>Ga0307421_1001230_pt1 | contig 15696 bp, 8 predicted proteins | sample SalMarWE160270MG_FD_202163 | JGI IMG/M metagenome (GOLD analysis project Ga0307421, IMG submission 202163) | Salt marsh sediment microbial communities from the Plum Island Ecosystem LTER, Massachusetts, United States - WE1602-70 | ecosystem: Environmental > Aquatic > Marine > Intertidal zone >...
AGGCGCTCATTGATGTTGTTCGACACCCGGACGGAAGCGAAACCTCCCTCCCGGGGGGTTCGCCAGCGAATGTCGCCCTCGGCCTCGGAAGGCTCGGAAAGCAGGTTGAGCTACTGACCTGGATCGCCCTCGACGAGAATGGACGAACGATCCGCGAGCACCTCGAAACCGCGGGCGTCACGCTCGTGCGGGGATCGGAGTCCGCGATCCATACCCCCGTGGCTAGGGCCTTCCTCGACGACTCTGGTGCCGCAAACTACGATTTCGACCTCACCTGGGCGCTCAGCCCCGGGGCGGCACTGACCCGCAAGCCCATCGTCGTACACACCGGTTCCATAGCTGCGGTCATGTCTCCCGGTGCCGCCAGTGTCCGCTCCATCGTCGAGAACAGTAGGGAATCCGCAACGATAACCTACGATCCCAATGTGCGTCCCGCCCTGATGGGAAACCGTGTGACCGCGCTCAAGCAGATCGAACAACTGGTTGAACTCTCTGACATCGTCAAAGTCAGTGACGATGATCTCGATTGGCTCGACCCCGAGCGCCCTCCGAACGTCCTGGCTAGACGATGGCTTGAGATGGGTCCCGCAATCGTCGTCGTGACAAGGGGAGAAATGGGTGCCACCATTTTCATTGGCGACGGTCGGAAGATCGATGCAACCGCACCGCAGGTCCCTGTTGCCGACACGGTCGGTGCCGGGGATGCCTTCATGTCTGGATTGATCGACGGACTATGGTCGCAGGGCTACCTGGGGGCTGAGAATCGCCTGATGCTTCCCGAGGTTACGACAGACGTCGCCACCTACGTCCTCAATCGCTCCGTAGGAATCGCGGCCATCACCGTGTCGCGAGAGGGGGCGGATCCCCCAACCAAAGAGGAACTCGGCGAGACCTAAATGAGGCGCGCCTGCGCGTACTCGCGAGCCAAGCGGGGGCCATCCGCCGCGATCTTCTCGATCGTTTCGTGCGGCACGGCTGGATTATCAATAAGGGCTCGAACAACCTCGATGCTCTTGTCGTCGGACAATTGGGCGATGACGGTCGCCGTGCGACCTATCCCTGGGTTGGTAGCGACCGCTACCCGGACTTCCGTCTTTGAATCCTGGGTGAAGGCGATCAGGGCGCCCAAGGGGGCATCGAATCGGCCAGCTGCGGCGACTCGGGCCGAGACATCCTTTGATCGCACAAGGGTCATATACTCATCGCCAGTCAGTCCCCCGGAGACGCTACCCGCCTCGGAACTCTCGTTGACGGTAGTTCTGCCGATGATCGCCATAAACCGCGTCTCCTTGTGGTCACAGGTGACGCACGGCGGGTGTGCGCCCGCCTTTGTGGCTGCTACTTACTGAGATGATACCTCAATTCAAGTATGACGCGCATACTGAATATTCGATCGGTTCCATTCGTGTTGCCCACTCCTGCCACAATGGGCCCATGGGAGAGCAACCCGACGGCCGGATCGTACGCGACACCTTGGGTGAGGTCACGGTCCCCCGCGAAGCCCTCTGGGGGGCTCAGACCCAACGGGCGATCGAAAACTTCCCTTTTTCCGGACAACGCCTTGAACGCTCCCACATCGAGGCGCTCGCTCAGGTGAAGAAAGCGGCGAGTCGCGCTAATGCGGACCTCGGGGTCCTCGATCTCAAGGTCGCCGAAGCCATTGCCGCCGCCGCCGACGAGGTGGCCGCGGGAACACATGATGCCCACTTCCCTGTCGATATCTACCAAACCGGATCGGGAACGTCTTCAAACATGAATATCAACGAGGTGCTCGCGACCCTCGCATCGATCCGACTCGGCAGACAGGTTCACCCCAACGACCATGTCAACGCCTCCCAGTCCTCCAATGATGTCTTCCCCACCTCGGTGCACCTCGCCGCGGCCACATCGGTCGTCCGCGACCTCGCCCCTGCCCTCGACCATCTTGCCTCGACCCTCGAGGCAAAGGCCGTCGACCTCTCAGACGCGGTCAAACCCGGGCGCACCCACCTCATGGATGCGACACCCGTGACGTTTGGGCAAGAGTTCAGGGGATACGCCGCCGCCGTGCGCTACGGCATCGAACGACTCGAGGCCGCCCTCGTCCGAGTCGTCGAGGTACCCCTTGGAGGTACCGCGGTCGGGACCGGGATCAACACCCCGTCTGGATTCACCACTCGGGTCATTTCCCTTCTCAACGAGTACACGGGACTCAACCTCAAGGAGGCTAGGAACCACTTCGAGGCCCAGTCCGCCCGCGACGGCCTGGTCGAATTGAGTGGATCCCTTCGCACCATCGCCGTCAGCCTGACGAAGATCTGCAACGACCTCAGGTGGATGGGTTCGGGCCCAAATGCTGGCCTCGGTGAGATCACTCTGCCCGCCCTCCAGCCGGGCTCCTCGATCATGCCCGGCAAGGTCAATCCGGTTATTCCCGAGGCGGTCCTCATGGTCTGTGCGAGGGTGATCGGAAATGACGCGACGGTCGCCTGGTCGGGCGCCTCTGGCTCCTTCGAGCTCAATGTCCAGGTCCCCGTGATGGCCCTCGGTGTGCTCGAATCGCTCAGATTACTTGCCACCGCATCTCGGCTCCTCGCCGACAAGGCGGTCGTCGGCATCGAAGCCAACCCAGAACATGCAAGGAGGCTTGCCGAGGCCTCACCGAGCATCGTCACCCCCCTCAGCCCCATCATCGGATACGCGAATGCCGCGAGGGCGGTCGAGCACGCCAACTCACACGGCCTAACGGTTCGGGAAGCCGTGGTCGCGCTCGGGTTCGTCGAGCGGGGTGAGATCACCGAGGATCAACTCGATACGCTCCTCGACGTCACGACGATGACGGGCGAAGCCTAGGGACCTACCGGTGGGACCCCTGATCGAACGGATCATACTCGCCAAATCGCGTGCACTCAGGTAGAGCGTGATCCAGGACGATCATTGCGGCCGAGAGCGCTGCAAACCCAGCCACATAGCTGATAAGCCGCCACGCCACCCCTCCGACACCGAGCACATCTACGTCGAGGAACGGATAGGGAGCTGCGAGTGAATCGATGAGCGCAAGCGCTGAAAAGATGAGGACGAGGTACCCGACCACGTACAGGAGCCAGATCCAGACGTACCTCCACGGGATTCGGCGATGCTCGTCGAAGACGATCCAGATCGCCATCGCGGCGATGGGTGTAACGACGTGCTCCAGCGTGGAGTTCGACAGACCAAGGATGACGGCCGGAGATGAACCCGGGATCTCAGGGCCGAGCACGAAGTTGTACACGATCCCGGTGATGGTCAGGTAGAAGACCGAACTCCCCGAGAGCCACTCCGGAGGGGTGCGTTTCCTCCACACCAGGGCATGAGCCGTCCATAAGAACGACACGGCCATCATGGTATTGGACTGAACGGTGAAGGTCAGAAGTCCCTTGGGTCCACTCGCGGAAAGCAGGTTGACCACCGTCAGGAGGCCAATGGCGGCCACCACAACTCGAAGGGTCGCCGATACGATGTTCGTTGGCTTCACAAGAAAATCCCGCCCTTCAGAGGTCCAGTCGCTCAAGCATCTCCGTCACGAGCGCTGCGACCGCCGAGCGCTCCGACCGTTCAAGGGTGATATGGGCGAAGAGCTGATGCCCCTTGAGTGCCTCCACCACCGCCGCGACCCCATCGTGGCGTCCGACCCTGAGGTTATCCCGTTGGGCTACATCGTGGGTGAGGACCACACGCGATCCCCGTCCGATCCGGCTGAGCATCGTCAGGAGGACGTTCCGCTCAAGCGACTGGGCTTCGTCAACGATGACGAAGGCATCATGGATGGAGCGGCCACGGATATGGGTGAGCGGCAGTACTTCAAGCATCCCCCTGTCCAGGACCTCCTCAATGACAGGGGTCGAGACCACCGCCCCGAGGGTGTCAAAAACCGCCTGCGCCCAGGGGTTCATCTTCTCGGATTCGCTGCCGGGGAGGTACCCCAACTCCTGGCCACCGACCGCGTACAGGGGTCTAAACACGATGATCTTCTTGTGCTGGGTTCGTTCCATCACGGCCTCGAGGCCGGCGCATAGGGCTAGGGCGCTTTTCCCCGTTCCCGCGCGGCCCCCGAGCGAGACGATTCCGATGGACTCGTCGAGGAGGAGGTCGATCGCGATCCGCTGCTCGGCGCTGCGCCCGTGAATCCCGAATGCCTCGAGATCCCCCCTCACGTGGCGGATCGACCCGTCGTCACCGATCCGCCCGAGGGCGGAGCCGCGTGGGGAGTGGAGGACGAGCCCCGTGTGGATAGGAAGAGCCCTGATATCCCCGCCAGCCTCGTCAATCGGGGGTGCGGGGATCCTCTCCCCGTCGTACAGTTCAGACATCTGCTGCTCTGTGAGTTGAACCTCGCGCATCCCGGTCCAGCCCGATTCGATGGCAAGTTCGGCGCGGTATTCCTCGGCATCCATACCGAGGGCCGCTGCCTTGACCCGCATCGGCAGATCCTTGGACACGATGGTGACCAAGTGCCCCTCGGCCTGAAGGTTGACCGCGACGGCCAGGATGCGGGAATCGTTATCTCCAAGGCGGAACCCGCTAGGGAGCACCTCCTGGTCGGTGTGATTGAGTTCGACCCGAAGGGTTCCTGCCGAATTGTTGACGGATATAGGCGCGTTCAGGTGACCATGGACCACTCGAAGCTCGTCGAGGAGTCGAAGCGCTGAGCGGGCAAAGTACCCGAGTTCGGGATGGTGCCGCTTTGCCTCAAGCTCCGTAATGACGACTACGGGAAGCACGACGGCATGCTCGGCGAATCGGAGTACCGCCCTGGGGTCGGAGAGAAGTACGGAGGTATCGAGAACAAAGGTGCGAAGGCGGGTCGCCTTCTTGGTCTGCACGTGCGTTGGGGCCGCTTGAGTAGTGATGGACACTTTGGCTCCCTGGCGTTCGGTCACACCCAGGGCTCCATTCGCCCCGGGGGCGAAGGTTAGGTGACGAGGCGAACTTCCATTTCAGTTTCGACGGTACGCGCGCTCGGGCGTGTTGCCGGTGGCAACACGCCGAGCTTGCGCGTCATCAAGATCTCGGAGTAGTACCCGGGAAAATGGTTGGGTTTCCCTCCCGACACCACAGGCCAAAGAAGTAGACATAACCCGCTTCAGAATTGTCGCTCTCGCACTCATCGCGAGTCTTGCCCTCGCTGCTTGTTCCGCTCCTCCCGAGACCCCCCTCAAGGAAAACCCTGAGGCAACGGTGCCCTTCAGCGGTGAACATGTGTCTATCGATACCTGGACGGAGGCTGCCGCTGGCGAGGACGTCATCATCCTCGACGTCCGCACTCCGGAGGAGTACGCGGGCGGCCGCATCTCCGGGGCGATCGACATCATGGCGACTCTCGGAATCACCAAGACGATATGCCGTCGATCTATTCGAAGTACCCACCGATGACCTTGAGCAACTCGGAAAGGCCCTTCTTGGCATCCGACAGGAACATCCCCGTCTTCGGGTCGGTGTAGAGCTCGTTGTCGAGGCCGGCGTAGCCGTGCCCGAGCGACCGCTTGATGACGACGATGGACTTGGCGTGGTCGACGTCGAGGATCGGCATACCGGAGATGGCGTTGCCGGGACGACGGGCGGCCGGGTTGGTCACGTCGTTCGCCCCGATAACGACGGCGACGTCGCACGAGTCGAACTCGCCGTTGACCTCGTCCATCTCCTTGAGCTGGGTATACGGCACGTCGGCCTCCGCAAGAAGCACGTTCATGTGCCCGGGCATGCGGCCTGCGACTGGGTGGATAGCGTAGTAGACCGTCACGCCGTGTTTCTCGAGGAGACTACCGAGCTCGCCTGCCTCACGCTGCGCCTGAGCGGCCGCAAGGCCATAGCCCGGGACGATGATGACCTTCTGCGCGTAGGCAAGCTGAATCGCCACGTCCTCCGCGCCGATGACATGCACCGTGCCGCCACCTGTCGGCGCAGCAACCGCACCGCCGCCGTCCCCGGTGCCGTACCCGCCGACCATGATCGACATGATCGACCGGTTCATGGCGTCCGCCATGAGCTTGGTCAGGATCGACCCAGAGGCACCGACGAGGGCACCCGCGACGATCAGGATCGTGTTGTCGACCACGAAGCCCGCCATCGCGACCGCAAGGCCGGTGAAGGCGTTGAGGAGCGAGACGACAACCGGCATGTCGGCGCCACCGATCGGCAGCACCATCAAAATGCCGAAGACGAATGCCGCGGCCGCGACGACGACGAGCGGGACGATACCTGGATCCATCGAGAGCCACACGATGCCGCCGAAGCCGACCAGCGCACTACCGATCAGCAACAACCGAGAGCCGAAGAAGGTGATCGGGGCGCCGGAGACGAGGCCCTGGAGCTTGCCCGCCGCAACGATAGAACCGGAGAACGTCACCGTCCCGATGAGGATGTCGAGGCCGACGGGGATGCTGAACGCGAGTTCGAAGCCCCCTCCCTCTGGGGTGATCCGGTCGAAGAAGTCGACAAACGCGACGAGAGCGGCGGCGCCACCACCGACGGCGTTGAAGATCGATACCAACTGCGGCATGTCCGTCATCTGCACCCTGAGGGCAGAGACGACACCGGCAAGGGCACCGACGAGGGCTCCTGCGCCGACAGCGATCCAGCCCCAGGTACTGACCTCGTAGCCATCATTCCCGAGGAGCAGCACGACGGTCATCGCGACCGCGAGGGTCATACCGGCGGCGGAGAGAAGGTTGCCCTTGCGGGCCGTGGCGGGGGACCGCATGAGGTGAAGCCCCATGACGAAGCCGACAGCCGCTAGCAGGTAGACGATTTCAACGATCGTCCGAGTGGCGGAGAGGTTGGTGGCTACCACCTCGGTCAGGGGATCAACGGCCATTGCTACCATCACTTCCCGCCCTTCGCATCGGCTCCCTTAGGGCGAGCCTTGAACATTCCGAGCATGCGGTCCGTCACTACGTATCCGCCGACGACGTTCATCGCGGCGAACGCAGCAGCGAAAAACGCGAGGATGTACGCGCCGACGTTGTCGGCCGTTGCCGCGATGAGGATGGCCCCGACAAGCACGACCCCGTGGATCGAGTTGGCTCCGGACATCATGGGCGTGTGGAGCGTCGCCGGGATCTTCGAGATGACCTCGAAGCCGACGAGGAGCGAGAGCACGAAGAAGCTCAGCGCGGTCAAGAGTTCGGGGCTCACTTTGCCGTTCCCTTCGTTGTTGCGGGAATCAGCATGGCCGCAATCACCTCATCCTCCGGGTCAATCACGATCTGACCCTCCTTGTAGATCGAATCGATGACCGCCGTCATGTTCTTGGCGAAAGCGGTGGACGCAGCGGACGGCATCTCGGCGGCGAAGATGTTGCTGCCGATGATGGTCACCTTGTTCTTGGTGACGACTCGTTCGCCCGAGACTGAACCCTCGACGTTGCCGCCCAAAGGGCCCGCCGCGGTGTCGACGATCACGGAACCAGGGACCATCTCCGCGACGGTCTCCTTGGTCACCAAGACCGGGGGCTTCCTGCCGGGTACGTTCGCCGTCGTAATGACGATGTCAAATTTGGCGATCTGGGCGGCCAGCTCCTTCTGCTGCCTGGCCGTTTCCTCCTTGGTCAGGGCCCGGGCGTACCCGCCCTCCCCGACCGCAGACTCCACCGATGTCGTAAGGAACTGTGCCCCCATCGAGGCGACTTCCTCACGGGCGGCGGGCCTGACGTCGTAGCCGGAGACCTGGGCGCCCATCCTACGAGCGGAGCCGATCGCCTGAAGGCCCGAGACCCCCGCCCCGAGGATGAGCACCTTGGCGGGACGGGCGGTCCCGGCGGCGGTCATCATCATGGGGAAGTATCGGGTGTAGGCCTCGGCGGCGATGGTAACGGCTCGGTAGCCGGCAACCGACGCCTGGCTGGAGAGCACGTCCATGGTCTGGGCGCGGGATACCTGGCGGGGCAGGCGGTCGAGACTAATAACCGTCACGCCCTTTGCAGCCGCGGCCTCGAGATCCTTCGCGTCGACCAGCGAGCGCAACTGCCCGATGAGAAGCTGATCCTTGCCGAGTTTGGCGATCGTCGCTGTAGGGGGACGATTCACGCTGAGGACGATGGCGGCCTTCAGGGCCTCGGCGAGCGGGACCACCTTTGCCCCGGCCTTCCTGTAATCACTGTCGGAGAAGAAGGCATACTCTCCCGCCCCCGATTCGACCATCACCGAGAACCCGTCGGAGACGAGTTTGGCGACGACCTCGGGGACCAGGGCGACCCGCTTCTCTCCGGGAGCGCGTTCCTTCAGCGCGGCGACACTGACTGGCATTGTTAGCCTCCTTCGAGGGCTCACCCATATAGTGCCCGCCTATGTACCCATCCTCTACAAGACCTAGGTCCCGCGAATGGGCCGGGAGAGCGCTATTCCGTCTTTCAGGCGAGCCCGTGCCGGGTCCGGCTGGCCTGCTCCTGGGTCTTAAAGAGCCCGAATCGGGGCAGGAACTTGTCCCAATCGATGGCGTGGGCGTCGATCTCGGGCCCGTCGATGCATGCGTGCTTGCGCACGAGCTTCCCGTCGATCACGACGGGAACCATGCAAGACCCGCACATCCCGGTGGCGTCGACCATGATCGAGTTAAGACTCGCCACGCAGGGCACGCCATAGGGCTTGGTGAGGTCGCTGACGGCTCGCATCATAAGCGGCGGGCCGATGGTGACAACCTCCGCGATCTTGCGTCCCTCGCCCCGCTTGTTGACCTCGAGCAACTCCTCCAGCGGCGTAGTGACGAAGCCCTTGACCCCGAAGGTCCCATCGTTGGTCGCATAGATGACCTCGAGTTTCTTGCCGAACTCCGCCTGTAACTTCCCGACTCGCTCGTCCGGCCGATCCCAGAACATCAGGTCCTTGCTTCGGAAGCCGGAGATCAGGGTCACATGGTTCCCGATCTCGAGGTGCGCTCGCATGATCGGATACACCGGTGGCAGACCGAGGCCGCCCGCGGTGAAGACCACGGTGGACTTGGAGTCGTACTTGTGAACCTTGCTCGGCTGCCCGAGCGGGCCAGCGACCCCGGTGAAGGCGTCACCCACAGACATCTGGTTGATCTCGATGCTGGACGTTCCCATTCCCTGGATGACCAGGCAGATCGTCCCAGCGTTGGCGTCCCAGTCGGCCAGGGTCAGCGGGATGAGCTCTCCGTCCTCGCGGGGAAGCACGCGGACGAACTGCCCGGCCTGTGCGGCCTTCGCGATCACGGGGGCGTAGACGGTGAACTCCTCGATGCCCTCGCTAAGCGACGTCTTCACGAGGATCCTGGGAGCGGCCGCCCCGACGTCTGAATAGGCCTTGGCGCTTTCGACCATCCCGCGGATCGCCTGGGGATCTACGTCGATGGTTCCGAGGATCTCCCGAGCCGCGCTCTGGCCATCACCGGCGGCCAGGATGGCCGTCGAGCCTCCACGCGCGGCGTCACCACCGGTGTAGATGCCCTCGAGTGTCGTCTCCTGCGACCCCTCATGATCCAGGTTGATGGTGCCCCACTTGGAGACCTCAAGCCTGGGTTCGGAGTCCTTGATGATCGGGTTGGCGTCATTGCCGAGCGCCATGATGACCAGGTCCGCACGGATGGACTCCGTCTTCCCGGTAGAGACTGGCCGACGGCGACCGGAGTCGTCGGGCTCCCCCAACTCCATGACGTCGAGGGTCGTGGCCTTGACGAAACCGTCGTCCCCGCCCATGAACTCTGATGGCGAGCGCAGCACCGATAGGGCGATGCCCTCCTCGAGGGCGTGCTCGAGTTCCTCGACCCGGGCGGGCATCTCGGCCTTGGTGCGTCGATAGACGATCGTGACGTTCCCCCCGAGGCGCTGGGAGGTCCGGGCGGCATCCATCGCGGTGTTGCCCCCACCGATGACGAGGACCTCCTTGCCCTTGACCTCGGGCAGCGGCGTCTCGTAATCCTCCCTGAGGCCCTGCATGAGGTTCACACGGGTGAGGAACTCGTTCGCCGACATGACGTTGAGCAGGTGCTCACCCGGGATGTTCATGAACCTGGGAAGGCCCGCGCCTGTGCCGACGAAGATCTTCCAGAAGCCGGCATCGCGCAGTTGCTGCAGCGTCGCCGTCTTGCCGACGACGAAGTTTCTGACGAACTTCCCGCCGAGCAACTCGATCTTGGCAACAACGTCGTCGATGAGCTGGTTGGGCAGGCGGAACTCGGGGATGCCGTAGCGGAGCACACCACCGAGCGCATGGAACGCCTCGAAGACCGTAACCGGGAAGCCCTCCACCGCCAGCAGGTAGGCGTTGATCAGGCCGGAGGGCCCCGAGCCGACGATGGCGATCGGCGGCTTCGCCGCGACCTCCCATGGATTCCGGATCCCGGCGAACCGCTGCGCGTTGCTCCCAGGGTTGACCAGCTTCTCCCGCTCCGGGAGGAACCACTCAACCTGCCCGATGGACATGGGCGTCTTGTGGAGGCACACACCCTGGCACTGCGATTCTTGAGGGCAGACGCGGCCGGTGACGTTCGGCAGCGGGTTACAGGACTCAAGCAACTCCAAAGCATCGCGGAACCGGCCGGTGCCGATCATCTCGAACATCTCGGGGATGTTGATCTTGACCGGGCAGCCGCCCGTTGGCTCCTTGCACCCCTCAAGGAATACCCCGAGCACGCACGGGCTGTCCGCACACTGCTTGTCGCGGAGAGCCTCGAGCCAGACCAGGAGGTCGACGTCCCGCCTCGTGAATCCAAGGTCCATGTAACCCAGGTAGCCCTTGTTGACCAACTCGAAGTCGCTGGCGCGATCGTCGGCCTCACGGATGTATGGCGGGATCGTGTTGCCCGCCGGCCAATCCTTGGAGAGCCCGTCAAACATCGGATAGCGGTCCGAAAGGTGCTGGTCGATCCCCTTGATGAACGCGCGCTTCTTGCCTACCCCGAGGTTCCAGATGAACCTCATGAGCAGGACGCTCGCATCGTCGTCGCGTAACAGCATGACCCAAAGCCGCTCCACGAACTCCTTGCTGAGCTCAGGCTGCTGAAACTCCCAGGCCACCGCCTGCATCCCGTCGGTGATGAACAACTCCCGGAAGGCCCGCGGTTCGGCGAGGAGGCGTCGCTTGAGCAACCCCAGTTGCAGGTCGAACGGCTCGACCTCCACCGACGCCTTGGAGGCTCCTCCAGGACGAGGCGTCGTCGTGGTGCTCACTTGATGATCTCCGCGTCACAGTTCGCCTTGACCCGGTCGATGCGCTTCTGGATCTCGGGGGTAATCTCGACGTTCTCGGTCGAGCCCGGAATCATGTGAGCGATGATCCTAGCTTCGCCGTCGATGATCTGAGTGGTCTTCTCGAAGAACTGCGGCAGTTCCTGGTAGCAGGTTCCGCAGTCGTTGCACAGCACCTCGTCCGCCGGATCCAGGTAGACCGGCACGTCCGCTACACCATCCGCGGCAGCTCCCGGGACCGACTCCCCTTCGGCCTGCGCGCTACCGGAAACCGACGATCCCAGGGCCAGCCCGAGCCCCACCGGAGCCTTGCTCGAGGTGACCAGTTCGGACATGGCCAACGCGATGTCGTCGAGGGAACTCTCCCGCATCGCCATCGCCTCCTCGTACTGGGCGCGAAGGGACTTGATCTCCTCGGCGTGCTCGGCCGATATCCGTGTCTCGTCGACGCCTGCGAGGTTCTGCAGGGTCCGCCAGTGGCGGTGCCTCTCCTCAACCAAGGAGACGATCGCCGCCGAGCAGGCAACCTTGATCAGTCGCTTGTCATCGTCGGTAGCGAAGACGATCGGTGACTTTCCGGCGCGATCGGCTTCAGACATCTCCACGAACTCGGCGATGGGGACGGTGTCCGCGTCGGAGTCGGCGGCGAGCTTGCGGAACTGCTTCTTGAACCGCACCTCGCCGAGCGCAAACTCCGCGGGGGTGAGCGGCGTCGTCATCAGTTGAAGTTGACCCTCGGCATCCACGTATTGAAGGGTGCTCGTCGTCCAGGCCTGATCCACATCCGGGTTGCCGTCGAGGCTGAATCGCTCCTTCAGGGTTGAGCCACGGCGGGGGTCGTGTACGAAGACCGGGCTCATCCGGCTCTCCACCGCGAGTCGGGAATGCGCGTTGGAAAGGTCTTCCGGAATCCCGTTCTCGGTGCCACACGGGGTGTAGACGTCCATGATCGCGGCTCCGTCTTGGTATCCAAGAAGATCCATCGCCGTCTTGAGGAAGTGGCCATGAAGTGCCGTAACCGTGACACACGCGAACACCCATGGGTGGAAGGCCGCCAACAGCCCGAGCTCTTTACGCGATTCGCGTTTGCCCGCGTGGGCACGTCCGTAGCGGGCGAGGTCGGCGTCCTGGCCGATAAGGCTCGCGGTCGATGCCTGACCACCGGTATTGGAGTAACCCCCGGTGTTGAGCACTAGCATCTTGACCGGGGTTCCGCTGGTCAGCACGCGAGACATTGCACCAAAACCGATGTCGTAGCTGGCCCCATCCCCCCCGATGGAGAGTACGGCGGGTAGGAGTTCCATCTCGTCCGGGGTGAATTCACGCCAGGAGAGGAGTCCGAGATCCTTGTCGTGCACCTTGGGGTCGTAGGCGTCCTCCAGTTCGAGGCGGGCCTGGCGGAGCGCCCGAACCTCGGCCACGAGCTGGAAGGAGATGCCCTCGAAGATCCCGGCCGCGAGAGGCTGGGCGTCCTGGAACAGACTGTTGACCCAGGGGTCGAGGAACGGCGTAAACGGCATGGTTGAGGCGTAGACGCTGCTGCATCCCGTGGAGTTGGCGATGACGGTCGGAGCGGGACCGTTGCCGGTCGGGCCTCCCTCGTACAGGTAGAGGCGCTGCTCCAGTACGGCGATGACCGAACCGATGCGTTCGCGACGCTCACCGTCGTCCTTACCCAGGCTGCTGAGTTTGCCGCTCAACTGGTCGATCAGCGCCCCAATCTCATCGACGTGCGCACGGCGGCGCTCCTCACCGATGGCATGACTCATGGACGTCACGAGCCGGATTGCAGTCACCTCACCACAGCCGCGACAGGCACCGTGGCCACCCGTCGTCGCGTAGTAGTTGGCGTGGTCGAGCATCAAACGCTTGATGTCCCCATCCGGCGTCGTGGAGCCCTTCACAAACCGCTCGGGGGTGTTGGGGAGTTTCGTCATGAACTCGAAGCGCCCCTCCAGTTCCGCCAGGATGTCGGCGTCCTGCTCGAGAGCGGTGAGGGCACCCGCTCCACACACGTCGACGCACTGGAGGCAACCGGTGCACTTCCACGGGTCGATGGTTGCGGCAAAGAGCGCCCCCGATCCGGGGACATCGTTCTCCATCGAATCGAAGAACGGCCGGGTGCGCGCAACCGGGTACATCGCCAGCGCGGCGACGACCTTCTCGACATTGTTGGCTCCTGCCGACTTCTCGGCCTTGAGAGCTGCGGCCGCCTCGGTCGCGATATCCGCGAAGGTGCGGTTCGCCTTGTCCTGCCGGTACACCTCACGGATGCTCTCCGTCCAGGCAGGAACCTGAGCCCGGAGGGCCTTCTTCTGCGGCTCCGTCGCATCAATTTCACCAATACCGGTGAGCAGCAGATCAGGAATCTCGTGCACGGTATTCGGGATCGCGACGTCAGGGCACGCCAGGGCACACTCCACGCAACCGGTGCACTTGGTGAAGTCGAAGAGCGGAACGGTACGCCGGAAGATGCCCTTGTCCTTGCTCAGCCCTGTGCCGACGGGCATGAAAAGACCTGCCCCCGGTAGAACCGGAGACTCGCTGATTGTTCCTTCGCGGAAAGGCCGAGCCATCAGGTCCTCGTAGTATCCAGGGTCGAAGAGACCACTGGTCCGAGCTGTCGTGGCGACCGGGCACATCGCCTCGGACAGCGCCTTGGTACGGATCGGCCGCACCGCTGGCTCACTGTCGATCGACGTGTACGAGGGCTCCCCGTAGTTGACGACCTGGGTCGCCTTGATTCCATCTTCGATGACCGCCATGTTGGCCTCGATCACGGCGTCGCCCTTGCTACCAAACTTCTTGGCGATCTGGGCCCTGACCTTGGTCTGGATCGCTTCGGCGGTCGCCCCGTGGGAGACCCGATCGACATGCCCGACAACGGCCCCAACAAACGCTATACCCATCATCCGCGTCTCGAGCTCTACTGTCGGAGCGTGGTTCTTGGCCACCCGGAAGGCATCGATGACGAGGAAGCGGATCTTCTTCTCCCGAATGGTTCTCCGGGCATACGCGGGCAGGCTTCGCCAGGTCTCCTCCGGTGACGCGTCGGACTGAAGGATGAACGTGCCTCCCTCGACCAGGCCCTTGAGGGGATTGGTGTGGACGAACGCCTTGTGGTCAGGCGAGACGACAACCTCGACGTCCTCGAGTTCGGCGTTCGTGAGGAGAACCGGTTCGGGGCTCAGGGTCATGTAGTAGTTCGTCGCCGCACCGCTCTTCTCGGAGCCGTATTTGGGTGCGGACTTCGAGTGCATGCCGAGAACACCGGCGAGGATATCGGTGAGCAACTTTCCGGTGGCGACCGTGCCATATCCGCCGACGGAGTGGAAGCGGATCCTCATCGCCGACGGCGGCAGGAGAGCCGGGTTCGGTTCGGTCTCGAGAGCCATGGCCTCGGTCTCGGGGTACGCCGCGCGCAACCTCGCCTGGATATCGGCCATGGTCGGTGAGGGCTTTGGCTCGAAGAACTGGGACCCCAAGTAGATGAGGGGTGCGGTCTTTCCATCGGACATGTGCTTGAAGGCGGCGATAACGTGGCGTGGCTGCACGTCGTGACCACCGAGCCCGAAGATCGCGGTCGTGACGGCCGGGACGGCGCCGAGCGGGGGGATGCCGACGTGCTTGGCGCCTTCGGCGTTGGCCCTGGCCTTGAAAAGGGCTTGCGTGACCGCTCGGGTCAGCGCGGTGTCATCGGAGCGCTCAAGGACGGTGACGGCCTTCACTCCCTTAAGCGCCTCGGCAAGTTCGGCCTCCGGGAAGGGCTGCAGCAGCTTCACCGAGACGACGCCGACCTTGAGGCCTTTCGACCTGAGGTAAGGGACCACCGCTTGGACATCGTCGGTGACTGAGCCGAGTCCGACCATCACGTAATCGGCGTCCTCGCAGTCGTAGGCGTGAATGGGAGAGTAGGAACGCCCGCTGAGCGTGGAGTACTCCTCCATTGCCTGACGCACGAGGGCTGGCACCGCGCTCGCGAAGTGCGTGCGGTGGTCCACCGCGCCAGCCTGGAAGTCGGGCTGATTCTGCACCGGGCCGGTGACACCGGGATTGTGGACATCGACCAACGCCGGAACCCTCTGGCGGGTGCCCTTCTCCCAGGCGCCAACCCACTGACGGCGCCACTGCGCCTTGACGTTCTTCGGAACCCAGGCCGTCGTCTTGCTCACAAGCTCGCCCGTGTTGTCTTTCTCTACCTTCTCGGCGTTGGCCTCGAGGTAGGCCTTCAGGGCCTTGAGGTCGTCGGCAGGAATCTCGCTGGCGTGGCGGTCGAGGTACTGGTTCAACTGGAAGACACGCCCCTTGGCGCCGAAGAGCATGTCCTGGGCGACCGTTGGGCATGGAATGCGGCCGGCCGGGTCACCGAGGTATTCACGCAGCAGTTCCGACTCCGGCATGAGCGCCTCGCTCATGACGTGGCTGGTGGCGAAGCCGTCCATCGCGTTGCACACCGGGACGAGGGACAGCGCCGAGGCCTTGTAGGAGATGGCGGCCAGGTCGGCGGCCTCCTGCGGGTTGGAGCCGAACAGGAT
>Ga0307421_1001231_pt1 | contig 15682 bp, 16 predicted proteins | sample SalMarWE160270MG_FD_202163 | JGI IMG/M metagenome (GOLD analysis project Ga0307421, IMG submission 202163) | Salt marsh sediment microbial communities from the Plum Island Ecosystem LTER, Massachusetts, United States - WE1602-70 | ecosystem: Environmental > Aquatic > Marine > Intertidal zone >...
TCCAGCGTGTACTGCACGGCACGCTGGAGGTGCTCATAGAGCGGCTGCTCGGTTCCCGGCCGCGACTCGTAGGTCACTACCTCGTCCAGGATTGACCAATCACCGGTCTCCTTCAGGTAGGCAGCTGAGGCTAAGACGAGCCAAAGCGGATCGTCGTTGAAGCCGCCGCCGATCGCGTCGTTGCCCTTCTTCGTCAGTGGCTGGTACTGGTGATAGGCGCCTCCCGATTCCAGCTGAGTAGCGGCCAGATCGAGAATGCGCTCGCGAGACCTCTCCGGAACCTGTTGCACCGAGGCCAGCAGGTCCTGGTTCGAGTCCCTGAAGCCCATCCCGCGCCCCACGCCGGTCTCGAACTGCGATGCTGAACGAGACAGGTTGAAGGTCACCATCGTCTGATAGGCATTCCAGATGTTGACCATCCGGTTCAGATGCACGTCCGGCGTCTCCACCTGGAGGATGCCCAGCAGTCTGTCCCAGTGCGACCTCAGAGTTGTGAACGCCGCATCCACGTTGCCTGGGTCCAGGTACTTCTCGATTAGCGGCTTGGCCGCCTTCTTGTTTACCGTCTGCGAACCAGGCGGGTCGAACTTCTCGTCCTGCGGATTCTCCTGGTAGCCGAGGACGTAGATGATCTGCTTGCTCTCCCCCGGCTTCAGAGATAGCGCGACGTGATGGGAACCTATGGGTGCCCAACCGTGGGCAATCGAGTCACGGGACTTGCCCTCCGCCACTGCCGCTGGCTCGTCCCAACCGTCGTACGGACCGAGGAAGGCGTCGCGACTCGTATCGAAACCGGCGAGCGGAGCGGAGCAGGCGAAGAAGGAGTAGTGATTGCGCCGCTCGCGATACTCCGTCTTGTGGTAGATAACGCCATCCTCGACCTCGACCTCGCCGATATTGAGATTGCGCTGCAGGTTGTTCGCGTCGTCGTCTGCGTCCCACAGAGCGAATTCGATAGAGGAGAAGACAGAGACATCGGCGCGCTCTCGGCGGCGATTCGTCACCGTCAGCTGCCATATCTCCAGGTTCTCTCCAAGCGGCACGAAGTAGACAGCCGAGGCTGCGATTCCTTTGTTGACAGAGGAGATCTTCGTGTACCCCATGCCGTGGCGGCACTCATACTCATCCAGGTCGCTTCTGACCGGCTGCCACGAGTTGGACCAGAACTCCCCCGTACCGCCATCCCGCAGGTAGATGTACCGGCCGCCGAAATCGAGTGGAACGTTGTTGTACCGGTAGCGGCTGATCCGGCGCAGACGGGCATCCTCGAAGAACGAATACCCGCCGGCCGTGTTGGAGATGATGCCGAGATAGCTCTCGCAGCCCAGGTAGTTGATCCAGGGCAGCGGCGTGTCCGGCCGCTCGATGACATACTCCCGGTTCTCGTCGTCGAAGTGTCCGAATCGCATAGCACTCTCATTCCTTGGGAGGATTCAGTGTGAAGCGGATCGGCTTGCCATTGCCGCGCCGTCCCAGCGGGCTTCTGGGTACTAGCCAGTGCGCTATGGTGCGCTGTGGTCGTAGAGCCGCGGCGCTCAGCTGGAGCTGATCGCACCGGCGCTGCCCACCTGGAGAAGCACGTTGGGTAGGTCCCAGTCGATTCTCAGTGGCGGATTGGGACCGTCGACCGATGGTACCACGTTGCATGGCCTTTGTCAAGAGATCAGTGCCCGTTGTTCGCCGGAGCGGGCAGCCCACGAAAAAAGCCCCTGCCAGTACTGGCAGGGGCTCTGATAGCGATGCTCTTGTGTGGACCAGGCGGCCTGCGGAGGCGCCGCTCGATCGCTCATCGCGTCTGGCGGAGCCTGGCGGCGGCTAGGCCACCAGCTTCCGCTTCGTCCATTATGGTTCTACCGCCGGACGCTCCCGATCAGAGGGGGCGGACGTCGGTGGCACGGAGGCCCTTGGGGCCCTGCTCAACGGTGAACTGGACCTGTTGGCCCTCCTGCAAGCTCTTGAAGCCAAGACCCTCGATGGCCGTGTGATGGACGAAGACGTCCTCACCCGCCTCGCGGGAGATGAACCCAAAGCCCTTGCTGTCGTTGAACCACTTGACGGTTCCTGTTTCTGTCTCAAACATTACTACTCTCCTTATGTTACGTTAGGCTGCTATGCCACCAGGCGAAGCGGGCAAGTCAACAAAAAGACCGCCCGGGCCTCCGCAAGCCTGGACGGTCTACTACGTTCAAAGCCTACTTCGCACTAGCGCTCACGTATTCTACCACCAAACCCCAGAACGTCAAGTGCGGCAGGCGGCGCTGTCGGCGGCGAGCCAGGCCCTCGAGGGCCAGGGGCACACAGGTGCCAGATCGACATGTTCGGCCAGGCTCGACTGCGCGGGCGGTTGACCGCTGTGCCAACAGGCTGCTGCCCGGCCTCGGCCGGGTCCTAACACTACCGGAAACCTGGCGCCTCTATGGCGTGAGCCAAAACAGCATCTACTGGGACAGGGATTGAGGGGCTTCTCACCTACCGCTGCGCCGGCCGGCACATCGGATCGCAGAAGGCGAAGGAGAACAGAGAGCGCGAACGGGTAGGCGCCGGCTATCGACCTATGGAGACCCTGCGGTAATTGAGGTTCGACTGCCAGGCAAACATGGCCGCCGCCGGGCTTCGCGTCTCCCACAAAGTGCGCATCGCCTTGCAGGCCAGCACGGGCCGGGCGTACATCCGCCGATTGGCCAAGTGCGTCACCTGCGCCAGCGCCTCCGGCGTCATACCCTGCGGTCTGTGGGTCACCTCGGCCATGTCGTAGCGGCTCCAGTCACGGGGGAAGTCGGTATGCAGCAGCCGCCCCTGGCTGCGCAGTTGATCGAACAGCCGCGTCCCGGGCAGTGGGGTCAAGTAGGTCGTCTGCATTACGTCGACGCCGCTGGCGACCATGTACTTGCTCCGCCGATGCAGCCTCTCTGGGGTATCGCCGTCCATGCCGAAGATGAAGGCCCCCAGCACAGCAATGCCTGCGCGGTGGATGCGACGGAACGCCTGCTCGTAGCTCTCGACGCCTCGCCGCAGATTGAGGCGCTTGTTGAGCTCCCCCAGCACGTCCACCTCCTCCGCCTCCAGGCCCAAGAAGACCATCCTGCACCCTGCCCGCGCTGCCCAGTGCAGCACCTCCTCGTCGTCGGCGAAGTTGAGCGACGCCTGGCAGAACCACCACTTGTCCAGCTTGCGCTCGACCATACCGCGAAGAAGTGCCTGCGCCTGCTCGCGGGACTCCCTGCCGTAGCCGATGAAGTTGTCATCCACAATGAACAGCATCTTCTGCGGGATTGCCTCCAGCTCGTCCAGCACTTCCCCAGGCGGACGGCGGCGGTAGCGCCGCCCGTTGTACGCCGTCACCGAGCAGAAATCGCAGTCCATCGGGCAGCCGCGCGAGGTCTGGACGGAAGCAAAGATGTAGCCGGGATGGAACAGCTCACGGCGCGGGCGCGGCAGGCCCACCAGATCTGTCCATTCACCGCGGTACACCTGCAGAAGTTGACCGGCTTCCACGTCTGCCACCACGCGCGGCCAGACCGTCTCCGCCTCACCGACCACAACAGCGTCCACGAAGCGGAGTGCTTCCTCAGCACACATCGAGGCATGGATGCCGCCCATCACCACCGGTACACGCCGCGCCCGATAGGCGGCGGCAATCTCATAGGCCCGGTTGGCCGAGGCGGTAAAGGCCGTGATACCCACCAGATCCGCCTCTTGATAGACGAAGGGCTCCCAATTCTCATCCAGTAGCTCCACTTCCCAGTTCTCGGGGGTCAGCGCGGCGACTATGCCCAGTCCGATCGGCGGAAAGCGGGAGCTCTTGTTGACCGTCAGCCCTGTCCTTGCCGGGTTGACGGGATTGACCAGGACCAGTTTTCTACCCATCGCCCTTGCCCTACAGCCAGTCGAAGCCCAGGCTATGCGCCACCTGCAGAAGCAGCCGGTGCAGCACCCGCTGTTCATCATCGTCCAGCACCGCGAGGAAATCGCGCGTGTACTCCACTGCCCCGCCGACGACGCCCTGCGCCGCAGCCTGGCCGGTCGCAGTCAGCGTCAGCCACCAGTTGCGCCGATCCTGCACATCCCGTTCCCTCTGCACCAGCCCCATTTCGATCAAGCGCTGCACGTACACAGAGACGGTGCCAGGGTTGATGTCCATGAGCTCGGACAATCGGCGCGAGTTGAGCGGCGCAGACTGGCCCAGCACCATCAGCACCGAGCAGTCCGACAGCCTCAGCTCGAGGGTGTTGCGTGTCTCCTCCCCAGCCATGCGGGACTCGTAGGTGTGGGTCAGGCCGAACAGCGCCTGGTTGACCTGGAGGTACTCCTTGTCCAATAGCGACATAGCTGACCCCCGCTGCAAGTTAGTTACATTATGCTACCGTTGTATTATGCAACTATTCTCCCGATTTGTCAAGCAGGAAGACCCCGCGAGCCGCGGTGGTCTTGCGTGAAGTAAGCAGGAAGCTGCCACCCCAGGTGCTGCCTGCCAGTTCCGAGCAGCAAACGACAACCAGGGTGAACACTCCTGACGGGGCAATAAGACGTGGTTACTGATCGACCTACAGGGTCTTGGAGCCAAGAGGCCGGCATTGCGGCTTGAGTCCGAGATCGTGCACCAGTAGATCAGTCTCCCGGTTGAGTCCTGGACTTCGGTGAGGAGAGCCCATGGTCAGGCGGGCGACCTCCGGCGCAGCCGCGAGCGCCAGCTAGACACCCACAGCCCTTGCCGCTTTCCGTCACTTCACCAGGCGGTGATAGCCGCGCGTTACCTGCCGTGCATCCTCGATGGTCACGAACGCAGTGCTGTCCACGCTGTTGATCAGGCGGACGATGTCCCCCAGATGCTTGCGCGGGGCGACGATCTCGATCAGACAGACTGGCCCAGATAGCCCTTCGGCCTTCAGCTCAGTTGCGCCGTGGCCGGACTGGCGGACCTTCTCTGCTATCTCGGCCCCCATATCCATCGAGACCACGCGCACGCACATGTGGCCCAGCGCCAGCCGCCCCTCGATCCACGCGCCGAGCAGCGTGCCGGCGGCGAAGCCACCGCTGTAGGCAAGCACGTTCCAGATCGTGTCGATGTCATCGATGACCAGGCCGACGGCTACGATCCACACTGTAGCCTCGACGAAGCCCATCAGCGCGGCCAGCATACGCCGGTCCCGCATCACCAGCATCATGCGAATCGTGCCCAGAGAGACACCGACCAGCCGGAGCACGAAGATCAGGAGCGCACTCCATATCACGGGCCAGTACATCAGGCTGTTCCCCCCGCTCTCTGCGGGATGCACCTGCAGGAGCCTTCACAATCCGTCGTTGCCAGGACTGCCGGTCAAGCCGATACCTGGCCTCACCATTCTAGCCGTCCGCCGCAGCAAGTCAAGGTGGAGGAGCCTTCACCGAGCGCTGCATCTGTGCTTGGCCTGCTGGTCTTGACATAGGACTACTTCCGTAGTACAATCCTTATTGCAAAGAAATATCAATAACTTGGAACGATCATGAGTTGGGACGAAAGGCTCTCCGCCGCCGGCCACCGCATCACCGCTCCCCGCCGGGCGGTCATTCAGGTGCTGGAAGAGGATCTCGCCCCGCTATCGCCCCGGATGATTCTGGAGCGGGCGCGCCGCGTACATGCGAGCCTGAGCCTGGTGACCGTGTATCGCACGCTCGCGCTGCTGGCCCAGTTCGACCTGGTGCGCCGCGTCCACCATGAGGACGGATGCCACGGGTACGTGCTGTCCTCTCCAGGCCACCGCCATCACGTAGTCTGCCGGAGCTGCGGCGGCAGCACCGAATTCGCCGGCGAGAGCGAGATCGAGACCTTGATAAGGCGGGTTGAGAAGGGAACGAGCTACCAGGTGGAAGATCATCTGCTTCAGCTTGTTGGCTTATGCCCGGACTGCCAGCAGAGGCTGGCCCGGCTGGCGCAAGGAGTTGCATGAAGAGGCTGCTCGCAGCCTTGGCCATCTTCCTGATCACCACAGCGACGGCGGGATGCTACGCCAAACCATCGCAGGAGCACCCCTACGACCAGGACATCGATCAGATGCCGGGACTCGCCCAGGCCGATCTGGCCGACGGCCAGGTCCTGCGCGTCCTGGCTACCACCAGTATTGTCGCCGATGTCGTGAAGACGGTCGGCGGCGATCGGATCGAGGCGACGACGTTGTTGCCCCTGGGCACGGACCCTCACGCCTTCGAGCCCACCCCGCAGGACGTAGCCGCCCTCGCCACTGCGCATGTCGTGTTTGCCAATGGAGCAGGCCTTGAGGAGTTCCTCGATTATCTCCTGGAGAGCAGCGGCGAGGCGGTGCCCGTCGTCCCGGTCTCGTATGGCGTCGAACTGCTGGAGCTCGAAGCCAGCCACGCCACCGAGGGCGTCGATCCGCACACCTGGTTCGACCCCCTCAATGTGATCGTCTGGGTCCACAACGTCGAGTATTCGCTGGCCGCGCTCGATCCGGCGGGCGCCAGCTCCTACCGCACCAGAGCGGAGGCATACGAAGCCGAGCTGCTCACTCTGCACTCGTGGATAGAACAGCAGGTCGCCCAGGTCGCGGAGGCGAATCGGAAGCTGGTAACAGACCATGCATCCTTCGGCTACTTCGCAGAGCGATACGGCTTCGAGCAGATCGGCACCGTATTTCCCGGATACAGCACGCTGAGCGAGCCATCAGCCCAGGAGTTGGCCGAGCTGGAGGACTCGATCGAGGATTACGCGGTGCAGGCCGTCTTCGTCGGGCTGTCCGTCAATCCAGACTTGGCAGAGCGCGTGGCGGAAGACACCGGCGCGGACCTGGTGTTTCTCTACACCGGATCTCTCAGCGAACCGGACGGCCCGGCAAACAGCTACGTCGCTTTGATGGAGTACGATACGAGCGCGATAGTCAGCGCACTCAGATAATCGCGGCCAGGTAGCACACTGACAAGGAGCCGCCCATCAGTGGGGCAGCCGGCCCGGCCGCGGATTGTGCTGGAGGACAGCGGAGTATGCCAAGCGTACGCAGATCTATCGAGCACAAACATGGCGCCCCTATCCTGGAGGCCTCCCACGTCACGGTCCGCTTCAACGGCCTCACAGCCCTGGAAGATATCTCATTCCGTCTCGACGCCCGGGAACGGGTGGCGGTAGTGGGGCCAAACGGAGCCGGCAAGAGCACTCTCTTCAAGGTGATCGCCGGCCTGCTCGATCCAACCGCTGGCGAGGTGGCTGTGGCAGGCCAGTGCCCCGGCGGCCATATCTGCATAGCCTACCTACCGCAACGCAGCCAGGTGGACTGGAGCTTCCCCGTCACCGTGGCCGACGTAGTGATGATGGGCAGGGCCCGCCAGATCGGCCTCCTCCGCCGCCCGGGTCGTGAGGACCGCCAGCGCGTGCGCCAGTGTCTTGAGCTGATCGGCCTGACCGATCTGGCAGATCGGCAGATCAGCGAGCTGTCAGGCGGCCAGCAGCAGCGCATGTTCATCGCCCAGGCCCTGGCCCAGGAAGCCGAGCTGATACTGATGGACGAGCCTCTGTCCGGGCTGGATGCGCCCACGCAGGAGGAAATCTTCCGCACGATGGATGATCTGCGCCAGCAAGGGGTCACCGTCATGGTGGCCACGCATGATCTCAGCCTGGCCGCGGAGAGATTCGATCGGGTGATGCTGCTCAACGGCCGCCTGCTGGGCTTCGGCCTCGCCGGCGATGTTTTCACTCCCGAACAGCTGCAGTCGGCCTACGGCGGCCATCTGCAGTTGGTCGAGACCGACAACGGCGTTTTCGTCCTCAGCGACACATGCTGCGGAGGCGGCCACTGATGGAGAAGCTGATCGATCTGATCCTGGAACCCATGGGTCACGCCTTCATGGTGCGCGGCCTCATCGCAGTGACGATGGTCGAGGTGGTCTGTGCCGTGGTGGGCACCTACGTCGTCCTGCGCGGCATGGCCTTTCTGGGCGACGCGCTCGCCCACGCTATCCTGCCCGGCGTCGCCGTGGGGTACCTGGTCAGCGGTGGCGCGCGAGGCGCCGTCTTCTGGTGGGGGCTGGCAACCGCCGTGGTGACCGCGCTGGGAATCGGCTTCGTGGGCAAGGGCACCAAGCTGAAGGAGGACACTGCCATCGGCGTGGTCTTTGCCGGGATGTTCGCCCTGGGCATCGCCTTGATCTCGACGATGCGCAGCTACGCGGTCGACTTGGCCCACTTCCTGTTCGGCAACGTGCTGGGTGTCTCGCAGGGCGACCTGTGGCTCACAGGGATCCTAGGAGCCGTTGTGCTGCTGACGATAGTCGCTTTCTACAAGGAGCTGCTGATCCTGTCCTTCGACCCCATCCTGGCAGTCTCCCTCCGCTTGCCTTCCGGAGTGCTGCGCTACCTCCTGCTTGTGCTGATCGCCCTCACCGTGGTCGTCTCCCTGCAGACGGTCGGCGTGGGCTTGATGGTGGCCATGCTGGTGACTCCGGCGGCGACGGCCTACCTGCTGACCAAGCGCTTGGGTCGGATGATCGCCCTGGCCATTCTGGTGGGAGTCCTGTCCGGCGTTGCTGGCCTGTACATCTCCTACTACGCCAGTGTGGCCTCAGGGGCGGCGATCGTGCTCGTGTGCACGGCCTGCTTCCTCCTGGCACTGCTCGCTGGGCCGCGCCGCGCCCTGCTTCGGGCACGAGCGGGCAGAGGGCAGGAGCCGGAACCCTAGTCTCGCCCATAGAGGAAAGCCAGGCACAGAAGCAGCCACCCGGTCCTGCTGGGTGGCTGTACCTACACTGAGGGCCCCGGCCGCGGGCGGCAGGGGCCCTTCTCTCTATTCTGTTTTCTCGACCACCCGGCCTGCGGAGGAGCCCGGCGATCTGTCTGTCAGGGTTCGGGAGGCCTGCGGAGCGCTCGCCCCGTTTGGTCCCTCGGGCCCCACCCTACTGTCGCTGCGGACGAGCCTCTGCTACTTTCAACGCCCGCCCGCCGACGTCCTTTCCATCCAGCTCGCTGATGGCTCGCTGCGCCGCGTCATTCTCCGCCATCTCGACGAAGGCAAAGCCCCTCGAACGGCCCGTGTAGCGGTCTACGATCAGATTGACAGACACAACCTCCCCGATCGCGCCGAACAGCTCGGACAGTGTGGCCTCTGTCGTCTCGTAGGCTAGGTTGCCGCAGTACAGCCTGTTGCCCATGCTCTCCTCCTGGCGTCAGGTCCTGCTGCGCGACTGCGGCTAGAGAGGACGAACGTCGGCGGCGCGCAGGCCCTTCGGGCCCTGCTCGACGCTGAACTCGACCTGCTGGCCTTCCTGCAGCGACCGGAAGCCCTCTCCGACGATCGCGGTGTGATGGACGAAGACGTCTTCACCCTCCTCGCGAGAGATGAAGCCGAACCCCTTTCCATCGTTGAACCACTTCACGGTACCGATTTCCTTCTCAGACATTCCTACACTCCTTGATGACACTTGCTACTACTCAACACACTGACGAAGCAACCGCACCAAGCTGGGGGCGGAATCCAGGCCTCCGCAAGCCCGGACTGTCCCCGGAATGGTCACGGCCTGCTTCGCTACGGCTATTCTACCACCTTCGTGCAGAAGGGCAAACGAGCCCAAGCGCGCCTTCTAGTCAAGCTCGATGGTCCCCTGAGCGCGCGACACGTGGTAGCCGTCGTACGAGTCCGAGCTAGCCGCGGCGGCGATCACTGCATACGTGCCGCCAGGCTCAAGACGCTTGTCGAACTCGTCCCCCGAATCGAGTGGGATCTGCACTTCGAACCGCGTATACCCGTCCTCCTCCACTCCCGCGAAGGCAACGATGTCGTTCGTACCGCCCAGGTCCTCGTCGGGTGGATGCGTGGCGCCGGTCGGCGCTGTGCCATACGCATCCCACACCCTGGCCTCGCCGCCCACAACAGCGCCGATGACGTAGTTCGCCCCCTCCATCCTGTCTACTGGGTCAATGCCCAAGGACACCCAGCCGCTCGTAGGGGACTCCATGGCCAGGCAGAGAGACTGCCCATCGTTGCGCCACCATAGGCGGACTTCGCCAACGTCTGTCTGGTGGGCGTATTCGCTATCTCCGATCACACCGTCGGCCACCCACGGAGAGAGCGAAGGCGGAGTATCCCCCACCACCCTGGTAGCCCCTGGCTGGGTAGGGGTCTGATCCCCTGAGGGCGAGGCATCACCGGCGCCCAGCTGGGATGAATCGCAGCCCGTCAGCAGCCCCGCCATCAAGGCCACAGCCATCAGCGCTGCCGAGAACACCATTCGCTTTCGAATCACCAGCCCTCCTAGACGCGCACCGTACGGATCGAGCCGCGCCCGTTCAGGCGACCAGCCCAGGCTTCGAGGTCACTCCCTGGGCAGCTCCCTCTCCAAGGCCTCCAGGACGCCCACAAGGTACTCGGCATAGGCAGCCGCCAGCTCGACGACCTCATTCCTCTTGTCTTCTGGCAGGGCAGCGATCTCCCGCGCCAGGGCCCGCGCCTTGGGAGCATCGGCAGAGGCGAAGCCGACGCTGGAACGGAAACGACGCAGAGCATCCTTAATCGGATCCCGGGCGCCGGGCTCCCCCGCCTTCGCCCCAAGCCTAGAGGCCTTCATCGCCCGCGCCTCCTCGGCTGCCTCGGTCGCCGTCATCGCTTCACTCGCCATCTGGCGTACCAGACGCACCTGGGCCTTGGGATCCTTCAGCGTCGCCACTTCGCGCAGCGATCTCTCGGAGAGCTTGGCCGCCTCGGCCAGCCGCCTGGCCTCGGGAGGCATGGAGAGCAGCGCCAGGTAGTGGCGCACTGTACGGCCGCTCACGCCGCGACCGGTCACCTCAGCCACCCTCCTCCCCGCCATCTCATCCAGCTCAACCGAGGTAGGCATGGAACCACTGGTTCCACGGGCGGCAGCCTCCTGCTCTACAAGCCCACGTACGCCGGCGATGGCGCGCGCCTTGGCAATGTCGGACAGATCCTTGCGGTGCACGTTCTCCGCGTACTGGCGAGCGACCCTCTCCAGATCGTCCTCCGGCGGCGGCAGCTCGATGGCCCGTATCCTGCGCGCCCTCTCATCGCCCATCACGTACCAGAGATGCACGTGGGCCCACCAGCGCCGCTCGCCGACGGTGATCCGATAGCGGCCATCCGAGGTCCGATAGACGTTCACCGGCTGAACCAAGCCATGCGCCGCTATGGAATCCGCCAGGTCCACCAGGCCCTCCAGCGAGAGTTGGAGGGCCAGGTCGCGCGGCCCTGCCGTGCGCTGCAGAGAGAGGGCCGAAGAGGGCGTGACGCTGCCGGACTTGAGCGCCTTGTGCACATCCCGATCGAGGCACCGCTCCCAGGTTTGCAGGATCACCTTCTTCGGGGACAGCTCGCCGCTCAACAGCATCTCCCGCAGATCGTCCGGCACCAGGCCGCGCCGCGGCTGGTCCCCATCGGGTATCAGCTGGTCGATCTCAGGCAGGATTACGACGCCGGCCTCGGCCGCCTGCTCGTCGCCCAGCTTCACTGCGTCGAAGAAATCGTCAAATCGCCCCTTCTTCGCCACGCCGGATCACCTCCGTGACCAGCCGTCTGTAGGCCCGGGCACCGGAGCCGCCGGGCTCGTAGCCGTACACGTCACTCTGGGCCGTATGGGCCTCGTTGATTGCCACCCTCTCCGGAATGCCGGGGAAGACCTGCCGGCCGAACCGCGCCTTCAGCTTCTCCTCCGTCCCCGTGGTCAGCACCGTCCGACTCTGGCGTGTGGGCAAGACGCCGAGAAGCCGCAGCGAGGGATTGACTCGCCGGGCCTTCTCCATCGTCTCCAGAAGATGGCTCAATCCGATGAGCGGGAACACGCCGGGGTCCAGCGGGATGAGCACCTCGTTCGCCGCCGCCAAAGCGTTAAAGGTGAGCATGTTGAGGCTCGGCGGACAGTCGATGATAACGAACTCGTACCGATCCCGAAGTGAGGCCAGCGCCGATCGCAGCCTCCCCTCGCGGTTGAATTCCTGAACGAAAAGGTCGAGCTCCACGCCGGCCGCGGTGATGTGGGAAGCCACCAGGTCCACAACGCCTCCCGGCACTCCCTCTGCCGGTTTCAGCTCAACCTGCTGGATGACATCATCGACGCCGCGAAGGTCCAGCAGCAGCTCCTTGATCGTCGCGTGCTGCTCGGGTCCCTGAGCCGCCGCTACGCCGAGGAGCGCCGCTGTGGCGGCAGACTGAGGATCGAGATCGACCAGAAGGACCGGCCGCTTCCTCCCGTCCCCCACCCCGCGCGCCAGGCCGCAGGCAAGGTTGACAGCCGTCGTCGTCTTGCCGGATCCGCCCTTCTGGTTGAGAATGGCGATCACCCTGGGCTGCCGGCCTGACTCCGCAGCAGACTGCTGCGAGCCACCGGTCTTCCCAGCCTCAGCTTTGCCCATGCGCCCCTCCCAATCGGTGCGACAGCAAGCTAGGTGATCACAAGCCCGCGGCTCCCAGCCGGATCGTCTCCCAGGGAAGAGGAGGCCAATCGAGGCCTCGGGGCCACGCGGTGGATTATGCCCTGTAATCGCTCTCTGCGCAAGTCAAAGGACGCTCGACCTCTGCTAGTACCAAAGAGCACTTGCCGCTGGCCAGGCTCCGTGATATACTGTCCTCTGTCCTACTAATGGAGGTGGTGCAATGTCCAGAAAGCTCTCTGTAGCGATCGTCCTTGTAGTCGGCTGCCTGCTTCTGCTGTCCGCCTGCGATCAGATGAACCTTCAGACGGACAACGGCACGGGGACCGAGTGCGAGGAGGGCGAGCGGTGCCTTGACCCAACGGAAACGCCGACGCCCACTCCCGACGATGATACGGAAGAAACGGCCACCCCTACGCCAATCGAAGAACCCGAAGACACGCCAACCCCGACGCTCGTCCCCACCGACACGCCGACACCGAAGCCGCCTACACCAACCCCCGCGGTCGTTTCCGACTGGTCGGTGATCTACCACGACGCGACCGAGTTCTGTATGGACTGGGGGAAGTACGATCATGGCGTGATGCCGTGGCTGGATGTGCTCGTCAGACTGGGCGAGACCTGGTACGGGCCGGATCGCTGGCCGGGCGATGCCGTAGATCCCTTGCCGCTGCCCGAGCAATACAACTGGGTATGCACCGGCTGTTTCGCCTGCCTGTCGAACGGCGAAGCCTGGCTGGCCGACACCGGGCAGAAGAGCGCTCCCGCGTGCACCGAGACGGAGTACACCGGGAAGGCGAAGCTGTTCGGTCCCGGCGGCGGCTTCATCACGGAGATAGCCCTTCGCGCGATCGTCGTCAATCCGTAGCTGGTGACGGGACAGTAGCGCGCCTTTAGCGACGGGAGCCCCCGCCCAGCCGGGCAGGGGCTCCTTCTTGCCGGAGCAGGAAGGCCCGAGCTGGGCGCGATAGCGATGGGCTACCTCTGTTGACATAGATCCGGTTTCCGGCTATAATAGACTCGTTAGGTCAATCGGTCTGGTACCACTCGCCGCTCCGATTCACGTAATCGGGGCGGCGTTTGTATGCCGGCCAATCGCTGGCGCCGCGGGCAGACAGCCCGTTTGTCCAGCAATAGCACTATAGAGGAGATGTATGCGTTTCACAGACTTACAGTTGAGCCCTCCGCTGCAGGAGGCCCTGCACGGCCTGGGCTTCGAGGAAGCAACACCGATCCAGACCCAGGCCATTCCGCCCGGCCTGGCGAGAAGGGACGTCGTCGGCTGCGCTCAGACCGGCACGGGGAAGACACTGGCCTTCTTGCTGCCCGCCCTGGAGCTGATGCTCAGGGACGGCAACAGGAGTAGGAACCCTCGCGTCGTCGTGGTAGAGCCGACGCGCGAGTTGGCTATGCAGGTGGCCGCCGACGCGAAAGCCGCGGCGACCGGCACTCCCTTCGCCGTGGTTGCTGTCTACGGCGGAGCCGGGATGCAGAAGCAGATCGATGCCCTGCGTCATGGTGCAGATATCGTCGTGGCCACCCCCGGTCGCTTGATGGACCACATGCGCCGCGGGAACGTGCGCCTTGGTGAACTGGAGCTGCTAGTGCTGGACGAGGCCGACAGGATGCTGGATATGGGCTTCCTGCCCGACATCAAGCACATCGTAGGCCGCACGCCGGAAGGCAGGCAGACGATGCTATTCTCCGCCACGATGCCGGCGACAATACTGGCCCTGGCGCGCCAGTTCCTTCGCGACCCCGTCAAGATCGAGCTCGAGCCGGCCCGTCCGCCGGAGACGCTGGACCAGGCGCTATATCCCGTGCCAAAGCACCTCAAGCTGCAGCTTCTTCTGGCGATACTGAGGCAGAAGGACGTCAGCAGCATGCTCGTCTTCACCAGAACGAAACGAAATGCGGACATGGTGTCCCGGCAGCTGCGTGAGTCCGGTGTAAGCGTCGGTTGTATCCACGGCGACTTCTCGCAGCGAGAGCGCGTGGCAGCGCTGGAACGATTCCGATCCGGCAAGCGGCAGCTGCTCGTGGCCACGAACGTCGCCGCCCGCGGCCTGCACGTCGAGGGGATCTCGCACGTTGTGAACTACGACGTGCCGGAGCACCCGGAGGACTACGTCCATCGCATCGGCCGGACCGCCCGAGCAGAGGCGCACGGCGAGGCAATCACGCTCGTGACACCAGAGGACGAGCCCCTCATCCACCGCATCGAGTACCTCCTGGACGAGAAGATCGAGCGGAAGCGGCTGAAGGGATTCGACTACGATGTACCCACGCCGTCCTGGGCCCGGCCATCCGCGAAGACTCTGGCAAGGAGAGCGGCCCAGTCGCAGAGCGTGGCTGATCGCTGGCGGTCGATGGGCTTCTAGCCGGCCGCGTCCCGTCTCAATCCTCGCTCAGCTCGTCGGGCACGACGTAGGCCAGGTCGCGGTGGGGCTTGACCTGCTCCGCCACCTGCTCCTTGAGGATGTTGCCTGAGACGTGCATCAACGTATCTCCGAAGTCGGGATCATTCCCCATGGAGGCAAGGCAGGGGTAGTGATGGTGGAGCAGTCCCGCCCTCTCCGCCACTTCGTCGACCGAGACGCCTAACAGCCCCTCCGCCGCGAAGCGAGCGCAGCCGCAGACCGCATCCCTCTTTACGGCGACGCTGGCGATCGTCCCGCTGCTCTCGTCCACTTCGATCTCCAGCTCAGGCCTCCCGAAGTGGCGGGCGAACTCAGCAATCAGGGGGCTGTCGTAGGCCAGCTTCTCCCGGCGGCGGACGGTGTAATCCTTCTCGGTGAGGGAGCAGAGGGGCTTGGGGGTAGCACAGGCGACTCCAATATCCTCTAGCCAGCCGCGCAGCTGGCGGGCCAGACCGCGGGGCAGCCATTCCTCTCGATCGACCGGAGCTATCACAGCCCGGGCCCCGGTCCGCTTCGCCATCTCCGGAAGCAGCTCAGCCACGCCTTTGTGCTCGACGATGGAGAGGATGAGGTCCACTTGAGGCAGCCAGTCCGGTAGGTGATCCTCCGGATAGTCGATCATCGGAGGGAGGACGGCGGGCGCCCGCCAGGTCTCGATCTGCCAATCAGCCGGAGCCTGGGAGCGGACGTTCGCAACGTGCCTCTGTCCGTATTCGCCCGAGATGACGGCCAACAGTCGCATGCAGCGCCCCCTTCACTTGCCCTGTGCCGATGCGCTCGGGGCCCGGGCGGCGGCGACCACCCTCTTAGGACTGCTCTGCGGCTCGAAGGCCGAAACGCTCAGGTTGCCGTAGCCCTCGATTTCGGCGAAGCTGCATTCGCCGACCGCGGGGATGAGCTC
>Ga0307421_1001234_pt1 | contig 15671 bp, 15 predicted proteins | sample SalMarWE160270MG_FD_202163 | JGI IMG/M metagenome (GOLD analysis project Ga0307421, IMG submission 202163) | Salt marsh sediment microbial communities from the Plum Island Ecosystem LTER, Massachusetts, United States - WE1602-70 | ecosystem: Environmental > Aquatic > Marine > Intertidal zone >...
GGCCGCCGCTCAGACGTCCCGTTTGCGGATCTGTGCGAGTATCGCTTCCGCCCGGTCCGGCCGGATGGTGCCTTCGCTCCGCATCCCCTCTGCAACTTCCTCGATGTCATCCCCGCGGGCACCGGCGGCGGCCGCAACCTGCCGTGCATGCAAGCGCATGTGGCCGCGCTGAATCCCCTCAGTGGCCAGCGCCCGCAGCGCGGCCAGGTTCTGAGCCAGGCCCACCGAGGCGATCACCTCTGCCAACTCGCCTGCAGTCTCCACGCCCAGGATCTTGAGGGCGACCTGCGCCGTCGGATGGGCACCCGTCGTTCCGCCCACAGTGCCCACTGCCAGGGGCATCTCCAGCTCGCCGGCCAGATTGCCTTGTCCATCGCGCTGCCAGGTAGTCAGGCTGGCATAGCGCCCGGTGCGAGCGGCATAGGCGTGGGCCCCAGCCTCTACGGCCCGCCAGTCGTTCCCTGTGGCAACAACGACTGCATCTACGCCGTTCATTATCCCCTTGTTGTGAGTCGCAGCCCGGTGCGGATCTGCCGCGGCCAGGGCCCAGGCATCGACGATTCCCCGAGCCACTTCTTCTCCCGAGTACTCGTCTCGCGCCAGCCCCTCCTCAGGCAACGAGCAGCGCGCCTTCGCCAACCGCCTGTCGGCCAGGTTCGATACGATCCGCAGCACTACCCTGCCACCGGTGATCCGCTCTACTGGACCGGCCAGCGCTTCACACGCCGTGTTGACTACGTTCGCTCCCATCGCATCCCGGCAGTCGACGATCAGGTGGACGACGAGCATCGGCCCGGCGGGCGTATTCTCCAGGAGACGCACCTCCAGATCGCGCGCCCCTCCTCCCAGACCGACGAGCACGGGATCCGTCTCGTCCGCCAGCGCCAGCAACTCGTCCCGCGACTCCAGCAAGCGGCTGCGGGCCTGTTCCGGATTGGCAACGTTCAGTACCTGCAGCTGGCCGATCATCTCCGGTGCCGTCGCCTCTGCCTTGAAGCCACCGCCTTCGCGAGCCAGCTTGGCTGCGGCCGAGGCCCCGGCTACCACCGATGGCTCCTCCACCGCCATGGGCACCAACACGTCTCGCCCATTAACCACGAAGTTGACCGCGATGGCGAGCGGCAGGCCGTGCACTCCGACGACGTTCTCGACCAGCCGACTAGCCAGCGCCAAGTCGAGCGCGCATCGGCTCCCTAGCACGCTGGCTTCCTCTGGCGACAGGGCTGCCCAACGGCTGACCAACTCGATCCGCTCCTGCGGAGGCCGGCTGTAGAAACCGGCCATACGGGAACACCTGCCACCGTTGCTATCACCTGCCATTAGACAGATAGGTTCCAGACGTATAGGAGCCGCCGGTACGCAGACGGGCCCCGGCGGTCCAGCATCAATATACCACCGCGGCCCTGTCAAAAGCTATCAGATTGAAGATAGGGGCGGCGGGGTAGACTCCCGCCCCTTCATTCCGCTCGACCTATCCCTCCAGCTTGTCTACGAAATCAGCCAGCGTGTCGCTGCTGCGCATACGGATGCGCGGCATCACGTAAGCCCCGTCCAGGGTGTGAGTCCTGCCCCACTCCGTCGTCACCGCGCCCCAGTAGCCAGCGCCCTCCACGACGGCGATCACATCATCGTTGTACCGGCCGGAGGGGTAGCAGAAGTAGAGCGGGGCTCGACCGGTGTGGGCCTCCACCGCCTCCCGGACGCCGAGGATTTGGTAGACGAGCGAGTCGTACGACTCGTAGGTCAGATCGATGTGGTCCCTACCGTGGCCCTGGATATCCATCCCTGCGTCAGACATCTCCTTCATCTGATCCCAGGTCAGGTAGGCGGGCGATGCCAGGTGGGCGGGAGTGGCCAGGACGAAGAAGGTTCCGGTGAAGCCGTACTCCAGCAGCAAGGGGAATACAACCTCGTAGGCATCGATGTAGCCATCGTCGAAGCTGAGGACAACGGGCTTGTGCGGCAGAGGGATTCCGCGCGTCAGGTAGAGGTGGATATCTACAAGCGAAACCGCGTGATAGCCAGCGTCTGCGATATACTGAAGCTGCTCGCGGAAGCCCTCCGGAGAGACCGTGAGGTCACGCCGGTAGATATCCGCGTCCGCCGGCAGCTCGGAGACGTAGTGGTACATCAGGATAGGCACGCGGGCCTGCACAGGCAGATCGATAGGAGTCGGGCTGGGAGTGGGCAGTGGACTGCACCCCGGCGAAGGCGTGGCAGGCCGCAGCGTCGGACAGTCTTGGGTCTCGACTACCTCCCAGCATGCTTGCGCAGGCGTCTGGCTGGGCAGGAAGAGTGTGGCGCCAAGCAGCGCCACGAGGGACACGGCCAAGAGAGCCGGTGCGCGAGCTATGCCTGCGGTCCGCAACCATCGGCCTGTGCTCATCGTATCCTGGCAGAAGGGGAACGACCAGTGGCCGAAAGGATAGCGCGGACGGCTGGTTCTGTCAAGGCGGAGATCTCAGTGACAGCGGCAGAGCTGGCCGGCCTCATCGTTCGAATGTAGAATGGGATAGCGAGGGCCACCTACAAGGCAGCCCAGCGGATGGCAAGGAGGTACGCAATGAGTGCTGCTTCAAGTGCCGCGGCGGGTGGAGCCGCGATCGCCCAGGCGATAAAGGCCTCTGGGGCGATCGTGCACGTTCACCCACAGGGGCTGCTGGAAATCCTGCGCCGCCAGGACCGGCCCCTGGTCGTCGTCTCCGTGAGCCGGTTCCTGGGAGTCACCTTCCGGTATCTGACCTCCTACAAGGGCCTCGCCTTCTACGCCAAGTCGCGGGAGCCGCTGCCGCTTTCGCCACTGTGCGAAGTGATCGAAGCGAAGCAGATCTGGATTCCTGGCTAGGTCACCGTCCGGCGCACCGGCACGGAGCCGGGCGCTTCGGGACAACGAAGGGAATAGCGCACAATGTCAGATAGCAGCTGGCGCCGCGGAGCTTCAGCAAGCTGGTACGCATGGATCGCCGTACTGGTCATCCAGCTCGGGCTGAGTCCGTTCCTCTTCAGCCAGGCCACCCTTCCAGCGGTGCAGTTTCTGGGCTGGGCCACCTGGTTCATCATGTGCATACTCGGCTGGTGGCCGGTAGTCGAACTGCGCAGAAGGGGCAGCGTGGCCAAGGGCGCCAGCTACACGGAGACGACCAGGCTCGTCGACACCGGCCCCTACGCCATTGTGCGCCACCCCCAGTACTTGTCCTTCATGTTGATCAACCTCAGTCTGGCTCTGATCGTCCAGCACTGGCTGGTGGCCATCCTCGGCGCTGTGGGCATTGCCTTGGTATACTTCGGAATCCTGCCGGACGCGGAGCGCTTCAACCTGAGCCGCTTTGGCGACGAGTATCGGCGCTACGCCGAGAAGGTGCCCCGCGTGAACCTGGTCTCGGGAGTTGCCCGCCTCCTCCGGCCGTCTGGCCGTTGACACTGTCCTGGTCCGGGAGTACAATCTGCCCACCAGGCCGGCTGGATCGATCGGCCTCACGGTGCAACGGAGGGCGGGGGCACCGGACAGCGTAGTCTGGGGAAGCGGCACACGCAGGGGCGGCTCGCTTCCTGGCCCAGCCGCCGGCCACCCCCTTGCCCTCCTAGCCCACAGGTGCGCACAGGAGGTGCGAGCATGAGGTACGCGGACTACCCTCTCCCGGTCGTTGAGGACATCGCCAGGCTCAGGCGGCGCATCGACCAGTCCGGCCTGCCCGACAAGCGGTCGGACAGCAACCTGCTGGTGGGCACCTGGAATATCAGAGCTCTCGGCGACTACTCCCCCGGATGGGACGAGAACCCCGGCACGCCCAAGCGCAATCTGCGGTCGCTCGCTTCGATTGCTGAGATTGTCCGCCGCTTCGACGTCATCGCCATTCAGGAGGTCAAGCGAGATACGTCCGGCATCCGGGCCCTCCTCAGCGACTTCCTGGGACCGAACTGGGGCATGATCGTCAGCGACGTCACCGCCGGCTCAGCCGGCAACGCAGAGCGCCTGGCCTTCATCTACGACCAGCGGCGGGTGCAGCCATCCGGCCTGGCCGGCGAGATCGTCCTGCCGCCCTTCGAGGGGCGGGACAGGGCGCCGCTGGCGGCGGACCAGTTCGCCCGCACACCCTACATCGTCGGTTTCGTCTCCGGTGATGAGCGCTTCGTTCTGCTCACCGTCCACATCAAGTACGGCGATGTGCCAGAGGAGCGGCTCCCGGAGCTACGTGCACTGGCCCGGTACGCCGCAGCCGAGATACGCGATCGGGCCAGGATCGCCGAAGCGGAGGAGGCGAATCTCATCGTCCTCGGCGACTTCAACATAGACAAGCGGGGCAACAACCCGCTCTTCCAGACCTTCGTCTCCACCGGCCTCATCGTCCCCTCAGAGCTACTGGGCTTGAAGACCACCTACGGGACCGAGCCGAAGTACTACGACCACATCGCCTGGTTCATGGGCGACTTCGACCTGGACTACACGGGGCGCGCCGGCGTGATCGACTTCTCAGGCGCCGTGTACCAGGAGATCACGCTTCGCCAGATGTCCTATCGCGTCTCCGACCACTTCCCCCTCTGGGTCGAGTTCATCACCGATCGCTCGACCCGGGCGATGGCCCCGACGCTCGGCCTGGACCCGGCCACGCCAGATCCCCTTGAGTCTGTCCCGGACTGAAAGCGGCCACCGGCCCGACAAGCGGCCGCAGCCCGATAGCCTGACCCCCCGCGCCCGCCATTTGGGGCGAGAAGCGAACCGTGGTAATATGGGTCGGGATGAGCGCACCACTCCTGGCCACAAAGCTGTATGCCCCGCCCCCGCGGAGCGACCTGGTGAGCCGGCCGCGCCTCATCGAGCGACTAGATGAGGGCATGCGCCTGGGCCACCGTATCACGCTCGTGTCCGCCTCTGCCGGTTCCGGCAAGACGACGCTGCTGTCCGAGTGGGCAGCCGGGCGGCAGGAGCTGATCGCCTGGCTATCACTCGACGAAGACGACAACGATGCACCGCGATTCTGGGCCTACGTCATCGCCGCTCTGCAGAAGGCCCAACCGGGCATCGGTGAAGGCGCCAGCGCCTTGCTGCAGGCAGCCCAGATTCCGCCGGCGCGGCTGTTGCTGACCGGGCTGATCAACGATCTGGCAGAGCTGCCCCGGCGGATCATCCTCATCCTCGATGACTACCACCTGGTCACCGAGGCGTCGATTCACGAGCTCCTGGCCTTCCTGCTTGAACACATGCCGGAGCAGCTCCACGTGGTCATCGCTTCCAGAGCCGATCCGCCGCTGCCTGTTGCCCGGCTGCGGGCCGGCGGCCAATTGACGGAGCTCCGCGCCAGCGACCTTCGCTTCAACGCTCAGGAAGCAGCAACCTTCCTGAACGATGTCTGTGGCCTGGGCCTGGCAGGCGACGACGTCGCTGCGCTCGAAGCCCGCACCGAGGGTTGGGCTGCTGGCCTTTCTCTGGCCGCGCTGTCGATGAAGGGACGCGAGGACCGCCACGCGGTGGTGCAGGCCTTTGGCGGCAGCCATCAGTACGTCATCGAGTATCTCATCGAAGAGGTGCTCAGCCAACAGCCGGAGGCTGTCGAGTCCTTCCTGATCCGGACCTCGATACTGGATCGGCTCTGCGGGCCTCTTGGCGACGCCGTCTCAGGCGATCGCCAGCGTGCAGAAACGCTCGCTCTCCTCGAGCGGGATAACCTCTTCGTCATACCGCTAGATGACGAGCAACGATGGTATCGCTACCATCATCTCTTCCGCGACCTTCTTCGCAAGCGGCTTGGGCAGACCCTGCAGCACAATCAAATTCAGGATCTCCACCGGCGCGCCGCCGAGTGGCTCGAGCGGGCAGGGCTGCTCAACGAGGCTGTCAAGCACGCCCGGACGGCGGAGGACTTCGATCGGGTGGCCCGCATCGCCGAGCAGGCCGCTGCCGGAGGCCAGCTCGATGCCCGGCTGACGACGCTGCTGCGCTGGGTGGACACTTTGCCTGAGGACGTGCTTGGCGCCCGCCCCCGTCTGCAGGTCTACCGGGCCTGGGCGCTGTTCATGAACGGCCACCTGGGCCCAGCCCAGCAGGCACTGCAGGAATGCAGGAAGTCCCTTGAGGCCCTGCCCCCTGCCCCAGACAGCGAACCGCTGCGAGATGAGCTGACCCGCCTGCTGGATACGATCGACAGGACAGCCAGGGCCTTCTTCGCTGCGTTCGACAACCAGCTAGGCGCGGCCGTAGAGGCGGCGACACAGGCCCGCGAGACGGCCCTGGCAGACGGCCACATCCTGCTGGCGGTCGAGGCCACGGAGGCCTTGGCATTGGCTCAGTACCATCGGGGCAAGCTGCAGGACTCGGCCGCGTCCTGCCGCGCCGTGATCGATCTGGCCAAGCAGACACCCTTGGCTGCCGCGGGCCACGTAGAACTGGCCGGTGTCCACATCGAGCGGCACGAGCTGGACGAGGCAGAACGTCTGCTGGACAACGCTGTTGAGCTCTCGCTCGGCGTAGGAGCCACACAGACGCTCAACGAAGCCTACACGGCAATGTCCCGGCTGAGGCAGGCGCGGGGCGACAGCGAGGGTGCCTGGGAGGCACTGCGCGAGGCAGCGGAGGTCAGTTCAGTCGAAGGCTCGCACTCGATGGCCAACTTCAGATGGGCCGCCCAGCGGGCTCGCCTGCAGCTTGACGCAGGCGAGCCGGAGAAGGTGCTGCGGTGGGTGGAGGGGACGAAGGCCGTGTTCGCCCCCGGCGACGATGCCGCTGGCGAAGACCGCGTTACGCTGCCCTCAGCCTTCATGCAGGCCCTGGAGACGCTGCGGGCGCGCGCACTGATTGCCCGAGGCGAGCCGGAAGGGGCGCTGGAATCGCTGAGATCACTGCTGGGCCTGCACGAAGCAAGCGGAGCCTACACCTTTGTCATCGAGATACGGGCCCTGATGGCACTGGCCCTGGATGCGCAGGGCGAGAGAGAAGCGGCGCTCGATTCTCTGAAGCGCGCGCTGGCGCTGGCCGCACCGGAGGGGTTCATCCGCGTCTTCGTGAGCGAGGGGCCGGCGATGGCCCGGCTTCTTCGCGAGGCCGCGTCGGGCTCGATCGAGCCGGACTACGTGGAGAGGCTCCTGGCGGAGTTCGGACCAGCCTCAGCCGGGTCGCCCGTCGCTGACTCCCTCGTCGAGCAGCTGACTCCCCGGGAGTTCGAAGTCCTCATCCTGATCGGCCGCGGCTACTCCAATCAGGAGATCGCCGACGAGCTGGTGATCGCCCTGAACACGGTGAAGCGGCACTGCAGCAGCATCTACGGCAAGCTGGCGGTGCGGAGCCGCACCCAGGCAGTCGCGCGGGCGCGCGAGCTGGGACTCCTCTCCTCTACCCAGCCCGAGTAGCACCTTCGGGCCATTCCCCGATTCGCACAAGTTGACACGTCCGTGTGGCGACAGACTTGCCTCCATCTGCTACACTAGTGTCCGTAGATCAGGAGTGAGCAGATGGCGGACAAAAGCACCGCTGGCACTTGTACGGGTAGCCCTGGTGACTGGGCGATGGAAATCGACGCCTGTCACGTACGGTACGCAGTGCTTAGCCCGCGGGGCGACGGGACGCTGATAGAGTTGCTGCTCTCGAGGCCGGGGTGGAGAGTCGCTGCCCGAGGCAGAGAGGCAGTCGTGCTGGAGAGGATCAGCTAGAGGAAAAGGGGCGCTTCGCCGGCAGCGCCGAGCGGCTCGCCTTCATCTACGACCAGCGCCGGGTGCGGCCTTCAGGGCTGGCCAGCCTGATCGTCCCGGCCCAGCTGCACGGGCTCAAGACCACCTACGGCAGCGATCCGGAGTTCCACGACCACATCGCCTGGTTCATGGGCGATTTAGATCTGGAATCAACCGGGCGCACCGGCGTGATCGATTTCGCCGGCGCGGTCTACCAGGAGATCACCCTCCGCCAGATGTCCTACCACATCTCAGACCACTTCCCGTTGTGGGTCGAGTTCATCACCGACCAGTCGACGCGCGATATGGCCCCCACGCTTGGCCTCGATCCAGCAACTCCCGATCCGCTCGATACGGTGCCGGCCTGAGCACCGCCCCCAACCCTTTGACCCGCTCAGAGAGCATCTGGCTATTGCTGCTTCTTGAGTCTCCCCAAGGCCGCCTTCATGCTGACGCGCATACGCTCCATCGAGTCGGCCAACTCACCGATCTCGTCCTGCGACCGCACTTCCATGAGCGCGTCTAGGTCACCTGTGCTGATCTTGTCAGCCGCGCTGACGAGCTTCCCCACAGGGACGGTCACGCTACGGGTGATCCCCACCGCCAGTCCTGCCCCTATGACGGCAGCGACGACGGTAACGCCACTCATCATCAGCAGCAGCGAGGACTGAGCGCTCTGGATTTCCTCCAGGGCGTCTGCCATCCGGTCCTTGGCCTCACTCTCAATCTCGGTCAAGATCGTCAGGCAGAAATCGACCAGCTCCTGCCGCCGGGAGAAGGCTGTAAGGCGTAGGTTGGCACTGAGATCCGAGGCATGCAGGTAGCTCTCCAGGGTGTCGTCCAACAACTGTTGGGCGAGTTCCAGCTCCTCAAACGCTTCATTCTCGACCCCCGCGGCTTCCTTGCTGTCCAGGTAGGCCGTCACCATCTCCTGCAACTCCGATTGCCGCAATTCGGCTGCGGCGACATCCTCTTCTTCGCCGGTCACCATCGCCCTCTCCAAGGCAGCGTGGGCTTCCGCTACGACCACCCTGATATCTGTGATGGTCCGCAGCTCGTCGCCTTCCTCAGCCAGCGCGGCGGTCAGGTCGGCTAGTCTATCGAAAGAGATGACGGCAGTCAAGCCAGCCGTGGCGACCAGCAGGAGCATGACCAGAAAGCCGAATCCAAGCCTGGCACCGATTGTGATCTTCATGCTTCATTTCCCTTCGTCTGCTCTCGCAGTGCCCGCAGGGCGGTCCCGCTGAACTGGGTCCTCTTCCCCTCATCGGTGATCTCGCCGCCGACCTCTTCTATCAAGCGGTTCGCCTCGCGCCAGGGGAAAGACTCCCTACTCTCACCCAGGGCCTGTATCTTCTCGTTTACAACCAGATTGGCGATCGGGCCGATCGCTCTGGCCAGGTCGCACTCCAACTGGCCGAGGAAGGCGGCCCCTACCGTCTCAGCCGCTGGCCCTCCTTCCTCACGGCCTGGCAATGGCTTCTCCGCAACCTCACCTTTGAGAGCGGCCGTCAGCTCTCTTGCCGCTGTCTCAGCTGTCAGATTCAGGAGTGGCAGGTTGATGCTGCGCACGCAGATCATGCACAGACAAATGTCCTTCAGGCTCTTGGCGATCAGGCGGTTCTCGGCGTAGACCAGGTCGATATCGGCTGTCTTCCGCCGATGGGCGATCGCCAACCCGGCAAAGGTCTGGGTGATAGCCTTCGCTACGGCCCGCAGAATGACTTGGTCAAAGATACCGGGTAGGGCGGAGGCCACGATCTCTCCATTCTTGTTGCAGACGAAGCAGCCGGTCACGCCCGCCACAGCATTGATATGGAGTAGGATGCGTTCCACGCTCGAGTCCATCATCTTGCCAACGCGGTGATTCGCCTGACCGAAGCGGAAATGCCGTGCCCGCCGAGCACCTTGTCGACCGATTCCTGGAGACGCCAAGAGCCACGGTTGCGGTTCCAGCTTCGGGATTCGGGCGTAGAAAGCACGCAGCGGAGGCTCAGGGCCCAGAGCTCGGCAGCCCTCCGGGCAAGCGCACCAGGCCTCGCTCCAGGCGACCGGCGTAGCGTCCACGGGAATGTAAGGTCGTTGCATCGCACCTGCCCAGTGCTCCTGTCACGCGACCGATCAGCGTCCCGCCGGGATTGGCGGCAAAGACAGGGCTGCTTATGTTCCCGAGCCGCGGTCTGCCGATTGGCATCTCTGCGACTGCGGGTGTTCCATGGTACGCCCGGCCGCCCACGATGAGACGCCACGCTGTCTGTGCGGCTCGATCACATAACGAGTATGCTGGACAATCGAGGGCACTGCAAGACGACGTAGATCCGACCGTCCGCGCTATGTGAGTTTGCCGCGACCCGCGCCTGCCTCACAGTCTGGACCTTGCGCTCCGCCGGCTCCCGGCAGGCCATGAGACCAGGCAATTCAGCTTCTTGCAGACGCATCGGCAGCGGCATGGACATGGTGAAGCAGATCCCCGCCCGCAGTCCCCCAGGAGGAGGATGCCGCCCGGCTCCAGCGCAGGGTCGACCGCAACTAGCCCGCAACTGACGGGCAGATCGCTTCCGCCACAGCGCCGGCGCGAGGTGCCTGTACCACCTTGAACGGCGTCACCAGCTCCTCGATTGGGGGACCGACAACTTCAATCACCTCGAGCCTGTTCGTCCCCAGCCCCAGCTCGCGGGCCAGATTCAGGTGGTTTTCGCAGTGCAGGAACGGCGGGTCAGGATACTCGGCCGTTGGGTCGAAGCCCATCACCCCCGTGGCGACCGCGTCGACTGCCAGCGCGCTCTTGCCGGCGATGAGCACGCCCGGCTGGATCGACCTCACCCCCTCGATCCAGGGACCCTCGCCCCCCTCCATCGTCTTAATGCCATCGACGACGCCGATATCAACAGGGTGAGCGCGGTTCAGGTCCGTTATCACGCGCGGCAGGCGGGCCCTCGTCTCGTCGCCCAATCCGTGGAACTCCGAGCGGTACCCCCGCAGGCCGGGAAGCTCGAGCTCGTAGAAGCGCCAGGGCACAGAGCCGACCATGTTCTTGAGCGTGTGAGTCACCCCCGCTTCCCCGTGCCCCTTCATCTTGGAGACAGAGACCAGAACGTCCACCTCATTCAGGATGCGGTTGGAGTAGAAGCGATCGTAGACGAACCATCCCTCGCCGACCTCGTCCTGTGACAGAGTGCTGTAGGGCTCAGCGCCGTTGAGATCGATGAGCGTCGCACCCAGCCTCTCGGCGAACACGTCGAAGCCGAACAGCGTGTAGGATGGCCAATCGTACACCGCCTCGACGATGCACACCTGGCCCGCGCCGGCGTCGATCATCAGCTCCGCCACGGCCTCCACAACAACCGGGTGTGTGAAGAACGTCTCGGTATTGGGAAGACCATCGACCTGCCGCTGGTACGAGCCCCCGGTAAGATTCGTCTTGATGGCCACCTTGTCACCCGAACCTATGACGTCGCCCAGGCCACCCAGGTTGTCAAAGATCGTGGACAGCTCCCGGCGGACGAGCGCTTCGTCGTAGCTCGGGGCCCTCGCCGTGCCCACCCTGGCCAAGGGGACACCGCCATCGCCGGCCGGCAGATCGCCCCCACCGGGCCCCTCAGCGCAGCCGGAGAGCAGCAGACCAGCCGCGGCCATGCCTGCCTGCTGCAGAAAGCGGCGGCGCGAGATACGACCGCCGGAGCGCCAACGCCGCTGAACGCCTTCCATCTGCCGGTTCTCTATGGTGGTCACACACAACCCTCTTCCCTGTGCCCGTCACCGCTGGCCGGAGTCTAGCACGTCGCTGGGCTTCGCGCAAGGCCTCACTGGCGGGGGCGGGCTGAGCGGGCTTCCCATGTGCACGGGCGATGCTATAATGGCGCACAGCAGCGGCGAGGCAAAGGCCGGCGGCGGACTACCCGGTTGGCCTCGCCTGGTTGAGCACAAACAGCAGCCATTCCCGCCGCTGCAGTGACAGAGATGAGTAAGAGGTGAAAGGGATATGAACCGCAGACACCTGGCAATGACGTTCACGGCCGTAGTCGCGCTATCGGTTTTGGCCTGCGTCCCCTCGCCCACACCGACGGGCTACTCGCCTCCCACGCCGACGGTCTACTCGCCTCCCACAGCCACGACTGCCCCCACTCAGACGCCCACCGAGGAAGCGGCGGTCGCCCCGCCTTGCCCGGCGGGGTGGCTGGAGTACGTGGACGATATGTTCAGCTACCGCATCTGCTATCCGCCGGACGCCACCTTCACGCAGAGCGGAGTGATGGGCGTGCCCACCGACGAGGTACCGGCTGGGATGACACCTTCAGACTACATGGACCAGATCCAGGCGCAGTACGGGGACCGGCTGTGCATCAGCATCCACTATGGCCTGGGCTACGTCAACGTATCGCCGCCGCCCAACTGCCAGTTCCAGTACGCCATCTGCGGCCGCACCGGCGTCGGCACGGGCACGCTGAACTACGGCACGGAGACCTTGGACATTCAGGGCGTCTCCTGTAACGCCGACGGCTTCGACTTCGTCTGCGACGACATGCCCTCGGAACTGCTCAACTGCCACAACGAGACGTACGTGGTGCACCTGGGGGACGACACTCGGATCGAATACGGAGCAGCCCCTTCCGGCATCTCCACGTACGCCGACTACCTGGCCACCACCAAAGGCGTGCTGCTGCAGATAGCGGAGTCCTACTGGCAGTACTAGGACAGAGCGCCGGCCCTCGAGAAGAGCTCGGGATTCCAGTCCGGATCTATCCGCCGGGGCTTTGTATTGCATTGGGAGGAGTATCCGTAAGTGATCACTTCGCGCAGGACGTATTTGCTGCTTGTCTTCAGTTGCCTGCTGCTGGCCTGCAACTTCCCACTCTTCGGAGAGGGCGGCGGGAACAATAGCCCGACGATCACTCCCTTTCAGGGCGCGACCCTCACCCCCACCTCGTCCCCCACTCCGGCACCGACGGCCACGCAGGAAGGCGGGCGGACGCGCATTCAGTTCGCCCCAGGTGCCATCTCTGCCCAGGTGCAGGGCGTCGTCGAGCAATTCGGCTCCGACGAGTACGTCCTTTGGGCGGCGGAGGGGCAGACCTTGTCCGTCGCCCTGGTCGGCCTGCCGCAGGAACAGATCGACAATCAAGAGGTGATCATCATCATCTGGGGAGAGGATGGTGTGCCGCTGATCACCGACCACGCCGGCGCGCACGAGTTCCAGGGACAGGTACCCGTTTCCCAGGACTACTTGTTCGACGTCAGGTCGATCGCCGCAGGCAACATCGTCTACACACTCGAGGTGATCATCCCGCCGCTCAGCGCAGAGCTGCCCACGATGCAGCAGCTCGGCAACTGCGAGTATGCCTGGACAGGCGGGGAGACGATCACGCTCGTCGACGGCGTCCACCAGCTGACGCCACCTATAGGCGAGCCGCCCGAGGACTATACCGTCCGTCTGCGCGGCCTGCCGCTCGCCTTCAGCGACCTGGACGACGACGGCGATGCGGACGCGGCGGTGATCCTGGTGGAGCGGGCAGGCGGCACGGGCACCTTCTACTACGTGGCTGCTGTGATCAACGATTCCGGCGTGCCGCACGGGGAGGCCATCGCCTTCCTGGGCGACCGGGTGATAGTGAACACGATGGGTATTTCGGACGGCGTGATCGCCATCGAGGGCATCGCCCACAAGCCGGGCGACCCTCTCTGCTGCCCCACGCTCGAGGTGATCTGGGAGTACGAGTTGAGCGGAGGAGCGCTGGTTGAGATCCCTCTCTAGCAGCCGCTGACAGCGAACGGGGCAGCCATGCCAAGAGAGAAGCAGAGCAGGAAAGACCCCGAGCACTTCGGCACTTCCTGGGGCGTCGAGCGCATTCTCATCTTGGCCGGGCAGGTGACTGCGCTGGGGGTCTACGGTGCCTCGCTGCTGTACCTGCCCGAACTCCGGCAGCTGCCCGCCCTGATCCCCTACACACTGCTGTATGTGGCCTTCGGCCTGGGCGCCAGCTGGGACCCTCCGGCCGAGGCTCCAGCCTGGCAGCACGGAAGCCTGATGCTGGTCCGGGCCGCACTGGTGTCTGCCATCTTCCTCCTGGCGGGCGAAGCAATCGGCCTCATACCTATACTCTACTTCATCATCGTTCCTCATTCCTACTTCGTCCTGCCGCTTCGCCGGGCCGTCGCTTTCACGCTCCTCTGCCTGGCCCTGCTCTTTCTCGGCTTCCTGCTCGTGGGTGGCGTCCAGATGGCGCTTGCTCTGCTCCCCCCGTACGCAGGCGGCCTCCTCTTCTTCGCCGCGGCCAGTGCCGCGCTCATGCAGCAGGGACGTGAGCGTGAGCGTGCCGAGCAGCTCTTGGCCGCGCTTGAGGAGGCGCACCGCCGCCTGCAGGAATACGCCACCCAGGTCGAGGCGCTGGCGGTGGTGGAGGAGCGGAACAGGCTGGCCCGCGAGATCCACGACAGTCTGGGCCACTTCCTCACCGCTATCACCAGGCAGCTGGAAGTCGCCGGCAAGCTCCTTCCTGCCCAGCCTGAGCGGGCTGGGGAATCGATCGCCAAGGCTGAGGAGCTGGCCCGGGAGAGCCTGGCGGAGGTCCGTTGCTCCGTAGCAGCACTGCGATCCTCACCTCTCGATACAGCGGCGCTGGATCAGGCTATCGCAGAACTCGTGGAGCAGGTACGCGCGGGCGGCATCTCGGCCACGTTGTCCACGGCGGGTGAGCCATACGCTCTCAGCACGGCGGCCAACCTGACGCTGTACCGTGCCGCTCAGGAGGGGTTGACGAACGTGAGCAAGCACGCCAAGGCCAGCGCGGTCGTGGTTGACCTGACATACGAACCACAGCAGGTTTCGCTCACGATAACTGACAACGGCGTCGGCGGGCGCCGGTCTACCGGAGATGGATACGGGCTGCTGGGCCTCAGAGAGCGGCTGGCGCTGCTCGGCGGTTCGCTCGAGGCCGGGGACCGCGACGAGGGTGGCTTCCGCCTCTGCCTCGTCGTACCGCGCCAGGGCAGGGCCGATGAGTGAGATTCGCGTTCTGCTCGTCGACGACCAGCAACTGGTGCGGGAAGGTCTGCGAGTGCTGCTAGACATGGTGACGGATCTGCGCGTAGTAGGAGAGGCGAGTGACGGGCACGAGGCGGTCGAACTGGCCCAGCGGCTCGAGCCGGACGTCGTGCTGATGGACGTACGCATGCCGGGCCTGGACGGAGTGGCTGCCACGCGGAGCATGCGCTCCGCCTGCCCCGAGGTCAAGGTGATCATCCTCACCACGTTCGACGATGACGAATACGTCTTCGAGGGACTGCGGGCAGGTGCTGCCGGCTACCTCCTGAAGGACGTGCCCTCGGAGCAGCTGACCGAGGCGATTCGCGCTGCCGCCCGCGGCGAAGCCTTCATCCATCCGGCGGTGACCCGCAAGGTCGTGGCCGAGTTCGCCCGTCTCACTGAGCGGGAGCATACCCGGCGCGAACAGCCTCTCCCCGAGCCACTGAGCGGGCGTGAACTTGAGGTGCTGGCGCTGCTCGCCGAGGGCCTGTCGAACCGCGAGATCAGCGAGCGGCTGTTCATCTCCACCGGCACGGCCAAGAACCACGTCAGCAGCATACTGGGCAAGCTGGACGTGCGCGACCGCACCCAGGCAATCCTCCGCGCCCAGGAGCTGGGGCTGCTGTAGCGCGAACCCAGAGCTACATCGGGCAATTCAGCCCTGCGCTCGTTTGGTCACAGCAGGCCCCTCCCGGGCCTGCTTCTGCGTGTTCGCCTGCGCCCTGCCGGATCGACAGATCAGGCAGATAGCAGCGCTCACAGTGGTACACACCCAGGCAGTCCGTGTCTTTCGTCATAGCAGGCCCCGCTCCTGAGCCCACTTCTATGTGCCCTCCGATCCCCCCTTCGGCACATCACAGGCATCATCTTCTGCCATACAATCTTCGTTGGGCGGGCAAATGCTCCTGGCGACACCGAAACAGTCCAAGCAGCAGGAGCGCCCTACGGCCGGCCTGACAAGAATAGGGGGACCTGATGAGCGAGAACG
>Ga0307421_1001237_pt1 | contig 15649 bp, 13 predicted proteins | sample SalMarWE160270MG_FD_202163 | JGI IMG/M metagenome (GOLD analysis project Ga0307421, IMG submission 202163) | Salt marsh sediment microbial communities from the Plum Island Ecosystem LTER, Massachusetts, United States - WE1602-70 | ecosystem: Environmental > Aquatic > Marine > Intertidal zone >...
TAAGCCGCGTTACTTAATGGGTGTTGGCACTCCTTACGACATGGTTGAAGGAGTCCGCCGAGGGGTAGATATGTTTGATTGTGTTCTCCCCACCAGATTAGCTCGCCATCACGCAGCGATGACATTGTCAGGGCGGATGAATTTATCGAAAGCAGTTTATAAAAAAGATCCGTCACCGATTGATAATATATGTTCGTGTTATACATGCCTTAATTTCAGCCGAGCATACATTCGACATCTCATCAACGTAAATGAAATCCTGGCTGCAACACTACTTTCGATCCATAACGTGTTTACATTGGTAGAATTAAGCAAACAGCTAAGGCAGCATATAATCGACCAGAATTTCAACACGTATGCCGAGCAAATTTTAATTAACCTAAATAAAGAATATTGATATATTTAAAATGACTATTATCCAAGCTTTAATCCTGGGCATCATCCAGGGCATCACAGAATTCCTTCCCATATCAAGCTCAGGCCATTTGGTAATTATCCCCTTTTTATTAGGCTGGGATTTACCCAAAGAGCAAATATTTCCTTTTGATGTGCTAATACAGATAAGCACCCTGATTGCGGTTATAGTTTATTATTGGAATGACCTCACACAAATTGCTCATTCAATGATTCTTGGTATTAAGAACAAAAAACCGTTTGCAGAAATTCAAGCAAGAACCGGATGGTTGGCAATTTTAGCAACAATTCCAGCAGGCATAGCAGGTTTACTTCTTAAGGAGCGCGTAGAAGATGCATTCACCCGTCCTGCTGCCACAGGCGCATTATTGATCGTTACAGCAGCGATATTGGCTGTATCAGAGACGATAGGTAAGAAATCCAGAAACATTACAACACTCAACTGGTCAGATGCCATTGTGATGGGTATTTCTCAGGCAGTATCCATCTTCCCGGGTATCTCCCGATCTGGCAGCACAATTTCAGGTGGATTGTTTAAGAACATTGACCGAAAAACCGCTGGTCATTTCACTTTTTTAATGGCTATCCCAATAATGTCAGCAGCAGGAGTATTAAGTCTCATTGATTTGATCAAAACATCAAATCTTGCTCAGTTCCTTCCAGCGATGGCTGTTGGATTCTTAACCGCAGGAATTGTTGGCTTTTTTACTATCCGCTGGCTGCTTGGATATATTGCTAACCATTCTCTTTTTCCGTTTGCAGTATATTGCTTTATCTTAGGAAGTGGTACTCTCATTTTTTCATTAATAAATCCTTCCACCCCAAGAAATTTTGAAACCACAGCGGAAAAAGATTTATACCGCATATCTTATTCTTCCTCCATTCAATGGATTATCCCAACAATTAATGAGTGCAATGAAAAAATACCAGAAACATCTATCTTACTCAATCAGTCGGACAATGATATCTACCCTTCAAGTAGTGATATCTATATTTCCTATGGTGGACTGTCTTCAGCACAACCGTATATATATCAACTGGGCGATGATTTTCTTGTACCCGCAGCGAATAAAGATAACCCGATCCTCAATCTAACATTGAGTACGCTGCGGGGATTGTATCAGGGAAATATTACAACAAATAACGAACTGGCTGAAGAATGTGCTGAATGCATCATCGCTGAAGGAAGTAATATCACCATTGGAGAAACATTTCATATATGGGGTTATCCTGAAGAATCTTATTTAAATCAAGCAATTCAGTCTGCGTTTCAGATAGATGTTTTATCCCCCAACCTTTCCATCGCGCCAAATCCATCTTTACTGCAGCAGGCATTATCTCTGGAAGATAGGTCAGTTGGTATTCTGCCCCAGAAAGCGATCGGTGATCAGTTGAAAACCATTCCCCTCGTTGATATGACTAACGATCAAGCGATGATCCCCATTCTTGCCTCTAGCAATGCAGAACCTGACGCAGCGCTTATTGGTTTGCTTGTTTGCCTACAAAAAGAAATTTATGAATGAATTTCATCTTCTTATGATATACAATTAAATTACATTTTTCTATTCACGGAAATCAGGAGCTAGTAGATATGCTAAAAGATATAAAAATTGCGTTCATTGGACCTGGTGTGATGGCAGAGGCAATGCTGTCAGGCATTATTAACAACAAACTAACCGATCCTGCCAATATCCTCGCGTCCGGACCTCTTGAAGATCGCAATGCAGAACTAAAAGATAAATACGGCATTCAAACTTTTTCAAACAATAATAAGGCTGTTGCCCTTGCCGATGTAGTGATCCTTTCTGTAAAACCGCAGCGGTTGGAAAAAGTTTTAGAAGGATTACAAGGATCTGTGAAAAAGAACACACTGGTTCTTTCTATCGTAGCTGGCGCATCAATTGCTAAGATCTCTCGATTATTAAAACATGATAAAGTTGTCCGCTCCATGCCTAATACCCCTGCTCAGATTGGAGAAGGAATCACAGTTTGGTGCTGTTCACCTGCAGTAGATGAGAACCATAAGAAAATTGCCCGCGCCATCCTGGGTGCTTTTGGGCAGGAGATTTTCGTTGAAGAAGAAGAATATCTCGATAAAGCCACTGCTCTTTCCGGCACAGGACCAGCGTATGTGTATCTCTTTATGGAAGCAATGATAGATGCCGGCGTTCACCTTGGTTTTTCTCGCCGTATCTCCGAGAAATTAGTAACCGAAACTCTGCGCGGATCAGTTGATTATTACGATAAAAATGGACTTGAATCCAAACACGTTGCCGCTCTGCGCAATCAGGTCACGTCGCCAGGTGGTACTTCTGCGGAAGCGCTGTATTACCTGGAAAAAGCCGGCTTTAGAACCGCTATCTCCCGTGCGGTATGGGCAGCATATCAGCGCTCACGTGAACTGGGGCAGGACGCAGACACACATCCACCAGAACAGAACCTTTGAGTAACATTGATCCTGATTTTCCATTAGTAGAACTGCACCGCCATTTAGATGGCAGTGTCCGCCTGGAAACGATCCTCGAAATCGGATTGAAGAACAAAGTTGGTCTTCCCGCAAAAACGCTTGAAGAATTGCGCCCATTTGTCCAGGTCACTGAACCGAAACCCAGCATTCTCAGTTTCTTTGAAAAATTCAAGTGGCTCACATTAGCAATGATCGACTATGATGCTTGCAGCCGTATCGCGTATGAAAATGTTGAAGACGCAAAAAAAGAAGGCATTGATCACATCGAGCTGCGTTTCTCTCCATGGTTTATGGCAGAAGCCCATCATCTGGATCCTACAGGTGTCACAGAAGCTGTCGTCGACGGAATTCAGCGCGGTACAAGAGATCATCAAATCAGTGTAAATCTGATCGGCATCATCAGCCGGACTTTCGGTCCTGAAACATGTTTTAAGGAATTGGACGCACTCCTCACACAAAAAGATAACATTGTTGCGCTGGACCTTGCCGGGGATGAGGTTAATTACCCCGGTGAACTTTTCGTGGAACATTTTAAGATCGCCCGAAATGCCGGTTGGCATTCCTGCCCGCACGCAGGTGAAGCAGCCGGCCCGGAATCAATCTGGCAGGCAATCAATTTACTCGGCGCAGAACGAATTGGCCACGCGGTATCCGCACCTCAGGATCCTGCATTAATGGATTATCTTTCTTCTAACCAGATCAGCGTAGAATCTAACCTGACCAGCAATGTCCAAACAACAACTGTACCTGATTATGCCAGCCACCCGATCAAGATATTCTTGCATTCAGGCATCAAAGCCAGCCTCAGCACCGATGACCCCGGCATCAGCGCAATAGATATCAATTATGAATACAACATTGCGGCAGTCAAAGCTGGATTATCAGCAGAAGAGATTCATCAATCCCAGAAAAATGCTCTTGAATGTGCCTTCCTATCAGATTCCGAAAAAGAGTCGCTCATTTCCACCAAATTTAATTAGTTTAGTTTTGCCATAATAATCCCTTGACATTGAAACTATTTAATGCTATTCTACTATTAGAATATATTAGTATTATATTATTAAGGAGCAACAATGGAAAAAATAAACCATATCAATGAGCTTGGATCAATTTATAAACAACCCAGGAATAAGATCAGCCTTGTAGATGTCCCTCCCCTCAATTTCCTGATGATTGATGGAACAGGAGATCCCAATGACAATCCTGAATATTCAGAGGCAGTAAGCGCATTATACGCGGTTGCTTACAAATTGAAGTTCGCCATAAAAAAAGGCCCGCAGGCAATCGATTATAAAGTGATGCCGTTGGAAGGCCTCTGGTGGACAGAAGATATGGCGTTATTTAACCTTAAGAACAGGTCTAACTGGCAGTGGCGGATGATGATCATGCAGCCGGAATATATCACAGAAGATTTGTTTAAAACAACAGCTTCCTCTTTGAGAGAAAAGAAGAATCTTCCCAGACTGGATGACTTACAATTTGAAACATTTCACGAGGGGTTAAGCATGCAGATATTTCATCTGGGACCTTACGGTGAGGGTGAGCGTGAAACAATCAATAAATTGCATGCATATATCGAATCAGAAGGATATCAGCGGGTTGGTAAACACCATGAGATTTACTTCAATTCACCTCTCCGCACAGCACCCGAAAATCTAAAAACGATCATCCGCCAACCCGTCAAGCCGGTTTAGGATTTGCCGCAGAAATCAAGAACCGTCACCGATGCGGAATTGGCTGTTATAAGCCTTTTAGCAGAACAGCCAATGCACGGGTACCAGATTGAGCAAATTATTGAAGAACGTGGTATGCGCGACTGGACAAATATTGGATTTTCATCTATTTACTATATCCTTGAAAAACTTAAAAAATTCGGTTGGCTGGAAAGTGTTCTTGAATGTGGAGAGGGGAAGGGCCCGGCACGGCAGATTTATTCTCTGACAAATACAGGCAGAAATGTGTGGAAAAAAGCTGCACTAAGTGCTCTCTCCCACCCTCACAGGAGCAGCAGTAATTTTCAATTGGGTTTATCAAACCTTCTTCTTTTAGAAAAAGAACAGGTCATACCCGCCCTGAAGGAATACGTGAATGAACTCGAACAGAAATATCAACAAGTGTTGGAAAAACTCACTAATTATGGAGACAACCTCCCCTGGAATGCTTCAGCCATGTTCGACCTCAGTCTTACACAGATTAAAACTGAATTGAATTGGGTAAAAGCATTTATAGAGAAGATTTAATTAATAACACCCTGAGCAGATATTATGCTTTAAGGCACATCCTTCTTGTTGCCTGCATAAAGTTCAATAATATCAAACACAGAAATCACTGAAAAATTTCCAAACCTGTTTTTTAATTGATATAGTTGTTGCGCTATGCGGTTGCAATGTCATGCTCTTAAGGCATTACTTATTTAATCTTTCTAGCAAACACAATCCCCTGTGAATCCTCATACACAACCGAGTAATATTTATGCCATTCTTCAGGGTCAAAATACGTCGGGATCTCCATTTCCCCATATTCTCCCCCACCACCAAACCAATCCGTCTTAATTACCACTACATAATCCGCACTGTGTTCTCGTGAAACGGTATTTGTATATCCCGCGCCGTAAACGTAATAAGGCAGTCCATTTTCAACCCACACAGTGGAATCACGCACATTCTTTTGGACATAGTCATACGCGCTGTGATAACCATATACTCCAACGGATTCTCTAAATTGATCCCTGAGAATAATCGCATTTTCTGGTTTTCTCTCCAAAACCGGCCACATCCGCCAGACAACCCCACCAGCAATCAGAAGCAGGAATGGTACATATAGATGATCCGCAATTTTTTTAATTTTGCTATTAAAGTTAATTTTTCCAAGAAGATCATCAACTAAGAGCAGCACAATAATAAAGACATACGCCAGCATTGCCTGCCCAAAACGCCAATTGATTAATGCGGGAGCATCTGCCCTGGGGAAAAAAGCAGAAAAGGGAGTGAAAATAAAGCCAGTTAACAAAAGCAGAAGCATTCCGGCTTGCCATCGGTATTGGGGGAACTTCTTGATACTGCCCAGAGCCATCATCAGACTCAACCCAATGATTATATATAAAGTCTTTGGAATGTACTTATAAAAAAGGGGGTTAGTCAGGTTGGAAGCTATGCTCCATTTTGAAGCTTCAAGAACACTATCGGAAAATATTTGTCCATTCAAGATCATGTTTCGCAACAGCCAGATCACACCGGGGACCATTAAAGACGATGAAATCAAATAGAATAAAAGATAAGTCTTGGATTCTCTTCCCCAATTTTTAATGATCTCCCAGATTATTTTTCCGCCGAGGAAAATCCATAAAGGTGCCATGATATAAACAGCGTTGGGTTTTACAGATACAGCGATCATCCCCGCTATGCCAGCCGGAAGCATAGCCCGCATATTAAAACCACCGGTTTTAGGGTAGGGATAGAAAAACAATATGGATAATATCGAAGCAGCCAACAGTAGGTCATTTTTCCCCACTGTATAAACTTCCGTTTGAAAGATCTTCCAGATATTAAGGAATTGATAAAAGAAATTACTGAGAATGACCAATGTAATTAGTAAGAGCAAAAAAGATGATTTTATTTTAGTGTACCGCTTTGCAAGCAGCCAGAAAGACAAAATGAAAAACAGGTCTATCAGCGCGTGCATCCATCCAAATAAAGTCGCGTCCCCTGAAACCAACAGGCAAAAGGACAGCAGGGATTCATAACCGAAGGGGTATTCACCATAGGAAATTGTCATGTCATTCGCTGATCCACTGCGGTACATTTCAACTGCTTTGGGAAAGTGGTATTTACCGGCATCCCAGGAAAACCAATCTCCAGCGATCGACTCCGGCCAACGCACAATAGGGATCAGGATAAAAAGGACAATTATTAAAATTGTGACCGCGTAAACAACATACTCAGATAATGCCCTTTTATTCGTATTTTTTCTCTGCAGAATTTGACGCCCGGCAGCAGCGTTAGTTCGAGAAAGAACGATAAACAAGAGCGGTGTAAAAATAAATACAAGTGAAAATACATAAATTGGTTTATATAAACCGATAACACCTAAAACAGAGCCAGCAAAGATAGCGCTGTAAAAGAAGCAGGTAATCCCCACATAGATATTGAATATGCCATTCCCGATTATATCTTTTTTGATAATCCATCTCCCTAAATCAGACTCCAATTATTATACGTGTTTTTCATTTACCTTTAGAAATGTGAACATTATTAAACAATAAGACTGGGCATTCAATAACTCAGGATAAAATATATCAGTAATGGGTGAAACAAACGCAACGCTTTTATTACGCGGAAAAAGTATTTCATGCCGCTCTAAAATACAACTTCGGAAAGCTATGAAAGAGAACAACATTTCAGTTTCCGCTCATCTGGCTGTACGTTCTGGTGAATTAATAACCGATGATGAAATTATTAAACCAGGCGATCTCATAGAACTGATCTCTGTTAGCTCAGGAGGATAAATAAATATGCGGTGTAGGAAATGCGGCGAAAAAGCTGTGATCAATATGCGCCAGCATCGGCTGTCATTATGCAAACAGCATTACCTGGAATGGCTCCCCAACCACATCCTGAAGTTAATAAAAAAATATGAAATGTTCTCAGAACATGACCGCGTTCTAGTGGCTGTTTCTGGTGGTAAAGATTCACTGGCGTTGTGGGATATTCTATGGAAATTGGGTTTTCATACTGAAGGGTTCTATATAAATCTCGGAATTGATGCGGAAATCGCGTATTCAAACCGCTCAATGGAATTCGCCCAGAATTTCGCTAATCAACGTAATTTAACATTGCATATTGCTGATGTAAAAAGAGATTACGGGGAATCCATTCCAGAAATTTCTGTCAGAACCCGGCGCGGAAGAACCAAGCCTTGTTCATTATGTGGATTAATCAGAAGGCACATGATGAACCAATTTGCCGTCAATGGTCAATACGACGTACTCGTTACCGCACATAATCTGGATGATGAAGCCGCCATTCTGCTGGCGAACACTCTGGATTGGTCGTTGGAATTCTTAGCCCGGGGTGAACCGGTTTTACCATCAAAGCCAGGATTCATAAAGAAAGTTAAACCTCTTTGCCGCACATATGAACGGGAAGCGGCTGCCTATGCCATTCTGCGTGATATTGAATATATGCGCGATGAATGCCCGTTTTCGATCGACAGCAAACAGCGTTATTATAAAAAATATCTGAATGAATGGGAACAGAAACGGCCCGGTACAAAACTGCGCTTCTACCTGAACTATCTTACCGCGATCGCTCAAGGCGCTTTCCCAACCAGGCAGGAATCAGCACAGCAGCTCGCCCAGCAGCGCTGCCCGCAATGCGGCCAACCCACTAACACTGGCGGCTTATGCGCCTTCTGTAAACTTTTCGATAAAAAATAACCATTTTGGGAATTTCATCTTAAATTAAAATAGCGGGGTTTTCTCCCGCTATTTGGATAACTTTTTATGCATTTTCGAGATATTTTTCAACTTCCCAGTCTGTAACATGAATGCGGTAATCTTCACATTCTTCTAACTTCGCACGCCGGAAAGCAGTGTATATCTCTGTTCCAAGCGCATTTTTAAGTACATCATCTTTATCTAATTCAGTAAGCGCTTCTGAAAGAGACGAGGGTAGCTCTTTGATACCTTTAGCTTTTCTCTCCTCTTCGCTTAGCATGTATATATTGATGTTATTCAACGGTTTGGGCGGTTTTAATTTATTATCCATCCCGTCCTGAGCAACCGCCAGCATCCCCGTGAAAGCAAGATATGGATTAAAGGATGGATCCGGACAGCGAAGTTCTGCCCGGGTTGCTTTTTCTTGGCCAGCTGTATAACGCGGTATGCGAATCAATGCGGAGCGGTTGATCTGTGCCCATCCCACATACACCGGAGCTTCATATCCAGGGACTAAGCGTTTATAAGAATTCACTGTTGGAGCGACTAAAGCTGATAAAGCGCGGGCATGTTTCAATTGGCCGGCGATGAAGGAATAAGCAATTTCGGAAAGATGGAAATCATCATCCTTATTGAAAAAGACATTGTCACCTTTTTCATCAAACAATGACATATGTGTATGCATTCCAGAACCATTTATCCCAAAAATTGGTTTGGGCATGAAAGAAGCGATCAATCCGTGCTGGGCAGCGATCGCTTTGACCGTATATTTCAGTGTCATCACATTATCTGCCGTACGCAGTGCATCCGCAAATCGGAAATCAATCTCGTGCTGACCGCGGGCAACTTCATGATGGCCCATTTCAACTTCTAACCCCATTGTGTTTAATGCGTACATTAGTTCTGTACGCACCTGCGCGGCTTCATCATCTGAGGAAAAATCAAAATATCCGCCCACATCATGCGGTACAGGCCGCAGCCCGCCGTTTTGCCTGAATAAGAAGAACTCCGGTTCTGGTCCGCAGTTAAATACCAGACCGCTTTTTTTCAAGTCCGCCAGCATTTTCTTTAATAAACCGCGCGGATCACCGGCGAATGGTTCGTCATCCGGAGTGTAGATATCGCAGAAAAATCGCGCCCGTCGCATATTTTCCGGGGTCCAGGGTAGAACCGCATAGGTATCTGCGTCAATTCGTAGGTGCATATCACTTTCCTGAATGCGGGCAAATCCCTGCACAGAGGAGCCGTCAAACCAGATACCGTTGTCCAGTGCACCTTCCAGCTGCTCGACAGGCATATCGACACTTTTAACTTTGCCGGTTACATCAGAAAATTGAAAACTGATGAATTTAACGTCATCCTTTTTTACACGTTCTAAGATCGCTTTCTTGTCCATATTACCTCCAGTGGCATTTAAAATATATTAGGCATGCCCGGGCATGCCCATATTAACACATAACTCCTGCTATGAGTGCCCTTCCTGTAAACCGGGTTTCTTAATTGCAACCCAGACCACTACGGAGACCTTGGCGCAGGCATCGCTGCCTGTTATTGCGTCACCGTTTTATCGGAAGGGAAAAAGAAGCCCGCGGTAGGGCTTCAGAGGCATCCGCTGATCAAATCGATTTTTTCCCGTTACCGGGATTAGCGCTTTCCTTGCGGAAAGGAACCTCTTCCTCGTAGTCTCTCATAAAAGAGACCCAGCCGCTATTTTCCTTTTTTATTCAATTGTTAATATAGATGCATTTTTACCACATGAATTTTTCTCCGTCAACCAGTCCGTTTTATCCATACAGTGTTACAGCGTCCATTATGCCCAACTGTACTCAAAAAACCACCAAAACTATCCGTAGCCTGCCGCCCCTGTCGTAGTTTCATCCCTTTTCATCGAATTTACACCGCGAAAGGCGGCTCATTTATTTCTAAATCGATAAGGGAAAAGAAACCATAGTATAAGAGTAGAAAATCCAAAAATCGCCATCGCCAGGAGCAGAATTTGAACCCTATTCTGTTGAAAGGCTTGAATATCAGGTCCATCCGGATTGAGCGAAAAATGGTAGAAGCAGAAAAAAACTATGGTAAAGAAAAAAAACCATATTTCCTTCTTCCAATTCCATAAATCACTGCCATCAAAAACAGATATTGGGAATAATCCAAAGAATACTCCTTGTAAGGCAATTAAAAAAATCATCAGGAATATCGGCTCCAGCCAAGCGAGAGTTGCTGCCAGCCTGGCAGCTTTAGGGTTTACTTTGCGAAGTTGTTTATAATCTATACGGTGTCCAGGATTCACTTTGTTTTACCTTCTCGGTTGATATTTGTCTTTCACTCAGCAACAATATTAACTGAATGTATTTTTGATACCTAAAGTGGTTAGTATCTCCTGGACACCGTACAATTGAGGGTGTGGAAAAACAAGATTTCCCTTGAAAATTACCACGTTTTAGCGCCATATATGGTGGTTTTTACCTAAAAAATATATTGCATTTGCTCATTAATGTGACTTTTTTCACACCCTCAACAATTCACCCTTGATATTTATAGAGAAAACCTGTATAATATGTTAGTAGTTTGTTGTCAGACCACTAATACGTAAGCTGGCAATTAGGTCTTAATGTTAGATTATGAAAAATGACAATGAAATGGAAATAACTCCTTTAAAGAATAATGAGTTGGTTACCAGTCAAGTATATCGTTATCTGAAGGAACGTCTTATAGAAGAGCAATTCCCCTCTGGCCATATGTTGCCCTCTGAGAACAAACTTGCCAAAAAATTGAATGTAAGCCGTGTTTCACTTCGACAAGCACTTCAACGTCTTGATCTTGAGGGGTACATTGAACGCAAACGAGGCTTAGGTACCTTTGTTATTGATAGGCATCCAAGCCATGTGGAAGCTGGCATCGAAAAATTGATTTCGATGTCCGAACTAATACGCTCGCGTGGTCATGAGCCTGGTACTAAAGAGATTGAGATTTTTGCAAAGTTGGCTGACGATAGGATAGCCAAGCGGTTAGGTTTATCTAAGGGAAGCCCAGTTACGTTGGTGAATCGGGTTCGTACGATTGATGGGAAACCATTGTGTTGGGATAATAGTATTTTCCCATCCAATATTTTACCGCCTACGGTCACCGCTAGTGATATAGGAGAATCATTATTTGCATATGTTCACAAACGGATTGGAATGGAAATTTCACATGCCGTTGCTCGTTTACTACCGGCAAAGGCAGATAAACTTCTTGCTGATAAGTTAGGAGTACCTATAGGGACCTTATTAATCAAGCTAGATCAAGTGCACTATCTTGAGGACAATTCACCGTTTTGGTATTGTAATCTTTTATTCCTTGAAAGTGAATTTGGTTGGTATATCGTTCGCACCAGATAAGGCTTTTTTTATTTTTTATGGATGAGGTGCAATGATCAGTAGAACAGATAATTTGTTTTCTTGTGGAGGTGATGTTATCGCAAATCATATTTAAGGGAATATTGTTTCACAGAATAGCTTTTTGGTGTTAATGATTATTTTTCAAAAAAGGATATATAAATGAAAACACATGGGATTTTAAATAACGAGCTTGCAAAGCAAGTAGCGCGACTTGGACATGGTGACATGATTGTGATCACTGACCGAGGATTTCCATTTCCAAGGCATGACCAGACAATTTGTATTGATCTCTCTATTGGTAGAGGAATTCCTAAAGTTGCTGATGTCGTAAAGGTTGTACTTGAAGAGCTTGAGATTGAGAGAGTAATAATTGCTGATGAAACTAAGACGGTAAGCCCCAAAGTCTACGATCAATTTAAAGCAATATTAGCTACGAAGAAGAATAAAGGAAATGATATTGTTGAAAAGAATATTCCGCATTCAGATTTTAAACACTTGGTTTTAAATGGTTCATTGGAGGGACAAGAGATGAAAGTGTTTGTCAAGTGTGGACAATTCACGCCATATGCCAATATCATATTAATTTCAGGCGTAGACTTCTAAAGCGAACAACGCTTGCACTTGATCTCTTTATTGTTATAAGGGATTAAGTGTATGCAATTATTCAATTATTTTAAAGCATAGGACTAACATGACTATCTTGAATGAAATATTTATTAACCCCAAACCAATAATTGGTATGGTTCATCTTCATCCTCTACCGGGTTCTCCACTTTTTAACCCTCAAAAAATGGATATGGACAAAGTTGTACACATCTCTGTTGAAGAGGCAAAAATCCTTGAAGAGGCGGGCGTAGATGGTTTGCAGATTGAAAATATATGGGATTATCCATATCAAAAAGGATGTAATGTTGGGCATGAAACGACTGCTGCTATGGCAGTTGCCGCCACTAAAGTGAAAGATGCTGTTAGCATTCCGATTGGAATAAATTGTCATCTGAATGCTGGTGCCCAAGCGTTAGCGATAGCTGCCGGGGTTGGAGCAAAATGGATCAGAGTTTTTGAGTGGGTAAATGCTTATATTTCTCATGCCGGTATATTGGAAGGAATCGCAGCAGACCTCTCGCGGTATCGTGTATTTCTTCACGCCAAGGATGTCAAGTTTTTTTGTGATGTAAATGTGAAGCATGGCAGCCATTTCATAATTTCTGATCGAACGATTGCTGAACAAGCTAGAGATGCAGAGAGTGAAGGAGCTGAAGTTCTTATTATTACAGGGGATGAAACAGGGAAAGCTCCAACAATAAAAAAAGTAAAAGAATTATCTAATGCTGTGGAGATCCCAACATTGATTGGAAGTGGAACTACCAAAGAAAACGTAGTCGATCTTTTGGGAATTGCTAATGGTGCAATTGTTGGCAGCAATTTTAAACAAAATAACGATTGGAAAAAGCCTTTGGATAAAAAAGCAATCAGAGAATTTATGAAAATGGTTGAGGAATTAAGGAAAGGAATAGAATGAATAAAGTTTGTTTAAGTGGAAAAATTATAAGTATGGGCTCAATAAACATGGATTTAGTAATGTTTATGGATCGATTCCCGGAGCCAGGCGAGACAGTTGTTACGGATAATTTCAGTACCTTTCCTGGTGGAAAGGGTGGAAATCAAGCTGTGACTGCATCGGTTCTTGGCGGTAAAGTTAAATATTTTGGCAAACTAGGTGAAGATGTATTTAGTTTGCAGTTGAAAAAAGCACTTAATGAGCGCGAAGTGGATACAACTTCAATACTTGTGGATAAAACCGCTACTGCTGGTATTGCGATTATTCTAGTGAACAAACAGTCTCAGAATTTAATTTCCTTTACTCCAGGTGCTAATGCATTATTGACCCCAGAAGAGGTAAGAGATCACAAGGAGCTTTTTGAAACAGGAGCAATTTTTCTATCTTCAATGGAAATAAATCCGGAAACGGTCTACGAATCAATACGCGTAGCAAATGAAAATGGTATGTTCATTATTCTTGATCCAGCTCCTGCTCCGAGGGAAAAGTTTCCAGAAGATATACCAGCTCTGGTAAATATTATCAAACCGAATGAAACAGAAGCCTCGTTGATTACGGGAATTAAGGTCAATGATTTTGTTAGTGCTGAATTGGCTTTGAAATCATTAAGGAGGATGGGGTTCTTGTATCCGATAATTACACTTGGCGAGCAAGGCTCTATCGCTTATATTGATGGCAAATCAGTTCGAATTCCTCCTTATGAAGTGGAAAGTATAGATAGCACTGCAGCAGGTGATGTTTTTTCTGGTGCTTTGGCAGCGAGTCTTGCCACAGGTGGCAATTTGGAAGAGGCTTTGAATTTTGCAAGTATTGCTGCAGCGCTTTGCACAACTGTTAAGGGTGCTCAATCGTCGATTCCTCCTCTTGCTCAAGTAAGAGCTCTTTGCTAGTCAAAACGGTAGTTATTTTATCAGATATATTTTTTTGAAGGTGCACAATTGGAAAAGAAAGTAGCCCTTGAAGTTAAGAATATACACAAAAGGTATGGTGGTATTAGAGCGCTAAAAGGGATTGATTTAGCAGTGTATGAAGGTGAAGTTTGTGGCTTGGTGGGGGAAAACGGTGCTGGTAAATCAACGCTTATAAAAATTTTGACTGGTGTGGAAAAAAGGGATGAGGGTGAAATTCTTCTCAATGGAAAGAGTATTCAGATTAACGATCCTTTGTTTGCAAAAATGAAAGGTATTGCGGCAATTTATCAGGAACTGAGCCTGATTGAAAGATTAACTGTTGCTCAAAATATATTTCTTGGACATGAGCCTGGTAATGGCAGATTAGGTTGGCGAAATGACAAGGAATTAATCAAGATCACTCTGAAATATTTAAGCAAGTTCTGTATCAACATTGATCCCAGGCACATGGTAAGTGACCTGGGGTTGGGTGAGAAGAAGATTGTTGAAATTCTCAAAGCATTATCTATTGATGCCAAAATATTATTACTTGACGAGCCAACCTCCGGTATGAGCAGAACGGAGATTGAAAGTCTTTTTAAGATTATAGGAGACCTGAAGCAGCACAATGTCACCATGATTTATATTTCCCATCATTTGGAAGAAATATTCAAAGTCTGTGATCGGGTTTCAGTGTTACGCGATGGGCAAAATGCCGGTGTGTTTGATATTGAAAATCTAGACATGCCAATGCTTGTTCAGGCAATGATAGGAAAGAAATTGGAGGATGATATCCAGTCTTCAAAGAAGAAATTAAAGACAGAAAGGGTTTTGCTTGAAATTATTGATTATTTTGCAGAGGGTATGAAAGCTCCCATGAATCTTACTTTGCATGAAGGAGAAATTCTAGGTATTACTGGCATTATTGGCTCTGGAAAAAGCAAATTGGGAAGAGCACTATTTGGTGCCTCCAAATATATCTCTGGAGAAATTAAGATAAATGGAAAAACCCAAGTATTGGCAACACCTGAAATTGCCAGTAAAAATGGGATTGCATATATCCCGGAGGATCGTAAAAAAGAAGGTCTTTTCCTTTCCCATTCAGTTGTGGACAACCTAGCGGTACCGAATCTTGATAAGATGATGATTGCTAATACTTTTGTTGTGAAGTCAAAAAAGAAGCATTTATGTGAGAATATAGGTAAAAAACTGCACGTTGTTCCATTAAATTTGCAAATGAAAGCCAGAAATTTGTCTGGGGGGAATCAGCAAAAAGTCGTTATTGGAAAGTGGTTGTTAAGTGATCCGAATATTTTGATTATGGATGAACCCACACATGGAGTGGATGTGGGTGTAAAGGTTGAAATATTTCGTTTGATAGAATCATTAGCTAATGAGGGTAAGGGGATAATCTTTATTTCCTCAGAATTTGATGAGATTCGACGTCTTTGTAACCGCATCATTGTTTTGCGTGATGGATTTATAGCAAGTGAAATGTCG
>Ga0307421_1001238_pt1 | contig 15639 bp, 24 predicted proteins | sample SalMarWE160270MG_FD_202163 | JGI IMG/M metagenome (GOLD analysis project Ga0307421, IMG submission 202163) | Salt marsh sediment microbial communities from the Plum Island Ecosystem LTER, Massachusetts, United States - WE1602-70 | ecosystem: Environmental > Aquatic > Marine > Intertidal zone >...
TGCGTATTCGATTTTGCAGTGAAGGCGAGCGGGGATACTGCGTGTTCAGAACCAAATTAACAGGAACACGCAGAGGGAGCGAGCCTCATCAATGGGGATTATAAGGGGCTCCGCCCCTTATTTCATTCATTCCCTTGAATACCTCCCCAGAATCAGGTAGGCCAGGAGGGTGAAGACCACTGTCATGGCCATGGTGGCAGGGAACATGAAGGTCAGGGCCGAATCAGGCAGGGGCGGATGGGTTCCAAGGAGGTAGTCAGAGAGGTCATTGGCCATGAACCAGGCCAGGCTCAGGGGCAGGAAGGCCTCCCTCACCCTTATCCTGCCCACCAGGAGGACGGTCTCGAATATCAGGAAGAGGTGCGCCCCGTAGAGGACAGCATAGAGGAAGCCGGCCCCCGGTGTGAAGTAATATGGGGAATAGGCCGTGAGAACGAAGACCGTCCAGAAGCCGTACTTAAGGGCCCCGACAAATATCAGAAACCAGATAGGGGAGAGGTCAGGCAGCCTGGGCAGCCAGGCGCGGAGCAGCCTGGGCCTGGGCTCTGCCCTGAAGAAGAAGGCCACCGCGAAGAGGAGGGCGTAGAGGGGGCAGTCCACGACAAAGAGCCAGAGGAACGGGTCTGTTGAGGAGAGCTGCTGGCTGTAGTAGACAAGGAAGCCGAAGGCCGCCCCGCCCAGGTTGGCCATGATTATGAGCCAGAACAGGAGCCTGGTAAACATAAAGACCTGTGTTTTAATTGACACAAGGGCTTAAATTTGTAGGTAATCTGAGGGCAAGAATTACTGTATCAGGTTCTCATTCTGACGAACCCCCGGGGAAACTATTTAATTCGGCTGCCGGAATTATATAACCATGAGGAGACTGGCGACGACCTTTGTTCTGGTGTTCATTGTCTGGCTTGCGCTTACCTTCAGCCTTCAGCCGGGGGAGGTGTTTGCGGGGGTGGTGATTTCCCTTGCCATAACCCTGATATGCAGGCACCTTCTCTCCGGGGACACCCCAAGGATAGTCCTTCACCCGATGAGGTGGTTCTGGCTTCTGGTCTACCTGGGTGTGATGCTCTATGCAGAGGTGCTTGCCCACACGGATGTTGCCATGAGGGTATTTACAGGTAGGGTAAGGCCCGCCATAGTGGAAGTTCCGGTGGAGTTCAGGAGCCTCTTGGGAAAGACCCTGTTTGGAAACTCCATAACACTTACGCCAGGAACCCTGACGGTCAGCACAGGGGATGAGAAGAGATTCTACATACACACCCTGGACTACACCCCCCGGGGCGCAGGCAGGAAGGACAGGGAGATAGGAAGGCTTTTCAACAGATTCGGACTCAGGGTGATATCGTGATAGAGTACCTGTTTGCGCTGTCAGGGCTTCTCACACTGGCAGCAATTATCCGCGGGCCCACCTTTGCGGACAGGGTCCTGGCATCGGGGGCCTTCATGAACATAGCAGTGATAACCATACTGATATTTGCGGTGAGGGCAGGGGAGTGGCTCTGCCTTGACATATCCGTGGTAATCATATTCATGAGCTTTGTGGGCACGCTTGCGATAGCAAGATATGCGAGGAGGAAGAGATGATAGGATTCGCATCCGAGGCATTGCTCTGGCTTGCGGGGGCCGTGACCCTGGTGGGGGCCCTGGGAATCCTGAGGTTCCCTGATTTCTATACCAGGTGCCATGCGGCCACCATGGTGAGCGTGGGGGGTTTCACCCTTGCCCTGGCGGGCATTGCACTGCAAAATCCTGTTGGGATATATCTCTTCAAGGTCTTGCTTGTCGCGGCGGTCAACCTTGTCACGAACCCCACGGCGACCCATGCCCTCGCAGACTCCGCTTACAGCCTGGGGATAAGGCCCGCCGGACTTGTCAGGAACGACCTTGCAGGCGTGAGGGTTGCCGGGCGTTCAGGTATCCATGGCAGGAAGGGGGGAAGGTCGGGATGATGCTGGAAGCCGTCCTGCTGGCCCTCCTGGCCATGAGCATTGTGGCAGTGGAACTCAGGGACCTGCTGTATGCAGTGATACTGCTGGGGACAGCGGACCTCCTTGCAGCCGTTGCCTTTTACCTGATGGCAGCACCGGACATAGCCCTGACCCAGGCGGCTGTGACAGCTGGCCTGACTGTTTTCATATTCCTGATTGTGATAGGCAAGACAAGGAGGCTCGAGCATGGAGGCTAGCAAACTCCTGGGCATGGGGGCCCTTGCTGTAGTGGCTGGATTCCTCGTCCTGGCAGTGACAGGGCTTCCGGATTTCGGGAGCTTCGAGAGGAAGCATGTTGCCCTGTTCTTCCTGGAGCAGGGGCTCCAGAAGACAGGCTCGGCAAACATAGTAAATGCAATAGTCTGGGACTTCAGGGGATACGACACCCTGGGAGAAGAGACCGTGCTCTTCTGCGCTGCCCTGGGCGTGTTCATGATTATAAGGAGGAAGGGGCATGGACGTTCTGATTAAGACAGTGGCCAGAATAATGTTCCCCCTCATGCTCCTGCTCGGGGCATACATCGCAATAAACGGGCATCTCAGCCCCGGGGGTGGTTTCCCTGCCGGCGCTGTCATAGGCACTGCCATAGCCATGATGGTCCTGGTCTACAGCGAGGGGGATGTCGAGCACCGCCTTACCCGGGAGGAACTGGTGGACATAAAATCCGTATCAGGCCTGATACTGGTGATAATGATAATGAGCATGGGGATGAAGTTCAGGTTCGAGCTGCTCTCGACACAGACGTACCTCAGTCTCTGGAGCGGGGGCTTCACCGTGCTTCTGAACATCGCGGGAATGCTCATGGTCATAACAGCGATAGTGACCCTGATATACGCCATAGTCAAGGAGTGACAACTAGGTTGTCACGATTTGACATGCTTTAAGGGAACAGAATGTCAGAGGGGTGACAGCCCTGCTGTCAAAGGAGTGACAACCATGTTGTCACGTTTTGACATCAAAGATGTCAAAGGAGTGATGAGATGCTGGTATACGTGCTTGCAATGGCCGTGATTGTGGCCGGACTCTATGCAATGGTCATGAAGGACAACCTGATAAAGAAGCTCCTGGGCATGGGCATCATGACGAATGGGATACACGTCTTCCTGATAGCCATTGGCTACAGGGCAGGGGGAATCGTGCCAATCATGCAGGACCTGGACTTCCAGAGGTTCTCTCTTGCGGCCGTGGACCCGCTGCCCCAGGCGCTCGTGCTCACGTCCATAGTGATTAATCTCTCCATCATGGCTGTGGGGCTCTCCATATGCATACTCATCTACAGGAGGTTCGGGACACTTGACAGCAGCAGGATAAGGAGGCTGAGGGGATGATTCTCTACAGCTTCTTTACCGTACCCGCATACATGGCCACGGCCTTTGTGATAATCCTGGTAAGCCTCAAGAGGGACAGCTATGTACCATTCGTTGCCATCACAGGCGCCCTCATATCCTTGGGATTCTCGCTCCTTGCCATACCCCAGGTTCTCCCGGGCACGCCCGTGAGCATGCAGATGGAGGAGTGGGTGGCCCCATATGGCATAACCATATTCGGGGATTGCCTGAGCATAACCCTTGCATGCCTGATATCCATTGTGGCGCTTATGACAATGATATTCTCCAGCTCATATATCAGGGAGAGGCGCGCCAAGTACTATGCGCTGCTGTCACTGCTGTTTGCAGGGATGTTCGGCGTTGTCCATACAGGTGACGTGTTCAACCTCTTCGTCTTCCTGGAGCTGCTCAGCATAGCCTCCTACGGCCTGATTGCCTTCCCTAGGAACAGGTCAGCCCTGGAGGCCAGCATCAAGTATCTGATAATGGGCTCCCTGGGGACATCCCTTCTCCTGATGGGGGTGGCCTTCCTGTACGGCCTCACAGGCAGCCTCAACATGGCGGATATTGCAGTGAGGCTCAGCGGGATGAGCAGCCCCGCTGTTGCAGTGTCCTTTGGCCTGATTCTGACGGGCCTTGGAATCAAGGCAGGTCTCGTTCCCTTCCACACCCTTCACCTGGACGGCTACACGGCCGCTCCCACCCCTGTAAGCGCGGTTCTTGCTGCCCTCGTGGCGAACATCGGCCTCTATGCCATCCTGAGGGTTTCATTCATCCTCTTTTCCATGCCCTTCGTGGCCCTGCAGATACTCCTCTGGTTCGGGGTCATATCCATGGTCCTGGGCGCGGTGCTCGCCCTGAGGCAGAGCAACCTCAAGAGGATGCTCGCCTATTCGGGTGTGAGCCAGGTGGGATTCATAGCCGTGTCCGTGGGCTTGGGAACATCCCTTGGGCTTGTCGGGGGGCTCTTCCACATGGTAAACCAGGCCCTGATAGAGGGGCTCCTCTTCTTCTGTGCGGGCGCTGTAGTATATTTTGCAAAGACAGCGGACCTCGATAAACTCTCCGGTGCACTGAAATCCGACAGGTTGCTCTCCTTCTCGTTCCTTATAGGGGTGCTGGCCCTGGCAGGGATTCCCCTCTTCAACGGATTCGCAAGCAAGTGGATAATATACATGGCCGCGCTCGAGGTAAACCCCGCCCTGGCCCTCCTTGCCGTGGTGGTCTCAGCAATAACCCTGGCCTACGGGCTCAAGGCCTATTCCGTTATATTCTCAGGGAACCCGTTAGGGAAGGCCGTGGATGTGAGGCTTCCCCTGTCCATGAAGATTCCCCTGGTCCTGCTGGCCGCGCTGATAATCATAATAGGGGTCCTCCCCTGGATAGGCATCGGGGTGGCCAACCTGATGGCCGGGGGCCTGGACAGTGCCTCATACATACAGGAGGTGCACATATGATGGAAGAGCTGATGGCGATGCAGTATCTGGCCCTGGCATTAGCGGCGGTGATTGCCCTGCTCTGGATAATATTCGAGGCCTCCAGAAGAGAGCCTAAGAAACCCAGGGAGAAGGCCAGGATATTCGCATGCGGCACGGAGGCCACACCCGGGGAGCTCAATGTCCCTCAGGGAAGCTACTACCAGTACATGAAGAGGTTCTTTGTGACAGGCCCGCTGGCCAGGGTCCACTCCGGGAGGCTCTCCACCTATATCGCATGGATATTGGCAGGCCTGGCTGTGATAATGACTGCTATGGTGATGATGTGGTAGGAAAGATATTCAGGCTCAGGGAGAAGGTCCTGAACTATGCAGCCGTGCGCTCGCCCTGGATACTGCATATGGACACAGGGGGCTGCAACGGCTGCAGCATCGAGATATTTGCAGCAATGAATCCGAGGTTCGATATCGAGAGGTTCGGGGGACTTAGCAAGGCCAACCCCAGGCACACGGACATCCTGCTGATTGACGGTGCCATATCAAAAAAGATAGAGCCTGCCCTGAAGAGGATATATGAGCAGACGCCCGAGCCCAAGGCGGTGGTTGCTGTGGGGGCGTGCGCCATAAGCAAGGGGATATTCCATGACGCCTACAACATAGCCGGCCCCCTTGACAGGATTATGCCAGTGGATGTTTATGTGCCGGGCTGCCCCCCAAGGCCGGACGCGATTCTCCAGGGCCTGCTCAAGGCCCTTGAGATATGGAGGAACAAGCTATAAGGCTGCAAGGCTAATGAGTATATGCTGTCGCGAAGCGACAGGTTATGCAGGGAATATGCTGAGCTGCATGGAATTGCAAACAAAGTTTGCAAAAAATGAACAGAGTCAGAGAGTGAATGACATGTACTATCCGGAGTGGATGAAGAAACTGGGAAGGGTCCACAGGGAGCAGGGAGCCTCGATATTCGTGGAGGTTCCGCTCTCCAGGCTTGAGAAGACCATGGAGAGGGTAAAGAGGCACGGAATCGGTGTGGTTAATGCCATATCGGGCTATGACTCCGGCAGGGATATCGAGGTCCTCTATCATTTCATCCATCAGGGCATTGTCCTTACCATAAAGACCAGGGTGAAGAGGGGACTCTCGGCTGTCCCATCCATGATAAGACTCTTCCCCAGCGCCATGCTGTTCGAGCAGGAGAACCACGAGATGCTCGGCCTGAAGTTCACTGGCAACCTCAACATGAGGCCTGTGCTGCTCGGGAAGGCATCTCCCAAGACGCCGCTCAGAAAGAAGGAGATCGAGAATGAGCAAGGAAAATGATGAGCCTGTAAGGAAGACATACTGCCTTCCCGTGGGCCCCCAGCACCCCATGTATGTGGAGGCCGAGAACCTGGCCGTGACCCTTGATGGTGAGACCATAACCAAGGTTGATGTCAACATAGGCTACATGCACAGGGGCATAGAGGAACTCATGCAGAAGAGGAACTACATACAGGCAATCTATCTCGCTGAGAGGATTTGCGGGATATGCAGTTCCGTTCACAGCACGACATATTGCCAGGCTGTGGAGAACCTTCTGGACCTGGACATTCCGGAGCGGGCCAAGCTGATAAGGATGGTCATGCTCGAGCTGGAAAGGATTCACAGCCACTTCCTGTTCCTGGGACTGGTAGGCTACCAGATAGGCCTCGACACCGTGTTCATGTACTCCTGGAGGGACAGGGAGCACGTCATGGATGCCCTGGAGCTTCTTTCCGGGAACAGGGTAAACTATGCAATGTCCACCATAGGCGGGGTGAGGAGGGACATCCCGGGTGGCAAGCTGGGAGAGGTGCTGAAGAGACTCAATCTGCTTGAGAAGAGTGTTGATTACCATGAGAGGCTCTTCAGGAATGACAGGTCCATAAGGGCCAGGACCATGGGGCTGGGGAAGCTCCAGAAGGGCTACTCGCTTGACTATTCCATAATAGGCCCGGTTGCCCGGGGCTCTGGTATAAGGACCGATATCAGGGCCGATGTGCCATACCTTCTCTATGATGACATGGACTGGAGGGTGATTGTGAAGGATGGCGGCGACACGCACGCCAGGGTCATGGTCAAGATACTGGAAATACGCCAGTCCATAAAGATAATAAGGTCCTGCCTCTCGAGGCTGGCCAGGCTCCAGGACAGGGCCCTGACTGTCAGGGCACCCACTATCATAGCCCCAACGGAGGCCATAGCCGTGAGCGAGGCCCCCAGGGGGGAGCTGATTTACTATGCCCGCTCCAACGGGACTGACATGCCCGAGAGGCTGCGCATAAGGACCCCGAGCTTCATGAACCTGCTCTACTGCCTGCCGCCCATGCTGGAGGGGGAGCAGCTGGCCGACCTTCCTGTCATTGTTTCCAGCGCTGACCCCTGCTTCTCCTGCTGCGACAGGGTCACCCTCATTGATGAGAAGAGCGGCTCGGCCAGAAGGGTGGACGAGGCCTGGCTCAAGAAACACGGGGAGGGGAGGGCAGGGAGATGAAGAATATAAAAATCCTCATAGGGTGCCTGTTACTGACTACAGCCGTTGTTACAGCAATATCTGCTTTCTGGCAGGACAACATGGTTACAACCATGCTGCTTGCAGCCCTGCTGGCCGTCACGCTCTGGTTATGGCATACCAGGAGGGACATAACGCACTTCTTTATAGCAGCCCTGCTGGGCCCGTCCGTGGAGGCTGTGTGCATCTATTTCGGGGCATGGGCATATTCCAACCCAATGTTCCTCATACCGGTATGGCTTCCCCTTGCCTGGGGCATTGTAGGTATTGCATTACCCAAAATGACATACTGCTTCACTGGCCCAGGGGTCTCAGTGCCGCGGGACACCCGAGGGGTGCCAGGGAGGGGGAAATGATTCTTGAGGCCCTGCTCTATCCGGGGATTGCATTCATGCTCCTGATGAGCTTTCTCTACTCAGGTATACTGAGGAAGGTGGCGGCCAGGATGCAGAACAGGATAGGCCCCCCCGTGTGGCAGCCCATCCTGGATTTCCTCAAGCTCCTGAACAAGGAAGACATAATCCCGGAGCAGGCCAAGCCGGGATTTACCCTGTGGCCCTTTGTGGCCCTGGCCTCTGTCATGGTGGCCGGGCTCATGGTGCCTGTGGGAGGAGAGGCAGCCCTTCCATTCCAGAGCAACCTCCTGATAATATTTTACTTCCTGGCCATGAGCTCTGTCTCACTCTGTCTCTGCGGCTTCGCCTCATCAAACCCCTTCGGCATTGTCGGCTCTGCCAGGAAGATTACCCAGGCAGTGGGCTATGAGTTCCCCTTCCTGGTCTCTGTTATCGTGCCTGCCCTCTTTGTGTCCAGCCTGAATCCCCTGGTCATCAGCAGCTACCAGCTCAGCGGGGTGTGGCTGGCAGGGGTCTTTCCCTTTGCATTCCTGGCCTTCTTTGTGGCAGCGCTGGCCAAGACAGAGACACCCCCATTCCATGTCCCCGGGGCCCACCAGGAGATTGTCGCCGGATATTACACAGAGTACACAGGAACCAGGCTCGCCTTTATCGAACTCACGCACTCTGTGAAGCTCTTTGTCCTGATAAGCCTGGGGGTGGCCCTGTTCATGGGAAGCTCGCCTGACCTGCTCAGCTTCCTGGTCAAGAGCCTTGCGCTGCTGTTTCTGGTCACCCTGGCCAGAACCGTGTTTGCCAGGCTCAGGGTGGACCATGTCCTGAGGGTGGCCTGGCTCTTTGGGGCTGTTGCCCTTATAGACCTCGTGAGGGTCCTGCTATGGTAAAGAGAACGATAAAATCGGATGTTCCGAGGATAGAGTTCAGGTACTCCTGGCAGTATGACCAGGAGAACAGGCTTCGCTTCACAGACCCGCTCTATCCCTCAGGGGATGAAATCAGGGAATACATAGAGGGGGTAAGGGATGCCTGGAAGCCAAGGCAGCGCACGCTGCTCAGTTCGATATCCAGAATATCAGGCCTTCCCTGGAGGGAGGACGCGATATTGTGTTATGTTATTGGAAGGTGCGTTCCCGTGTCCGATCCCCTCACGCTCCCTGTCTACAAGGACCAGGCGGAACTGTTCATAGAGAAGCTTACCTATGAGCTGACCGAGAGGCTCCTTATGCACAGCAGGAATCTCAAGGCCAGGAGCGGCTTCTGGGAGGGGATGTTCAGGTCAACGAGCAATGACGGCGTCAAGGTCTCTTACATGGTTCCGGTAAATGCAATATACATGGATATCAAGTCCAGATATCTCGGCTCCGGGGACTCTGAGGAAAGCCTCGTGTCAACCAACCTCGACTTCCGCAGGGCCCGGGAGATAGTCAGTGAGCTGGGGCACAAAGAGATAATCGAGCGGTTCAGGAGGGGAAGATGGGACTGACTGCAAGTGCCCTGGGGAACCTGTTCAGGAGGAGGTTCACCCAGAGGTATCCCAAGGAGAGACCCAAGGTACCCGAGGACCTCAGGGGAAAGCTCTACCATGACAGGGGCAAGTGCATCTACTGCGGCCTGTGCGCAAAGTACTGCCCATCAGGGGCCATAACCGTGGATGTCCAGAAAAAGACCTGGACACATGACCTCGGGAAATGCCTGTTCTGCGGCCAGTGCGAGGAGATATGCCGCACCATGCCCAAGAGGGATGCGATAAAGCTCTCCCCGGAGTTCGAGCTGGCAGCCAGGCATAAGAGAGACCTGGTCAGGACTCATGAGAAACCGGAAGGTTCCTGAGAAATAGAAAATATAATAAAAAATAAAGAGGGTTTATTATTGAGGACTCTTTACCTCTTCTTCTTCTTGGCTTTCTTCTTTGCCATCCTTGTCACCCCCCACATGTCAACGGTGATTTACTATGATGTTAATAATTACACGAGCAGGTTTAAATAAATTTCAACAAAAAAATTAATCGGTTTTTTATGACCTTTCAGCATATCGGTTTTTGAAGGCGTTGCAGGAACCCTGATGCGGATTCTGTCAGGAAAATATTATATTCCAGGCCCTCCAATAGACTCAAATGGAGCGAAAATCTGGCAAGGGATATGTCTTTGTTCTGGGAAAGAACCCCGGCCTCTCATCAGCCGAGATATTCTCCTGGTTCAGGGCCAGGGGAATCCCCTTCACCCTCCAGGACCACGGAAGGGAGTTCCTGGTTCTTGATTGCGACCATCCGCCACCAATAGAGAGCCTCGGGGGGACAATAAAGGTCGGCGAGGTCCTCTCCTCATGGCCGGACAGGGACCCCCCGGAGGAAGCCCTCAGGGAGGCTGCCTCCCTTCTCCCAGGGTCGGGCCTCTTTGGCGTGAGCGCCTACGGCGCGGGCTGGCAGGAGCTTGCCTCCAGGCTCAAGTCCCTGGCAGGCTCCTCAGGAAGGGCCTGCAAGTACATGAACATACCCAAGGGCCGCAACTCCCTTACACATGTGGAGGTGATAAAGAAAAACCTCCTCCGGGACTCTGCCGAGTTCCTGCTCCTCTCAGGGAGCCGGGGCCACCTGGCCAGGACTACATGGGTGCATGACCCCTTTGAATTCCAGAAGAGGGACATGGACAGGCCATTCAAGAGACCCATGTTCTCTATACCCCCGAGGCTCTGCAGGATAATGGTCAACCTCTCGGGCCAGAAGGGAGGGATTCTGCTCGATCCCTTCTGCGGGATTGGAACCCTCCTCCAGGAGGCCATGCTCATGGGATTCACTGCCTGGGGCATTGACACCGATGGCCGGGTGGTGGACTGGGCCAGGAGGAACCTGAAGTGGCTTACCCGGGAATACCACCTTGACCAGCCCGGCTTTGAGGAGAGGCTCCAGAGGGGGGATGCCAGGAAGCTCCCAGAACTGTTTCCCCGGAACTCCCTGGACGCGATAGTGACAGAGCCATATCTCGGTCCGCCCCTGAAGAGGAGCCCGGATCTGAACAGGGCGAGGAGGATAATCCGGGAGGTAAGGCCGCTCTACCAGAGGTTTGTCAGGGGGGCCTCGGAGGTCCTCAGGCCCGGGGGCCGCCTGGTTGTGGTCTCCCCCCGCTTTGATGTGGGCCCGGGAAGGCCGCCCGTCAGCCTGAACATGGGTGGCCTGGCCGGGAGGTCAGGCCTGACCCTTGTAAACCCCTTTGAGGGCTCCGGCCTGATGCACGGCCTCCCCCTTGTGGACAGGGAGGAGAGGCACAGGACAATAAGGGAGATAAGCATCATGGAGGCAGGATTGTAGGCCTTTCTTGGCTGAAATTCTGTCCAAGCGAAAGCCTTAAACAAGTTTCTCTCAAGTAACTGAATTATGGAGAAACAAGAATTGAGTTTGCTCACTGAGGGGAGAAAGATTTTTAATAATGAAGCTAATTTGATAGAGCTGCCAAGCTACGGAAGGGCGGTCTTTGTGGGGGACACTCATGGGGATTTTGATGCCACAAGAAGGGTTATCGACAGGTACATGAAGGATGACAGCGTGGTTGTTTTTCTGGGGGATTACGTTGACAGGGGGAGATATTCCAGGGAAAACATCGATTTTCTGTTAGAATCGAAGATTGAAAACCCAGAGAACCTCTTTTTGCTTATGGGAAACCATGAAGCTCACAAGGAATTCAATTTTCAGCCGGCGAATTTCTGGGAGAGCCTACCGGGAGAGGAGAGAGGGTTGTATGAAGAAACCCTGATAAGGCTTCCCCTGGCCGCCTCTGGTAACAGTTTGATAGCCCTCCACGGCGCGCTGCCTGACCTGCAGGAAATCAGAGATATAAATAAAATTAAGCCAAAGGAAGCGGATTATAGATGGGAGACAATTATTTGGGGTGACTTCAGGAATGAGAGTGGAAAGGAACTCGGTACCTACAATGGAAGGCCGCAGTTCGGAAGGGACTATTTTAAAGATGTGATGGGGAGGTTCAAGAAGAAGGTATTGATACGGTCCCATGATCCCCATGCAGAGGAAATAATGTATGGCAAGAGGTGCCTGACCATATTTACCTCTCATGCCTACCTTCCTAGAAGAACGGTAGCGGTTGCTGATTTGGAAAGGGGGATAAAAACCACCGATGACCTGAAGATAGAAGAGATATAAAGCGGTTTTATTCAGTGTGCTTTCTAGAGGTGCTGCTTGACCAGTTCCCTGACCAGGGGTATGGCCTGCCTGCACTCCTCGCTCATCTCGGTGTCGAGGCCTGTCTGCCTGGGCTGGATGCCTATGAAGAGGAGCTTGAACCTCATCCTGGCCTGGAGGTAGTCTATGAAGAGGTTGAGAGGAAGCTTGTGGGTTGACATGGTCTGCTTCTTTATGGTGTGGATGTCCACCAGGCCTATGGAGCCGGGCGGCTTCCCCAGTTCCACGGCATCGATAAGGATTACCTTTTCAGGAGAGAAGGCCTGGAGCTCCCCCAGGAAGTTCTCCGGGCTCCTCTCGCAGTCGATAAGAAGCACGTCCCTCTCATCAACATTGCCCCTCAGGGCAGCTATGGCCTCGGGGCCCACCCCGTCGTCGCCCCTTATCCTGTTGCCTATACCGCAGACAGCCACCTTCATGGTTAATCTTTTATTCACGGGTTTTAATAATTAATTGCAGTTTGCAAGGTGAAGGAGTACATGTGGTTGCGTCAGCAACCGGTCCGTAACAGTTTGCAAGGTGAAGGTATATGTGCATCTCATGCCCGCAGAGGGTTCTGGCCTATGAGGACGGGCAGGCCCTTGTCGAGTCCCGGGAAAGGAAGCAGAGGGTCAGGTCGCCAATCCCCCTCAGCAGGGGGGAGTATGTTCTCTGCCAGGCCGGCTTTGTGGTCAGGAGAATCCCGGAGAGCGAGGCCAGGGAGATGCTCAAGGAGTGGGGTGAGCTCAATGACTTCTAGACAGCGCCCTGTGAAGGATTCCGGGCCTGGTGCTCTGAAACGTTTGGTGTCGAATCCTGCCACTAGGAGTGGCAATGACCCGCGCCTGCAGGCACGTGACAGGCCTTCGGGATTCGACCTGTTTCTCAGGTTCGCCGACGGGTGCAGGCACTACCTTGAGGACAGGAGGGCGATATCCCCGGAGGACAGCCAGGAGATAAGGCTCTATCTCGAGAACCGCGGGGTAAGGCCTTCAGAGGATACCCTGAGGAGGGTGTACTATGTGGCATATCCCGGCCTCGAGAGGGTCCGGACCAGGCTCAAGAGGCGAAGCATCTTTGAGAGGGATGTGGTGAGGGAGTTCTATGCCTTTGACCACAACAGGATGAAGTTCGAGCAGGGCAACCTCATATGCATCGCCTATGCGGCCAGGGTCAGGGACGTAAAGACCCTGAAGGGGGGAGGCCGGGGAAATGGAGAGGGCCTGCTAAGCGTACTGGTGGAGCTGGAGCCGGTGACGGGGATGTTCACTGTCGAGACCGGCATCCCCCTGAGAAGGGGCGACTGGGTAATTATACACAGGATGAACATCATTGAGAGGGTAGACAAGGCCTTTGCGGACATGGTCATAACCTATCTCAGGAAGCTGGGCCTTGATAAGAAAAGGGCCTTCCCGAGGAAGGCATATAAATATCTGACCGACCTAAAGTTTTCAAGCAATAAAAGAACCTGAAGGTTGCATGCCGTCTTGCAGAGGATGAAACAAGACGGGCTTCGCATAAAGAATTAATATAATGTTGCCTCTCTGCAACCCCTGACTAAAGTCAGGGGTTTTATTGGTTCGGCAACAGCTATTGAAAACAAACTATGCATCCATCATCTGTTTGAAAACAGATGTTTTTTGTTTTCAATATAACCAAGCAGTTGATGTGTATGCACGAGTTTGGTTCTGTTCAGGAGGCCATCACGAAGCTCAGGCAAATCCAGCCCACCCCCAAGAGGGTCAGGATAAGGCTGGGGAGGATGCGCGGCTCGGCCAGGGGCTTTGAGGAGATGTTCAGGGAGCACACCAGGGATACCGGGCTCCAGGGAATCGGCCTGGAGATAGAGAGCGTGCCAGTGGAGATATCCTGCCAATGCGGCCTCGAGGGCACGGTCCGTGTGATGGAGCACGTCCACTTTGTCCGCTGTCCCAGGTGTGGCCAAGTCACGGATGCCATCAGGGGCAACGAGCTCGAGATAGAGGTCCTTGAGTAAAGTATTTAAGGCTTGCCACATATTGGTGGGTATGAAAGCGAAAGCGACTCTAGGTGAACTCAGGTTAGCAATAAATTATGTAAATACAAGCGGAGAGGATGTAGATATGGAAAGGTATCAGTTAATGATGTCAACACTATCCGAGGAAATGCCTGGTTGGCCTTCCTGTCCCAATAGGACTATTCTGCCTACTAAGTCTAGAGAGGTGTACAAAGAATTCAGAGGCACATTGCCTCCATGCATTGGTAACATACCACCCAATGTTGATGAAATCGTCAGTGAAATTTATTCGGCAAATACCGGGCCTCAGTAAATAATTATATATTATGGCTGGATAAATATTCCCCATGAAGGAAGAGGCCCTCGGGACGTTTCTCGCTATAATGACCGCCGTGGTGAGCGGTTTCGCCATTCCTGTCAACAAGATATTCGTGTCCGGGCTGGACCCTGTTGTATTCACGGCCGTGAGGGCAATACTTATCGGCCTGATATTCTTTGTCCTGGCCGGCTGCCAAAGGGGGTTTCGGTTCAGGAAACTCAACAGGGTCAGGTGGAGGTGGCTGCTCGCTATCGGGGTAATCGGGGGCGGCCTGGGGTTCCTGCTCTATTTCTCGGGTCTCGAGCTCACAACATCAGGAAGGGCGGCCTTCCTTCACAAGACGCTTCCGATATATGTGACTGTCTTTGCCTACCTCTTCCTCAAGGAGAGGGTGACAAGGAAGCAGAACATGGCCCTGCTTGTCATGCTTGTGGGCATGGTCATCCTTCTCGCTGCCAGGATAGACCCCTCGGTCTTCTGGCAGGACCCCGTCCTTGGCGATGCCCTGGTCATCCTGGGGACGATATGCTGGGGCATTGAGAACACGATATCCAGGAAGGCCATGATAAAGGAGGAATCCAGCCTCGTGGTGTCATTCTCCAGGATGTTCTTTGGGGGGGCCTTCCTCTTCGGGGTTGCCCTCCTTATGGGCAGGCTCGATGTGCTCATGAACCTCACCCAGCAGCAGGCCGCGAGCATCATGATTTCCTCGGCCTTCCTGTTCGCCTACATACTGTTCTGGTACTCGGCCATAAGGCTGATTAACGTCTCCAAGGCCGTGCTGTTCCTCCTCCTGGCCCCTGTTATCAGCACCTGGGCCGGTGTTATCTGGTTCGGCGAGCCGGTCCCGCCCCTCCAGGTCCTGGGCTCTGTCCTCATACTGACCGGCGCGGCCCTCGCGGGAAGGATAAGAAGCGAGTTCTCTGATGAGGTTTGAGATTACCTGAATTTCAATACCAATTTGCAAATGGTTGACAGCAATTATTGAAGCAATTACCTGCTGCGCCTGTATATATACCGCAAAAGCCGTCTGTACTGTACCACCAGGAGTATCCATCTCTTGCGTTCATTTTTGTAATCTCCCAAGCGCGATCACAGCATGTGTGACCCGAATACCCGGGAGCTCCTGGGCAATTTGTGGCGTATGTGGCCCGGCAATTTGCACCTGCGCAGTGCCATCCACACTGACATGGATTATCACTGTAGTAGTGCTGGCAGGCCTCCAAAGCAGCCTCTTTACTTTTTAAACCAGCCTCACTTATCCATGTGTGACCATAACCATCGGTGTGACACTTTGAAGGCCCATCACAACCGGCTCCACCACAAGAGGGTTCAGGATTTGTGCAACTCCTTGTATGAGTTTCTGCAGAGCATTCACCCCATCCACCATCTACCACGTTGCAGATAGAAAGGTCAGGAAGAGAAGGAACCGCTACCCTGAAAGCATCAAATTCAGCTTGTGTCTTGGTGGGAATAAAATAAGAATAACTACCAGAATTTGTGATGCCATAACCAGGAGCA
>Ga0307421_1001240_pt1 | contig 15621 bp, 15 predicted proteins | sample SalMarWE160270MG_FD_202163 | JGI IMG/M metagenome (GOLD analysis project Ga0307421, IMG submission 202163) | Salt marsh sediment microbial communities from the Plum Island Ecosystem LTER, Massachusetts, United States - WE1602-70 | ecosystem: Environmental > Aquatic > Marine > Intertidal zone >...
CCGTCCAACGTATGTGCCCATTCTTGAGTGCAGCGAGGATAACCTTGTCCATCATGTCCTGTTCCTCTCGGCGGCGACTCATGATAGCTTCACCTCAACAGGCTTCTGACTGGAATAGTATGGAGGAGAATGGTTATTGCATACGTAAACGGTTTCAGCAGTCCACAACGGCGACTCCACAGATTGCCCCTTCAAAGCCACCCCTTCTTCAGCCCTGTAAGTTCTGGGATTCAGATCAGGATTAAACGGCGTCATTTCAGCGCCGCAAAGGGGACAGATACGATGGCAATCGCATACAGCCGTGTCGGCGGGTCGCTTCTGACGATGGGTTTTTCCGCACCGTGAACAGGTTCCTTCAGCCCATCCGATTGTCGCTTTCAATATTAACTTCCCACCCACGTGTAAGGTTTCGAAATGTTCAGAACTTCCTTTCTGGATATGAGATCATGGGGCAGGGGTTCAGAAGAATCGATAATTGCTTCCCCCAGAGGTTTTGGGGTTTCGGTTTTTGGGGGATTTTGAACTCCTAGCAGGGTAGGCTGTTCTGTCTGTGTCTGGACGTATTGGGGGTGACTGCCGAGCCACGCCTCCACCTTTTCTATGGTCCAGCCCTTGTCATTCATGAAGAGGAGCACCATGGGCTGGGGGTTTTCGGGTTTTTCGCGCAGTAGCCCGTAGATGCCCTGTATTCCGTTGGTCTGGTCAATCCAAGCCGTGGAATAGTGTTCTTCAAGAAATGCTGCGGGTTCACGGATCGGGTGATAGATGAATTCTTGGGCTGTTGCCTGCTCCTTTGCTTTTGTTTTTGCTTCTTTGAGTTTTTTGATTATTGCTTCCCAGACTTCCACAGTTGTTTGGGGGTCGCCCGGTGAATAATCTTTTAGTAGGGATAGTCCGGTGAATTTGATGCCTCGGGGTGCTACGCCGTTGAGTTTTTCTAGGGTTTTCCATTCGAATTCTACGCTGCAGTGCTTTATTTCTCCGTCAACGATCTGTCTGGTTAATGTTGGGTCGTCGAGTTGGGCTACGTATTCGATGGCTCCGTCCTCGTATTCTGCTCCTAAAACCTTGCCTTGTAGAGGTTTGTGGTGATCGAGAATTAGCGGTGTGCCCTCTAGGGTGTGGGCGAAGTTTTTGAGTTCCTCTTCCAAGTATTCCCTTACTTCAGGCCACTCTTGGGGGTGGACGGTGCGCATGGGATGTAATGCTTTGCCTCGGATCAGGTTTCTGGTTTCTGGAATGTTTTTGATTGAGCCTGCCCAGCTGAACGATTCCTTAGCCTTCTTTTTGTGTTCCTTGAACCATTCCTTCGCCTTTTCTGTTGTCCAGTTTTTTTCTTTGCTGAAGAGGTAGCTTATCACCTCGGTTGTTGTTTTGTTCCATGGTTTGGCGATGATGGCTTGGATTCCCTCTTCTTCGCTGAGGGTTATGGTTTTGAGGGTTTCTGGATCAAAATCTTCAGGGTTCCTGTGTCCTGAACGGATAACTGTTTGGGTTTGGTCCCACGGCAACTGTCACACCAGAAAGTAGATTGACCGTGAATGTTAAAAGATAGAATCAGCTTAGGAGTCACGTTTCACTTTCTGACCTAGCATGGTTTTGATTGGTTTATTTTCATGCACCTCTCTATGGGACTCTACTGTTTGTTGCTTCGCAGAGCTTTTACCTTCAATTCAATGATTGGTTTGTTATGGTTAAGATACAGAAGCGGCTCGTCAAGAAACGATACTACGGCAAAGCAGAATACCAGTACCCAGTCTACAGCCTAACCATACCCAAAAAGTACCACAAAACAATTCAAGCATTCCTAGATGAAGAACTGGAAGCAAACGTAGAACACAAAACAAACACACTAACAATCACACTAACACCCAACAAATAAAAAACTGAATCTGACAATCGTGCATTAATAACTATTTAGCGGTCAGATGACTGTGTTGTTAGTTAGTTAACTAACTAATAGAAGTGTTTATTAGTTAACTAACTGTTTTTGGTTGGACAAAGATTGGAGGTAAGCTGTTTGGAAGATACTTTGAGCTATTTGTTGCGCAGTGTTGCTATGAAGTATCGTCACTATGCACATAATGTGTTGGATAAAGATCGGCGGGGTGTAAGCAAAGATTTAGTTATTTACCACCTTGCACAACAAAAGGGGCTTAATCAAAAAGACCTTGTCAGCAAATTAAACATCACACCCGCATCAGTCTCAAGCATTGTCAGTCAGATGGAGTCTGAAGGATTACTTGTAAGAGTTCAAGACAAAAAAGATGGAAGAAAATTCAGCTTATCACTTACCAAAAAAGGTCAAAGCTTAGTGTCCCATGTAATAGATTCATGGCTAAAAATTCAGGAAGAAATAACTAAAGGATTCACTGAAGACGAAAAAGCAACGTTTTTACACCTCTTAAAGCAAGTAGAACAGAATCTTGACGAGTTAACCCATTAATTTGATTAATCCATGTAGAGGTCAATTTTTTGAAAACTAACGAAAAACACGTTGAAGCAGACGACTTCGTATTTGACAAGCGCCTTTACGTAATATTCCTGATAATATTCACAGAAGTACTGGGTTTCAGTATTGTGTTGCCGCTAATCCCGTTTATGGGCTTATCGTTTGGATTAACTCCAATACAAATAGGGCTAATTGCCAGCGTGTTCAGTGTTTGCCAATTATTCGCTAGCCCAATAACAGGTAAGCTGAGTGACCGTTTTGGAAGAAAACCGTTGTTCCTCTTAAGCCAGCTAAGCACACTTGCTGGCTTTCTACTCCTCGGATTCGCTACAACTGCAATCCTGCTAATTGCGTCACGATTAATTGATGGATTGCTGGGAAGCAACATGACTGTCAGCCAAGCATACATCAGCGACATCACTGAACCTCAACATCGAACCAGAGTTTACGGCTATTCTAGCGGCGTATTTGGTGCCGGATTGATATTCGGTCCTGTTATTGGCGGCGTTCTTTCTAGAATCAATTATTCGGTTCCAATGTTCTTTGCGGCAGGCATAACATTGATTTCAATTGTCCTAGTTGTTCTTTTCCTCTCTGAAACAATCACTGAAAAACCTGACAAACTTTCTCTTGGCTTTAATGATATTGTCCCTATTAATGACGCTGTACGCTTTGCAAAAAGCCACCAAGTGAGAAACAGCTTGTTCATGTTTTTTATTTACAACGTGGGATTTCAATTGTTTATTTCTAACTTCAGTTTACTTGCAGAAACCCAACTTCACGTTACTGCTGACCAAGTTGGATTTTATATGGCTTGGATCGGCATATTAAGAGTCGTTATTCAAACATTTTTGATTGCTCGCATCCTGCGAGCCTTGTGTGAAAGTCGTATATTGAGAACTGGGATAGTTGCTATGATAATTTCAATGGTGGGTCTTGCGCTTTCTGCGGATTATCTGTTTGTTTTTGGTCCATTAATCTTTCTTGCCTATGGTACAGGCGTCAGCAGACCCATTTTAACGAGCAAATTGACAAACAGTGTGACAAAAAAGGAGACTGCAACCGTGTTGGGCGTTAATAATTCACTGACTAGTTTAGCTCAAATTCTCACACCAATTGCAGGGGGATTCATAATTCAATATTTACCGTCACAAACACTGCCAATATTATCCGCTTTGTTCTTCTCATCACTTTTACTCTTCTTAAGAAACCACGTTAAATTTTAACCAACAACAACAACGGACGACGGGCCATACGACGGACGACGGGTAGTAAATGGAGGTATACTACTTTTTACCCCCTGTTTATGGAAGGTACCATATGGAATAGGAATGTACAGGGATGTTACAAGGGGTAATAATGTGTGAGGGGAAAAAAGGCAAGAAGAAAAATTTCTGGTTAGTCTTCCCATCTGTAAGGTTTCTTTTTGGTTTTCATTTTTTCTAAATCGCAACTATAACATATTCCGTTATGGAAACAAATTACTTGTCCACAATTTGGGCATTCCCATTTTTTCTTTCGGATACGTTAATTCAGTCATTCTTTGGAGGATACGTTCAAATCCAGCTTAATGTGGAGACATCTCTCGCAACTCCCCCTTTTTTTCGGCTGACAGATTCCTCTATTTCAATAATTCTAAAATATGCTTAAGAACATCGAGAGTGTCTGATAGATGAAAAGTAGTGAACCCTGCTTTTTCAATCATATTTTCGAAATAAATCTTGTGTCCAGGAAGGGTTTTACTAGCAATGTTGAGGATATTTCTAACTTCTGCTAATTCGGAGGGATGACTGCGAAGGGATGAATTATAACTAGACGCTTGAATTTTTTTAATCTTATTCTTTATTAACTCAGTCATTTTTTTTAGTTTTTTAATATCCAAATTTATCGCCCAACCAATAAAGTTACAGACGTTTATAGAATTAGTTAATCTTTTTGCTTCTAAAATATTTGTTTTCTGCAAGTTTTGATGGTATCCTTCCAAGACCTTGAGTTTGAAAATAAGGGCAGCAACCGTTCCATTGATGAATTTAGGGTTAAATTTTAACCCCAAACCCAAACAAGCTTGAATTCGTCAGGTTTAGATACGCGTGCTGAAAAATTCAGAATGGGTGCAAAGATTATATTTATTTCTTTGATACTAGTTTTGAGACTGCTTCTCTCCAGTCTTTTACCCATCTTTTGTTGTTTTCATCCATTGATTGCAATGTATCTGGGTCCAAAACTTGCATAGGCTCAAGAACTAAAGAATTATTTGTGCACAATCGCATTTCCGTATTATGCTGGATTTTTTTCATAATATTCAGTCGATTATAAAAAGCCGTGACTATGTCGTCAATTAATATTGACTGTAATTCAGGATCTAGAGTTTGTACCTCTTTTTGGAATATTTCCATTATAGCTTTTTGGAGTCTTTCATGTTCTTCCATAAAGGGTATACCCTCCATTTTTTTCTATCGTGAATTTTTTGCCTGTTTCATTATTTTCAATGTTTAATTGATTTATGAATAAAAAATATTGATTAATGATACAGATTCCCAATTTCCTCGTTAAAAACTTGTTTGGGGTTAAAATTTAACCCCCAAACCCATGCGTGTTTTTGTGTACGTGTCCACGTGAATGCCCGTGTACGTGCGTGTATGTGTGTGCTTTACCGCCCGCCTGCTCTCTCACCCTATATAAGGAAACGAAAGAGACCATACAACAAGCTTAAGTTGATTTGTGCTTTCCCCAAATCTTATGATAATTCTAGTTGCTGATTTTCTTTGCTTATAAAAGTATTATATTTACTATGCTCAAAACTGTGGAATATCCATATCCTCTGATACCAATCATCTAGAACTTTACGGTTCAGGAGATGATAAGCCTGCGCAAATTTCTTTTCTTTATGAGTTTGATTAAATTCATTTATCGCCAATCTCTCACCAGTAAACTCATTGTACAAAGATATTTCGTTCCCAGTCACATCATCAAAATAACAAAATACACGTGGTAGAAAATATTTTTCATCACTCTCCAATATTCTTAATGCATCAACCGTTGAAGAATAGAAATCCAAATCAAACATAATTGCGGCAATTGGATATGGCTTAAATTTCTCCAGAAAAGGTTCTACGGTTTCTCCAACATCTCCCAATACTAGTTTTGCCGTTGTTAACTTTTCCCTGAGCTTTTGAACATCCATTTTGTAGTGGGTCTCTTTCCAAAGATAGGGGAGGTCTCTATAGTCTAAAGGTTCTGGCAGACCTTCACCAGTATCAAAACCGAAAATATCAATATTTAATGATAATAATTCTCGTATATGTTTAGCATGATATTCAAGATTTAATAATCCACGACCACCAGCAACTCCAAACTCCAAAACACTTATCCCACTATACCCAAGCTTCTTAGCCAACATCGCCCCATTGTAAAGACAGTAACCATAATGTGGACCGTCTACACAACCCAGACGTAAACGTGAATAATAGCTACCAAACCTAAACCGTCTAATAATTTTTCGAACCAGCGTTCTTATTGGATAAGGATCAAGCAAAAGTTTAATTGCACTCATTCAACATGCACGCTCTAATATTTTGAATCGCCTGCGTTAATTATTGAAAAAGTATCATCACGAGCATTTTGAGCGTTTCTGAAATATAAACAGAATTTGCTCAAGTTGCATAATTCACATAAAGGTCTTCCACGCTTTCGGCAGATCTTTCTACCATGGGCAACCATATTCACATGAAGGGAATATCTCGATCTTTTCGGAAAGAGCTCTGCAAGAACTGTTTGAGCTTTGTCATGATCTAAACCACCAACGATGAAACCCATTCTTTCGCATACAGTATGTACATGTGTATCTACGGGGAAAACCTGCTTGTTTAACGAATACATCATAATGCATAATGCACTTTTTGGTCCAATACCCCTTAAAGACGTTAAAAAATTGAATACCTTATTACTGTTCCAATGATGCAATTGATCTAGATTAGGATGCCCGAATTCGGATCTAATCCTCTTAATGTTTGCCAATAATTCTATCGTTCGCTGATTTCCCAACCCCGCGGATTCTATCAAGTTTCTAACATCTTTTGGGTCGGCATCCGCTAGTTCCTCCCAATTGGGAAATTCAGAGGAAAGTCGATTAAACGCTTCTGAATAGCCTCGCTCATTAGTTTTTTTGGATAAGTGTATGTAAATTAGCTCATCCATCGGACGGGACTTGTTACCATGATTAGGCGAGCGATATAGTGCTTCAAATATATCAGCAATAGTATCAATGTTTCGTAATAGGAAAAGTCTATGTTTTTCTCTCCCATTTAGAGCCCCATCACTGTCCTTATAACAATTAGTTATAATCTTGCAAGCATTTTTTCTGGGTAAGGTTTTTAGTAGCGACAAGTTTTTCCGTAATCACCTATTTTTGATATATAGTATCGAGCTTCTATAAAAGTACACACACGTGTATTATAATGGGTAACTTTTTATGCATTTTTTTCCCCTCGTACTATTATTCTTAGTTTGTTATGAGGGGTAAGTTTTCTTTGATTTTTTACCCCTCACTCTATTATTCTCTATTCCATCCTTCCTTATTCCTATTCCATTATGATCCTATAGGAATGAGGGGTATACAGGTATAGGTCCGTCCATTAACCGTATCCCCGTCGTTTCGCCCGTCCGTCGTTGCCCCCCGTTGGTTGGTTGGTTGGGTTAAATTTTAACCCCCAAAACCCGTTTATGCCTATGCCATTTTTTCTTTGTTTTGTTTGTTTTGGATAGGTTTTTATCAAATCGAGAACGTACTTTAAACTATGCCTGATCGTGAGGAGCGGGTTCGGTTTGCTGCGTTTTTGAATGTCGTCTTCACTATCTTAGAGGTTGTTGGCGGCTTCTGGACGAACAGTTTGGCGATCCTCTCTGATGCGTTGCATGATTTTGGCGACAGCATAGCATTACTTGTCTCGTGGCTTTTCGAACGGGGAGCACGCAGGTCACCGGACACGAGCCGAACGTTCGGGTACCAAAGGCTTTCTCTATTCTCTGCATTCTTCTCTGCCTCTATCCTGATCGGAGGCTCAATCATAATCATCTTTCAGGCTATACCTAGACTCTTTAACCCAGAACAGGTAAACGCGTTTGGAATGGTGGGCATAGCCGTCATAGGCATCATATTCAATGGCGCAGGCTTCTTTCTGCTAAAAAAGGGAGAGAGCCTAAACGAAAAAGTGCTCTCATGGCACCTCCTAGATGACGTGCTGGGCTGGGTGGGCATTCTTGTTGGAGGCGTAATCATCTACTTCTGGAAATTCTATATTCTCGACCCAATAATGACCCTCGGATTAGCAGCCTTCATCCTCTACAACGTAACCAAAAACCTCAAAGAAGCAATCAACATTCTCCTCCAGGGAGTGCCGAAGCATATCAACCTTGAAGCCGTCAAACGGGACATCAAATCAATCAAAGGCGTAATAGGAATACACGACATCCACATCTGGTCGCTGGAGGGAGAAACTGACGTCTTCACAGCACACATCGTATTAGATGATGAGACACTGAAAAGCCCCGAACCGACCAAACAAACCATCAAAGAAACACTCCAGAAACATCACATAGAATATTCAACAATCGAGCTGGAAAGCAGATACCACTGCTCGGGCATGGTATGTGAAGAACGGCACACAAACAACCCATAAACGGTGCCCCACAAAAACAGTTCTTCCCCAAGAAAAACTAGGCTTTTGCCCCGACAAAACAGCACCAAAAACGCCCTAACCAAAGCAAATTTAATATGAACCTGCCTGCCTGCTTCATATATCTGCCCGAAGAAACAGTTTTCCTAATGGCGTTTCTTGCTGAATAACCGTTTTGCCGCAGCCCCGTGAAGACCGAACATGTAAAAAAGCGTGATAGTTCCGCAATCCCCTTAACTTTGGTTGGTGTTGCTGTTGCGTCGTGGTCCCAAGAAAGGCTCCAAATTCTGTGATTTACTGGAGACCCTGAAGTTTCTTAACATGTTCAAGAGGAAAGCCAATAACGTGTATCAGCTTTATCACAGCAGCCTCCACTTCGACAGCAAAAAAATCTACCGCTACCTCAGATACTGCATCAAAGCAGACCTACTGGAAATCGACCACATCGAAGAAAACAAATTCCTCCCAGCAAAATACTACAAACTCGCACAGAAGGGACAGGACTTCATAACCCTCTTCAACGATTCATGTAAGAAAAATTTGGCACCTAAACAACACTCAGCTTAGATGCTCATTCCAACTTAAGTTCAATTTTCACCCCCTCAAATACTGGCGAAACAAACTTGAGCGTAGTCGTAAAAAAATTCAAAGAATTCTACGGAAAAATCCAACAAAACCATGGAATTCTGCTACCAGCCTGGAGACAAGTTTACGGAGAAAACCGAGCCGTAAGCTTCAACGACATAATAACCGCCTATAGCAGTGACCCCAGCTGCAAAGCCTTCGTGGATTTTCTGGCAGACCAAGCTGTAGGCGCCGGATTCTACACAACAGTCAACGAAGAGTACGCACGCGCCGAAGAAACCAAACAGGTCGTAGACAGCTTCAACGAAACAGTCAACCTAGACGAACAACTGCAGATCGCAGCCAGAGAAATCGTGGCATCAGGCAACAGTTTCTGGCTAAAACCTGTCACTCTGTCCTGAAAACCGATACTGGTTATTGGGTGTTTTTTGGTTTTTTGTATAGATGGATTCCGTTGACTACATCGAATTTTTCAAAGCCTGTGGCAGCAAGTGCCATAATGCCCTTAACGGACACAGCTCGTCTCACTATAAATTCGCTGCCCAGTTGATCAAACAGTTTCTCTTCCAAGTGTATGTAAATCTCGGTGCTCGTCAGCTTTTTGTGCCCAAGGACCTTCTTGACGTAATAGGGGTCATGTGTTTTATGGTATAGAGTTGTGCCCTTCCAGTGGCGCAATGTTCGGAAGCTGATTTTCCGAAGTCTTGGATTATTGTATTCTCGAGCAAGCCTCTTTCGTTGCTTCCTGAAATTCGCTGACTGTAGATCATAGCGAGTTGACCAAACACGCTCTGACGTCCTCGGCAGCTTGGAAACCATCCTGAGCCATTCATCTGAGACGTTCAGGATCCGTGGATTGTGACCTTTTGTTGGATGATTTATTGTCAGCTTCTTTCTTCCAAAGTCGATGTCTATCCATTTTATGTTGATAAGTTCTCCTCCGCCAGCTCCTGTTTCTTTCAGTCCCTGCAAAAACACGTGTATTTTGAGTCCACAGCCGCCTATTAGCTGGTCAATCTCTTTTTCTGTTGGAATGAACGGCAAAGATGATCTTGGATTGTAGCGTGGCTTGTCCCATTGGAGTCCTTCCATCTTAACATAGACGTCGTAGGCGTCAACCATGCACTTCTTGCTGCCGTCGCACCAGGTCTTCACGCCCGCTATGGTTATTTTGGTGTGCTCCGGATCTGAGAGGATGGCTCCTTTGCGGTGAATATGCTTTATGCGGTCAGTGTAGCTTATGATAGCGCCTTCCCGGTAGCCCTGCTTCTTCATATACCACATGAATTCAATGAGCTTCCCTTTAATTTCCGCCTGCTTTGTAGCCCCCGCAGCCATTTGATTTTCATGTTCCACTCCGACCAAATTTTTCGCCCCCGTTGTGTGGGTGGCGCCGATTCGGCATCTAAAAGGTAAGCTGACAGCGCTATTTATTGGCATCCTATGAACTCTTCGTTCAGCTCTGAACACTTTAGAGCTGCTCAAAGATGATTCGCTGAATCTGTAACCGCACTCTCGGCAAAGATAACGCTGAACCTCACCTTCTCCTGTCTGGCGAACTCCATCTTTCCAGATCCGTTGGCTGTTACAGCTCGGGCAGCAGGACAATTTGTTTCCACCTAGGCTAGCATTTTTGTTGTTGCTTGGTTTTTCTGAAAAAACACTGTTTTCAACAATGCTCTGTTATTAGTCTCCTAATATGCTCATGGATTTGGACAGCAAAATATTGTCTTGCTTGGAATTTCAGAAAAAAGCTAGTTTTCAACAATGAACTTCTATTAGTCTTCAAATATGCCCACCAGCCGATTCTACCCCATTAGACAGAGACAGACACACTCTACACATACACACACCTTAACCAGATTTTTGGCAGCTGTCAACACACCAGACCTCTAGAGAGTCCTGCACACACCCACACCTAACACCTAAGAGGTGTAGAGAGGTAGTAAGAGATAGAAAGAGAGAGAAATGCATCAATAGTCAGCCTCGAACTTCACTTTCTTTGCTACAACCCGGAAGAGCATGCCGTCAGTTCTTATGACTCCGGCAAACTGGCACTCCTTAATGTATTCCGCTGTGGTTTTGAATTTGAGTCCATGAGCTGTCAGCATGTAGCTCTGAATCTGAACAATAGTGGCGCCATCATGAGACTTGATGAACAGCAGCATATCCATTAGTCGCTTGTGACGGAGACTCGCCCCGTCCGTTACTCCAGTCATTGTCTGTCCTCATCATGTTGGATGTAGTTCTCTTTGAGATGCCTCTGCAATCAGCTGCCTAACAACTTCCGAGTTATTTTTGAGTCCACGTTTCTTTTTCAACAACAAGAACTGATCAGCCAAGTCGTCAGTCAAATCCAATCGAATACATACTTTTCCCAAATATCCACACTCCTGCACCTTTTCAGGCACAAAAACACACTCTACCCTGAACATTTTAACACAGAATTAGCCCAAACCACTAACTTTTCTATTGAACCAAACTTAGTCAAACAACCTTCAACGGTTAAACTAACAACCTTAGCACCTATGCACAAATGTTATTAGCGTTTTGTTCAAGCTTCAGGTATGAAATACCCTGAGTTTGTACGTAAAATACAGCAAATCAAACAAATGGGTTTTGTTCAATCGCATCGCCCTCCACGGTTTTAATAACTTCTATTCTTATATGGCTTCTACAGAAAAGTTTTACCACATTATTTACATCTATTTGGATGCACAGTGAGAGTGTTATGAAGACCAATACTAGAGTAAAACTTCAGGAAGCTAAATACTTCTTAGAACAAATGAGATCCAAGCCTGCAGATCGAAATAGTTTTCAATGTAATTTGAATGCGTTTCTTTCGGCGGCTCGTAGTATTACTTTTGTTATGCAAACTGAATTTAGTGAAGTCCTAGATTTTACAGAATGGTATGTTCAGAAACAATTTGAACTCAAAAATTCCAAGAAAATGATTTTGTTAAATGACAAAAGAGTCTTGACTATTCATAAGAAATCTGTCAAACCTCGAGCTCATGTAAAACTGAGTATTAATGAACATATAGGGTTAACAGATTCTGTAAAAGTTGTTATTAGACGAGCTAATGGTACAACAGAGACAACTGAATCCAAACCAACACCAAAGAAAAAACCTGCCGTTTCAGACACAGTAACTCAATGGAAATGGTATTATGATGATTATCCACAAGAAGACATCATCACTTTATCTGAAGAACAATTGGCAACACTTGAAACCCTAGTAACTGACTGTGAAATGCTATTCAATAACAAATTATCACAAGCAACTTCAGGTTAACAAATATCAAATTTTCATTTTCTAAAACCAACAAAAGCAACCAACTAAAAAACCAAAATAACTCAATTTGCCAAATATAACATCCAAAACAACACAAAACACAAACTTAGTAATCCTTCTATTTTGTTCGTATTTTACTTCATAAAATATTTATAATGAAAAAGATAATGCTAAAAAGATACAGAAAACTTGGAAGCTTGTCGAATCTGTTTTTTGCTCTTATTTTAAGCTGAATTTCAGAATAATTAACTTTATATATATAGATGTCTATATGTTTAAGCCTAAGTTTAAATCTAATCTTAAACTAGAGGGTTGAGTTGCGGTTGAATAAAAGAGAAGAAAGAAAGAAACACGCTCATGAGAAACTGATGGATGCTCTTAAAAACGCGCCGGTAAGAATTGGATTTACCGCAAGAGAATTATCTAAAGCAATTGACATGCCAGAACCTACTGCTAGAGTGCATTTGGAGCTTCTAGAAGAGACCAACAAAGTTCAAAGCTATTATATTGGTAAATCGCGAATTTATAAAAAAGCAAAAAAGTAGTTATAATATATAACTACTCAATCTTTCTTTTTTTGGAATGCAAGACTGAAGAGTGTAGTTGAGTAATCTGGTGCTTTTCCTTCTCTATGAAGTGCATAATAACAATGAAGAATGTGTTTAGGATCTTCATCTTGGCAAGTTTGCATTTCTTGTAGCTTTCGTTTAATCCTAGTTTCTGTTTTTTGATCAATCAAAAATTTTTCTTTAATTAAACAAGATGTGATTGAATCAAAATTTCCTTGTTCGTTATCTTGGATAGGGAGTTCAAGGCTTTGGATTGAATTGGTATCAAATAATAATGTATCATAACGACCAAAAAGATTTCCTGAATACATTCCTATTGCTTTATATAATTCAAAACATTCATTTGGCAACTCTTCTCTATCAATGCAGTGTGCTCTAAACTCCTCGGCATTATTTTGTATATGGTAATTCCAATTATTCTTCATATATGCAAACTCAGAATTTATCAAATTCGATTCATTAGTATAACCTCTATTTTGAAGAAAACCCGATAAAAAAGCAAGTCTGATTGGATCGCTTTTAAGATAAGTCAAAGTGTTTAGAATATCCGTATAAGCAAAACAAGTTGCAGGTCCACCTATTAGAATAGCTATTATATCTGCAATGTATTGCTCAAATTGGGTAATGCTTCTTTCTCGATCTCTGAGATAGCTCATTAAAAGCTTAAAAATATAACAATTGGCACATCCATGTTGGAGCTCATCAATTTGTTCATTAAAGATCGTTTCAGGACGGTATTCTCTAGTATGATAAAGGTCCCTCCAAATGAGTTTGGACCATTGGGGAAATGAATTCCCGTTTTCTCTTAAATAATAATGAACAAAATGACCGAATTCATGAGCTAGAATAAGGTATGAGCCAAGAAAGTTCTTACTTTGCTCTGTTAATGAAACGTGAATCTTTTTTGTATATCCTGAGGGCCTATTAACTCCACCGATATAATTTCCTTGCATTGGATAAATGAATGATATAACTCCGTCCCAACTTAATCTGCTATGTATCCTGAGCGATTCATAATATCTTTTTGCAACATTATCAGCTGCAATGTAGATAGCTTCGTTTCCGACAGTTTTTTCAGGACTTACGGGAATTCCCGAGATAACGTGTGGGATTTCATTTGAGACTGTTCTTTGGAAAAAAACAAATTTTAATGCACCAATATTTAGAGCTAATTCTCCTAACGCTTTTTCAATTTCTCTTAATTTTTCTTTGGCTATGTTTTCATCAAATTTTTTAAATTTGTCTGTTTTTTTCCGATCGAACAAGGGGTTAAACTTTTGATTAGTTTCGTTAATTAATAAATCAATTTTTTGAAAAGTATCGGTAATGACTGGTAAAGCTGAGAATTTGCATTTTGAAAAATAAATCCATTTACTTTTTAGCATTTCAAATTCGTCGCTTACGCCACAAAACTTTAACCAAATCGGAAAGAACCCCGCCCAAGCATGTTTTTTTGAACTCATTTTTTTATCTCTCTAAGTAAAAGTGTAGCTGCGGACGTTATCCTATCTTTTTCGCGATCTTTTGTTTCTCTTATGAATTTGTAAAGATCGTAGAGGCTGTTGAAAACCATTGAATCTGCTATATCGAACCACCCAAATCGTTCCATAGGGTTTGACCATTCCTGAATCTTCACGTTTTTTGGTCTTATTTTTATTTTGTCAATCTCTGAAAAATTAGCATTTTTAAAGAAAACAACTGATGGAATGGATTTGCAAGCTCTATCTTTCATAATCTTTTCCTCTTCAAGATTTATTCCAAGAGTTATTATTGTAGAGCTGTCGATAGCCCAATGCATTTTCTTTCTTGTTTCGCGAACATGATTTATTACTGAATTATAATTATTGCCATAAGTAATTTCAACTAGAGGGTAGCTGCTATTATTCCAAAAAGATTCAGAATAAACAGAATTTATTTCTTGTTTTTGTTCTGCAAGTTTTGTGCCTAATCCAGCTACAAATCCGTCGAAAGACTTTGGCTTATAGAATGTATAAGCTCTAATTGGTTGTTCTTTGATTGCATTTTTATTGGGTCTGTGCAATGGTTTGCAAAGTACCAATGATGGAGAGCAATGTATCTCTGAATCAGTCAATTTATCTACAAATCGGCTCAAATTATGTGATATTATTTTTGAGTTTTTTGGTAAGAATCCGTAACTCTGCTGAATTTGCCAAAACATATGCTTAGATATTTGTCTTGTTTTATTGATGATTTGAATAGCTTGATGAATTCTTTTCTCCATTCGGGCTTTTCTGTTTCAACATAAAAGAAACAAATGGCTCTAATACCCGCATACATTTTGATTGACAATTTCATCATATTTCAATAGCTGTCTTTGAATAAAAGATTTAATCTATTTTAAGGTTTTAAAAAGGGGAGTTTGCGGGGGATATCACCAATTTATCGGTTTTTGGCTAAAAACAGAACCCGAACACCTAACAAACCTGAAGATACTGCCCCTCACAGGCTTCGACAACCCAACAGCAATAAAACGAAACCAGTACGGCACAGTCACAGGCTACAACTATTCATATGGGGACGTGAAAACAGCCTTCAAGCCCGAAAAGATCATCCACTTCCGCTGGAACCCCACAAACTTTTCAGCATATGGAACAGGAGTCCTCCAAGTCCTCCTCACCGAACTCAGCTTCAACGGAGAAACACGAATCAGCTTCCTAGAAATGAAAGCCCGCATAGAAAAAATCATGCCAGAAATCTTCGAAAAATATGCTGGACCAGACGAACTGTGGATCTTTGCAGGCGCAAGCGACGAAAAACTCGCCGAATACCAGAAACTCATAAAAAGCAAACCCAAAGCAGGCGCAAGATTCGTGTACAACAAGGCAGAAGCAGACATCAAAACCGTCACAGTAGACCCACGAGCCCGCTACGAAGCCTACATCGACCACATCCTAAACCAAGTCTATCTGGGCGGACAAACCCCACTGCCAAAACTGTTTACCACCCCAGGCTTCACAGAAGCATCCGCCAGAGCAGCCCTAGAAATCGCGGAAAGAAAAGTCATGGCACTACAACGCTTCATAA
>Ga0307421_1001248_pt1 | contig 15529 bp, 22 predicted proteins | sample SalMarWE160270MG_FD_202163 | JGI IMG/M metagenome (GOLD analysis project Ga0307421, IMG submission 202163) | Salt marsh sediment microbial communities from the Plum Island Ecosystem LTER, Massachusetts, United States - WE1602-70 | ecosystem: Environmental > Aquatic > Marine > Intertidal zone >...
AAAAATTTTCTTCCTTTTTCAGTAAGTTGTCTTCCAGGTCTTTTTTTTCTAACTCCTTTAATATCTTTTGCAATTTCTGTAAATCCTGCTTTATCAGATTGTTGAAGAATTGTTCGAATTATCTTTCCACCTGCTTTTTGGAATTTTTCTGGTTTAGATCCCCTATTTTTTTTGCTTCCATATTTTGTTCTAAGCCTATTAACTCCAACAATTTCTTTTTGATATATTTGCTTAAGAATACTTGCAGTTCTTTTATACCAAAAGTCCGGGTCTTCAATTGGCCTTTCTTTAGAAGGACTTGATTTAACAAAAGCAACCCATTTTGGCTTTTCAAATTCAGGAATTTTTTTAAGAGCTTCTGCTAGTTTTAAATTATACTTCTGAGCATCTATTTCATATACTGAATTCATTTAAGGCATTCCTTTCGGAATTAGATTGGATTTCTCCATTTAACCTAATTTTAAGTAGAAAGAGAGTTTATAAATCTTCTTTTTTTATATTTTTAATTATTATATATAAAAATAATCCTGCAGATACAAGAAATGTAAAAAATCCTGTGATAACAATCATTGGAACTAAAGGCTGTATCCAAGAGTAATGATTCGCAACAGGTTCAATTATTGTAATTCCAATTAAGACTAAAATAAGCAGCATTAAACTTATTACCATTAATATTTTATTTTTCATTTAAAGAAAGAGAAATTTAAATTTATAAGAATTTGTTTTTTAGAAAATAGATATTACTTAATCTCTTTTCTCCATTTTTTTATTGCAATTGTGTATCCAATTGTTTTTGCAGTATAATTTTTTCCAAGTTTATCTAATATTTCTTCTGACACTTTTTTTAGTTCTTTCTTATCTCTACAGCAAGATTTCAAAACAGAGATTTTCACATTATCATGTTTTTTAAAAGAATTTTTTAGAGAAGAAATGAAATTATCTGTTATTCCATTTTTTCCCATTTGAACTGTTGCTAAACTTGCCATTTTAATTCTGGATGTTTTAGAGCTTCTTCAACATATTTCTCTTTATATTTACTAACATCATACCCTTGTTCTTCCCAAAATTCTAATTCTTTTCTAATCTCTTTTATCCCACCAATTATATCTGAATTTTTAAACAAATTTTCAAAGATTTCTTCTATGGCTTTTAATTTATCTTCTATTTCCATTTTTCAATATCTGATTTTTTAATTTTGATTATTTTTGGCTTTTTTTTAATCTTCCATGTTCCTGTTTTTTTGAGGATAGGTTTTTTTATATCTTTTCCAGTGAATTGATGCATTTCTACATCTGATTTATTATCTCTCCAGTCTTGACTATATCTTGCACAAACAGCCCCACTCATGTTTATAATTTTTTTTGAAGGTTTTAATTTTTCAATAACACAAAAAGGACTTCCTGGTTTAACAGTATGAAGAATTACATTGCCTTTTCCTTTATATTTTTTTATAAGTTCATCATTATTTTTTGAATCTTTTCCTAGAAAAATTCTACTATCCTTTATAATTTTTTCTCTAAATTTCATTTTTATTCAAACAAGATTTATTCATCTATTTTTAAAAACTTAGTTACAAGTAATATTCCAACAACACATATAATTGTAACTAATAGTGCACTTACTAACATACCTTGCACTGGACTTGTAGAAGATATTTTTTCAACCCAAGATTGAATAACATCTCTCCAAACCAAAGCAATTAAAAATCCAAAAGCTGCAAGAAGAGCAGTATATAGAGCTTTTTTAATTTCTCTATTAAATTTTTTTGCTTTTTCTTTTGCTTTTTGTATTCTTGTTTTTTTCTTTTCCTTTACTTTTGCCATTTCCAAAATTTCAGAGCTTCATTTAATTCAGTATTATTTACCTTTTCATATTTTTAAATCTTCTTTTTCACTAGGAAGTTGTCCGTAAATTATAAATACCTGTTTGAATATATAAAAATATGAAAATTCATTTGTGGGAATCTTATAATCCCAAAAAGATTTCCGTAGATATAAATCAAGATTTTAAAGAAGAATTGTCTAAAAATATCAAAAATAATGTTTATGGATTTGCAAAAAAGTTAAATATTACTCCCGCAAGGTTGTATGATTATTTTATTTATCAAAATTCTCCTATACCCTTAATTATTTTAATTAACTTATGTAAATTACATAATGTTTCTATCATAGAAATGGAAAAAAACATTACAATGTATAAGCAGATGTCTGTGCCAAATAAAAATGCAATAAGGAATCCAAAACTTCCCATAAGATCAACTCCTTATTTTACTTCAATTATTGCTCATTTATTTTTTGATGGAAGTGTTCCAAGGGATGGAAAAGGCACTTACTATAATCAGAAGAATAAATTAATAATGAAGGATTTCATTAACAAAGCGAGAGAAGTTTTTGGGGATATTCAGTATTCTATAAAAAAAGATCATCGTATGGTTTTGAAATGTAGGTTTCCTAGAATAGTTGGGGAAATTTGTAAACAAGTATATGAAATAAGTTCTTTTGGTACTTTTGATGCAAGAGTTTCTGATAAATTATTTAAGTTATCTAAAGAACATAAAATTGCCTTTATTTTAACTGCTATTTTAGATGAGGGATCAATTGCTTATGATGGAACAATGATGTTTGGAGTTAATAATCCAAAATTATGTAATGATGTGAGAAGATTATGCAGTGAAATAGGATTAAAGACTAACAAAATTAGAAATAAAAAAAAATCTAATTACTACTATTTCCATATAAAATCAATTAATAGGTTTTTTAATATAGCAAATAAATTCTCTAAGAAATATCCTTTAATTTCATTAAGACATAAAGAAGAAAGATTGAAAAAGTCTTTGGAGATTAAAAAACAGAAGAGTTACCATACTAAAGAATTTGCAGATAAAAGAAAAGAATTAATCTTATTAGAGTTAAAAAAATTTGAATGCTCTATAAGCTATTTAGCTAATAAGTTCTTATTTCCCCCAAGATCTATTAGAAGATATATGTATGCTTGGATAAAAGATAACAAAATCTCTAGAAAGAAAGTTGGAAGTGAATATATTTATTTTATCCGAGGATAACCAAATTTATCAAGGGCTTCTTTAAGTTCTCTATGAGTCTTTGAGTATTTTTTCAATGAAATTCCTTTTAGAGTTGCTTCTAGTGCTTGGCGCATTCCCATAGCACCGTATTTACTTCCTCTTGGATTCCAATGAACTCCTCCACCTGCTTGAATAACTAAATCTTTTCCAAGATTTCTAACTAAAAAAGGAACATGTCCTGGATGCAATCCTCCAGAAGAAACAGACATTGTAGATTTTATATTTCCCCATTTTTGAGCAAGCCTTAATTTAGTAGCTTTAATATCTTTTCCTTCAATTTCTTCTGATAATTCTTTAATGTCTTTAATTTTTCCTTCAAGTTTTCCAATTCCTGTACCAATATGCAATTGGTCAACACCAATCAGTCTAGCAAAATCAGCTAAAACCATCATACTTATACCTTGATTAGGATCTCTATCAAGAGCAGCATGCATTGCTCTATGCCCATGAAGAATTGTTTTAAAATTTGATTCTCTTAAAGTCTGTAAAGCAGACCAACCAGTAGTGAGAATATCAACCATAATATATTTGCTTCCCATTTTTTCTGCAAGTTGCGCTCTTTTAAGCATTTCTTTTGTTTCTGCACTAACATTTACTAAATAAGCTTTTTTTTCTCCTGTTTCATTTTCTGCTTTATCAGCCATTTCAAGTGTTTTAGCAAGTCTTTTTTCAAATAAATTAAATTTTTGAGAAGACAAATTTTCATCATCTTTAACAATATCACATCCTCCAATCCAGGATTCATAAGCAGATTTTGCATGATGTAAAGTATTCAAACCTAATTTTGGTTTTATTATTGTTCCAATTAAAGGACGAGAAGGTATTTTCATAGTTTTTCTAATTCCAGAAATTCCATACTTTGGGCCATCAAAGCTTTTAAGAATTTTTGGCGGAAATTTAACATCCTGCAATCTTATTGATTTTACTGCTTTCATTCCAAAGATATTTCCTGCAATACTAGATAAAATATTTGGAACATTATCATATTCAAATAATTCTTGAGGATAAGCAATTTTAACATAATTTCCTTTAATTGAAAAAACTTTTGCACTTAATTTTTTAACATAATCTTGTTCCTTAACTTTTGTCCATGTTCCAGTACTTGATTCCAAAGCAACTATGTTTGCTGCTTTTTTCATTGAAATTTTATTAGGAATTATTTTGAACAAGCATACTAAATCATTTTTTGGTTTATATTTCAGAGATATAAATTTTAAATCCTCTTTTTTCATTTTTATTTTATTTTTTTAGCAATACTCTCTTTTTCAGCATCATTCAGAGTATAACCTAATTTTTTAATCTTTGCTCTTATTATATCTGCCTCTTCCCAATTCTTCTTTTTTCTAGCAACATTTCTCTCTTTAATAAGTTTAGTTATATTTGGAGGAATCTCTTCAATATCTTTTTTTAATAAATCTAATCCAAGAACTTCATCTATTTTTTTTATTGTTCCTAATTTTCCTTTTGCTTTTTTATCTCTCAAAATTTTCCATAAGGTTTGAAGGGCACCAGGCATATCCAAATCATTATTAATTTTTTCCTTAAATTCTTCTAAATATTTTTTATTTATTCCTTTGTCTTTAATTTCAGAAATTATATTCTTTAACCTTCTGTATGATTTTTGTGCAGATTTTAATTTATTAATTGAAAAATTTAGAGGTTTTCTATAATGAGTTGTTAGACACAGATATCGAAATTCAAGTGGATTAAATCCTTTTTTTTCAAGTTCAGAAACAGTATACAATCCTCCTTTGCTTTTTGAAACTTTTTCTCCTTTAAAGAGCAACCATGCACAATGCATCCAATATTTTACCCAGGGTTTTTTTCCAAATGCAGTTTCTGATTGAGCAATTTCATTTGTATGGTGAACAGAAATATGGTCTTGTCCTCCTGTGTGTATGTCAAATTGTTTTCCAAGATATTTTGTAGCCATAGCAGAACACTCTAAATGCCATCCAGGATATCCTATTCCCCAAGGAGAATGCCATTCTTGTTGCCGATTACCTGGTTTTTCTGAGAATTTCCATAATGCAAAGTCTGTGTTGTTTTTCTTTTCACCAATTGCAATTCTTTTACCTGCTTTTAATTTTTCTTTTTTTAATTGAGCTAATTTTCCATAATCTTTTAATTTACTAGTATCAAAATAAATTCCATCTGTTGTTTTATAAGTATAACCTTTTTTTTCAAGGATTTCTATTAAATTAATCTGTTCTTTGATGTGTTTTGTTGCTTTTGGCCAATAATTTGCAGGAGAGATGTTTAATTTTTTTAAATCTCTTTTAAAAATTCTAAAATAATAATTTGCAATTTCAGAAGCTTTCTTTTTTTCTTTTTTTGCAGCTCTTTCTATTTTATCTTCACCAATATCTGAATCACTAGTTAAATGCCCAACATCAGTGACATTAATAACATGTTTAATAGAATATTTATTAAATTTTAAAACTCTCTTTAAAATATCCCAGGAAAGATAACTTCTCATGTTTCCAATATGCTGAAAAGAATAAACAGTTGGGCCACAAGAGTATATTTTTACTCTTTTGTCAGAAATTGGCTTGAAATCTTCTTTTTTTCTTGTTAAAGTATTATATAGTTTTAACATAAAAAATTAAAGAATAACTAATTTAAAAATCTAAGGATTATACTATTTTTAAATCAAAAGGTATAGAAGAAACATAATAAGTATATTGATTGTCTCCGTCTTCATCAACCCAAACATTTATGTCAAGACCAATAGTACAAAGAGGAGCATTATCAGGAAGTTCTATTCTTATTCTTCCATTGTAAGCTTGTGTTCCAATAGGTATCCTTATTCCATCTGCTTCAGCTCTTGAAAGCCATTCTCTAAAAGCAGTTTCTGTAATTCCACATTTCCTTAAATCATCTTCAATAAAATTTAAATCATATGCAAATTGCGCACTTCCTGCATCAGAACCGAGCAATCTATTCGTAATTCCAATTCCTATTTCATCCATATCTCCTTGTTTGATTTTCAAAATCTGATTATTAGGAATAATTACAACTCTTGATTCTGAACTATCTGAAAAAAGACTCTGAATTTCTTTTCTTAATTGGTCATCTGTCATATCAATTGCTCCATGGCCACTTTTAAATATTTTTTGCAATAAAAATATTCCAAGAACAAGAAAACTCATCAATAAAACTATTGTTACAATTGTTCCTACACTCATCTCCATAGCTGCTTTTTTTGATTTCATTTTATACAATTGGAAGAGTCCCTCCCCAAAAAGTTAATATTAATAACATTGCTAAACTTACAATAAAACCTATTATATTTAGTATTATTCCTATTCTTGCTATTTTCATTGGATTTCTTTTTTGTTGCATTATGCAGAAGATAAAGCCTAATATTGATAAAAAGATTCCTAAAGAACCAGCTAAAACAATACTTAAAATACCAAGAGTAAATCCAGAAATTCCTAAACCTTCTTTAGTTTTTTCTAATTTTTGCTCAGGTTTCTTTTCTTTAATCACACTCTTTTTCTTACCCATATTATTTCTAATGTTTTTTATTTTATAAATGTTTTTAATTTGGGGATTTTATGGGGATGCGGGGAGTCGAACCCCGGACACCATGATGTCTAAGTTTTTGTTTCCTTTGCCCTAAATCAGCCTTGAGCCAATTTTAAAGGAAGGTAGTGCGGTAGGAAAACTTGGTTTCCTTCGCTCTTCAGTCATGTGCTCTCCCGCTGAGCTACATCCCCATAAAATTAAATATCTCTAGAAGCTTTTAAATGTTTAGAAAAAGTGAGTTGGAAATAGGCCGCCTTTTGTCATTCTTCGTTATTAGGAACTCTTTTTGAAGGAAGAGTTTCTGAGACAGAAATTTCTAATTTCTGTATCGAACAGAATGTGTTAACATTTCACTATGCAGCATAAGAGCCTTGCACCAGCCAGGATATTCGTTTCATCAAGTCCAATATCTCTCTGCTTCTTCCACGAATTCATAGCTTAATATTGGCTGTGTCGTTTCTGTAATAGAGCCTTGCTTCACAGCAACAATCCTTTCGGAAAGTGGCTTTTAATTGGTGGACGGACCTTCCACAGAATCCAGAAATCATTTTTCATTTCTCGACAATTTAATGTCAGGACCCCGAAAGTTAACTATCCAACTCACAATATTAGTGTGAAGAAGAAGTTTTTAAACTTTATTATTTTAATAAAATTATGGAAATTTGGCATTCCAAATCAAAAAAAGAGGTTTTTTCAGACTTGAAGAGTTCTGAAAAAGGATTGACAAACAAAGAAGCAAAAGAAAGAATTTCTAGATATGGGAAAAATATTCTAAAAAAAACACATAAACTAAAACCAGTGAGAATATTATTAGAACAATTTAAATCTTTTCTAATTTATATTTTGATTATTGCGACGATTATTTCTTTTTTATTAGGTAATAAAATTGATGGAATAGTTATTCTTTCAATAGTAATTCTCAATGCTTCAATTGGTTTTTTTCAGCAATACAAAGCAGAAAAAGCCATAATTAGCCTGAGAAATTTGCTGGTTCCAACTTCAATAGTAATAAGGGATGGAAAATATCAGAAAATTCCTTCTTCAGACATTGCAATAGGGGATATTTTGGTTTTTGAAACAGGAGACAAGATTAATGCAGATTGCAGAGTTATTGAATCTAAAAATTTGCAGACAAATGAGGCAGTTTTAACAGGAGAAAGTATGCCTGTGAACAAATTAGATAAAAAACTTGCTTCAAAAACTCTTCTTGCTGAAAGACTGAATATGCTTTATTCAGGAACACAAATTGTTCGAGGTTCAGCAAAAGGAATTGTAGTTGCAACAGGAAGCAATTCTGAATTTGGAAAAATAGCAAGTCAATTACAAGAAATAAAAATTCAAAAAACACCAATGCAAAAGAGACTCGATACTTTCTCAAAGCAATTGGGATTTTTTATTTTAGGATTGGTTGTAATTATAATGCTTCTAGGAATTTTTGAGCATTTTGATAAATTAGAAATGTTTATGACCGCAGTTGCTCTTGCAGTGAGTTCAATTCCAGAAGGACTTCCAGCTGTTCTTGCTATTTCATTTTCAATATCTTCTTTTTTTATATCAAAGAAAAATGTAATAATTAGAAAATTACCAGCAGTAGAGAGTTTAGGCAGTGTTACAGTTATTTGTGCTGATAAAACAGGAACTTTGACAGAAGAAGAAATGTATGTTCAAGAGATTTTTTCAAATAATAAATTATATTTTAGAAAAGGAAAAGAGATTTTTTTAGAAAATAAAAAAATAAATGTGGATAAAGAAAAAGAACTCTTTAAATTAATTAAAACAGGAGTTTTATGTAATAATTCTCGTTATGAAAAATTAGGATCAGGAAAATACTCTTTTACAGGAGACCAGACAGAAGAGGCTTTAATAAGAATAGGATTAGATTATAAAATAGATAAAAAAGAATTAATTGAAAAAGAACTAGAAATTAGAGAATTTGAATTTAATTCTAGTAGAAAAATGATGTCTATTCTTAGAAATTCTGAAAAAAATAATATTCTTTATTCTAAAGGAGCTTCTGAAAGAATTATATCAAAAAGTTCTTTTGAATTAATCAATGGACAAGTAAAAAAACTTAGTCAAGAAAGGAAAAATCAATTAATGAAAGAAGCAGAAAAAATGGAAAAAAGAGCTCTTCGTGTTTTAGGCTTTGCTTATAGAAATTTTGATAAAAATTTTAAGGGAGAAGAAAAAGATTTGATTTTTCTTGGTTTTATGGGAATGATAGATCCTCCTAGAAAAGAAGTGAAAGATGCTATTAAATTTACAAAAAGTGCTGGAATAAAAGTCAAAATAATTACAGGAGATTCTTTGTTAACTGCAAGAGCAATTGCAAAACAAATAGGAATTGAAGGAGAGATAATGTCAGGTTTAGAATTAGAAAGAATTTCTAAAGAAGATTTAGGAAAAGTGATAAGTAGAATTTCTATATTTGCGAGAACAACTTCTCAACAGAAATTGAAAATAACAAGAGCCCTTCAGGAAAAAGGAGAGACAGTTGCAATAACAGGAGATGGAATAAATGATGTTCTTGCTTTAAAATCTGCAGATGTTGGAATTGCAATGGGTAAAAGAGGAACAGATGTTGCTCGTGATGTTTCAGATATTGTATTAATTGATGATAATTTTGCTTCAATTGTTTTAGGAATTGAAGAAGGAAGAAAAACTTATGATAATATTAAAAAATTTACAAAATACATGCTTTCAGTTAATTTTGATTCAATGCTTTTAGTCATAGTTTCTCTTTTAATGGGAATGCCTCTTCCATTAATACCCCTTCAGATTTTATGGATGAATCTTGTTACAGATTCTTTTCCTGCTCTAACAATGGTTTTTGAAAAACAAGAAAATGTAATGAAAACAAAACCTCGTAAAGAAAAAAGTCTACTCAGTGGAATTTGGAAGTTTATTATAATAGGAGGTTTATTGAATTTTATAGCTTGTTTTATAGTTTATCTTACTGGAATTAATAATAATTTTGCAATTGAACAAACCAGAGCAATGGTATTAACAACAGGAATATTATTTGAATTATTCTTTATTTACACTTGTAGGAGCAAAAGACCTCTTTTAAAAATAGGAATTTTTTCAAATAAATGGCTTAATTATGCAGTAATCTTTTCATTGATTGCTCAACTTGTTCTGCTTTATACTCCTTTAGCATCAATCTTTGGAGTTGCTCCATTAACAATGCAAAACTGGTTATTTATATTCCCTTTTGCAATTTCAGGTTTAGTTATTTTTGAAATTAGCAAATATATTAGAAGAAAAAATTTAAATTAAATTAACCATACCAATAACTATTAGTCCTATTCCTGCTCCTAATAAGCATCCAATCATTTTTCCTAGACAACTTGATAGAGCTGTTCTGTCTGTGCTAATCTTTCTTTGTCTTTGTTTTTCAGCAAGATGCCCTTCAAATAAACCTCCTACACCATCAGTAATTGTGTTTCCAACAATACCCCCTAATATTGCTCCTGGAATTCCTGCAAGAAGACTTCCTGCAATTGCAGCAAAAACTAAAACTCCATTATCAATCATTCCAAATAAAATATCAGGATAAGTTGATTTTAGTTCTATTTTAAAAATCCTTAATAAAAAAGAAAAGATAATTCCTAAACCTAAAAGAACAAATCCAATTAATAAATCAGTTTCATATACAAAATAAAGACTAATACTAATAATAACTACTGATAAAACTATAAAACTTGTAATTGCTTTAAATAACCTCTTTTCCATATTTAAGAAAAATAATAAATCTTTAAGAAACTTTTGCTTTCAATAATTTAATAAACTTAATTGTCTCTTTATTTTTATGATGATAAAATATATAGTTTCTGGATTTTTTGTAAAAATAATTGCAGGATTTGATGATACATTAACTCGTATTCCTATTGCAGCTTATTTAACAAGAACAAGAAAAGGAAGATTTGCCTTTGCAGGAGGAATTTTTTTAGCAATTTGTTTGGCAATTGTAATTTCTTTTCTTTTTGCATCTGTTATAAAATCCCTCCCATATTTTAGATATATTTCAGGAACATTGATTTTTTTATTAGCATTATCAATTTATTTTGACATTTTTATTCAAGCACCTAAGAAACGATTTGAGAAAAAAGTAAAAAAAATAAAAACAATTTCAACAAAAAGAATTTTCAAATTAATTGCACTTGGATTTTTAACTGCCCTCGCAACTCTTTTAGACGATATTATTGCTTATTCTTCTTTGTTCTTAGGAGAAGCCTCAACAATTCTCTATGTGATAATAGGATTATTTCTTGGAGTTATTCTGCAGATTGCCACAATGATTTATTTTTCAAAGAAAATAATGCTCTTTAAATATAAAAAAGAAGTAACTACAGTAGGATTATTGATTTTGTGTGTTTTAGTATTATCTGGAGTTATCTAGGTATAGAAACAATTAAAAAATAAATATTCTTTATTTAAATAATTAAAAGGAGGGGAAATAATGACCTTTGAGAATTTAATTGGAACAGGTGGAGATGTTTTAGGAGTTTTTTCAAGTGGAGTAATAGTAGCATTAATTGCCGTAGGAATAATATTAGCAATATTTTTTGGAATTGCAGTTTATGTATATTTTGCTATTGCTTGGATGAAAATTGCTAAAGACATGAAGCATAAGAATCCTTGGTTAGCTTGGATTCCTATTGCCAATATAGCACTAATTCTTCAATTAGGAAAGTTTCATTGGGCATGGATATTTCTACTCTTGGTTCCAGTTTTAGGATGGTTAGCATTAACTGTTCTGGTTATAGTAGCAACTTGGAGAATTTTTGAAAAGAGAAAATATCCTGGATGGTTTAGTTTGTCTATAATAATTCCTAAAGTAGGATTACTTCTTTATCTAATAGCAATAGGATTTGTTGCTTGGAAGAAAAAGAAATAATTTTATTTTTTATTTTTAATCTTTTTCTTATTTATTTTTTATAAGCTCTATAGATTTTTCTACATCTTGTATTCTATCTTCTAGTTCTTTAATCTTAGAATCTAAATTTTTTTTAACTTCTTCTGAAAATTCTATTTCATAGTCTTTTAAGAAATTTTTAGCTTTTTGTAGAATTCTAGAAGCTTGAGGTTCTTCCAACTCTTTAATTTTTAATGAACCAATTTCTTTATAAATATTACTAATTTTTCCAGATAAAAAAGAATAATTTTTTTCAGAGTAATCTGTCATTTTTACCCAAACCACGGGCTTGGTTTTTTTTCATGATTATCCCCTTCTAATTGAAAATTTGGATTAAGCGCTAATATTTCGTTACTTAATTCTTCTAATCTTTTAGAATTCTTTGAATTAATTTCAAAAGTTAATCTTACTTCTTTTGTTTCTAAACATTCTTCTTTTTCCAGAATAATTGTTGAATTTCCTTTTTCATACTTTTTTTGAGAGACTTTTATTTTTTTAGAGTTCTCTTCTAATTCAAATGTATCAATGTTCTTCCCAGGAGAACTTAAATACTTCAATATTTTTGGTTCAATTATTTTTCTGTATTCTTTTCCAGAAACATAATTTTCCATAATTACTCTTACTGAATTTTCTAAATTTTCTTTTGTCATGTTTTTTTATCATTTCTCTTATTTAAAAGAATTATTGTGATAAAATATTTAAACAAATTTTAGAATCTTTTTCTATTAAAATCTCTTCTTTGGGGTCTATCTTCTTTTGGTCTTGCTTCATTAACTTTAAGTTCTCTTTCTTCAACTTTTTTACCATTCATTTCAGCAATAGCTTTTTTCCCTGCTGTTTCATCTTTAAAAGTCACAAAACCAAATCCTTTTGACCTTCCAGAAAACTTGTCTGAAATAACAGTAGCTTCTTCTATTTCACCATATGATGAAAAAAGTTCTTTCAAGCCTTCGCTATCAATCTTAAATGGTAGGTTTCCAATGTAAATTTTCATGTTTTTATTCCTCCTTACACTATTTATCAGAATTAGTTCAAATCAATTAACATCAACTTCTCCCTATTCTAATGTTTAAAAATAAATAATAAATAGGGTATTTAAGCTTTGTTATTAAAACTCATTACACCAAGAATATAACTGATATAATTTATTGTGCTTACTGCTTCTTTTAAATTGAATCATCACTACTTTTTCATCAATTTGCTTTCCACGAGTTATTCTAAGAGAAATTTCTTGTTTTAATCTTTTTAATAATCCATTTCCTTTTGGAGCAATTCCTAATTCTATTAATCCATCAATTATCTCTTTTTTAGAATATTGATTATTTGGAGCAAAATATTCACATATTTTGTCATAATTGCTTTTTTCTTTAATTTCTTCTGTCATATTAGTCCTTTTTTTAAAGCATATTCTTTACCATTAATTGTTACTGGATAACTGGTTTCTGAATCTTCTATTTTTTTAGTAATATAACCTTTTTCTAAGAGATATTCAATTCCTTTTGCAAATAATTCTGGTTCATTAGCAGGAGAAGGAATTTCTCCTTTTCCAGTAATTTTAAATTTTAGCATTTCATTTCCTATCTCTTCTATTAGTTTTGAATCTTCATTTTCCATATTAATCTCAACAAGCTTTGAATATTTAAGCATTATTGTATCAGAATAATGTTTTTAAATACTAAATTCTTTAATAAAACATGGAAAAGGGGCAGAGAAGAAAGTTCATTGATTGGCAGAGTAAGGCTCATAGAGAAAAAATATCAATAATAATTTTGGCAGCAGTAATAGTTCTTTTAACAGGATATATTGGATATGATATTTATAGTTCTTTTGAAATAGAAGAAGAAAGAGGTTATCTAAATAGTGCAGTAGTTGCATTAAGTGAAGAAAAGAACAGTTTACTTTCACAAATAGATGAACTCAATTTAGAAGTAGAGACTCTAACTGCAGAAAAAAATCAGTTAAATGATGACTATTTTTATTTAGAAGCTGACTTTCAGGAACTTAAGGATGATTATGACCAACTAGAGATAGATTATGAGTCATTAGAAGAAGATTTAGATGATTGTGAATCTGATTTAGAAGATTGTGAAGATTCTTGTCCTTGATTATTTTTCTCAAGAATATAAATTATTAAATAGATTTCTTTCTTAGATTTTACATGGAAAGGGTGTTTGCTGTAATAGCAGTAATTCTTATAGGTATTGTTGTTTTTGCAATAGGACAATCAATAGTTAAATCTTCTAGAGAAAATTCTGAAATTGAACCAATTATAATTTATTTAGATAATTATGAATCTCAAGGAGAAATAGGATATTTTTATGCACACCAATATGAATACAAAAGAGATACAAGGCATTCTTATGAAGATGATTATAAATATAAAGAAGACAAAAAACACCCTTATTCAGATAATTATAAATATAAGAAAAAAACAAAGTATTTTCCAGAAAAAGAAAATGAAAATGATGAAGGGGATGAAGAAAATTTAGAGATTTTAAGACATTCTCTAGAAGAAGGAGGATTTTTTGGATTATTTGTTAAAGGAATAGCAAAAAACACAGGGGACAATAAAATAGATTATGCTCAAATTAATGTTAAATTTTATGATAAAGATAAAGAAGCAATAGGTTCTTCTTTTGCTAATACTATTAATTTAGAACCAGGAGAAAAATGGGAGTTTAAAGTAAATTATTTTGGAACTCAGGACGACGAAGTTGATTATTATACTATTTCTACAGAAACCGCACAATAAAATAAATAAGAAAAAAGAAGAAAAAAAGGATTAAGTTAAATTTTATTGATTATTTTTTCTGTTACCCTTTGCATTTGGATTGCTCTTAACCCAACTAATACAGTCACCCTGATTTTTGAATGAGGGGTTATCAAATGTCATCCATCCATCCTTTTTACATTCATTTGCATCAAGAGGGAAATTATTGTTTACAACAAATTCTCTTGTTTCTCTAATAGGAGTGTCTCCTGAACTTTCTTTGGGATTAAAGATAAAGCAATACTCTCCATCTTCCCATGTTGATGTATCTGCTTGAGCATGGAAGATTTCTCCATCCCAGTCATAATCATCAGAAAATCCATCTACATTTCCAAAAACAGTGTTTGTTCCAGCAGCACAAGTTCCTTTTCTAACAGCCCATTGAACAGCATCATTTCCATCTTTATCATTAAGAGTTGCATCAAAAGAAACTTCACCAGAAACAATTTCTCCTTCTGAAGGAGATGTAATTTCCGCTGTTCTTAGATAAAGAACATCAAACCTTGTCCAATCAAACCTTTCATCAGTTTCTGCACCAAAAACCATTCTAACTTCAATATATTCATTAGCAGAAATAGTTTCGATTCTATTATTATTGATTTGGCAATAATAAAGATATAGGCCATCTGTTATATCAGTATTATAATTCTCTTCTGCAATTTTTTGGCTTGTGTCACCGTCAGTTCTATATTCAAAACAACTATAAAAGCTTCTTGTGCTTATAAAATCAAATGTTATTTCACCAAATCCAGGTGTTGCATCAACATGTGCCCAACCATTGTCCCTGTTTATATCATTAGTGCTCGGTGTTACTGCATTAACTTCAGCCATAACAAATCCAACAGAAATCAGAAGCATAATTCCAAGAATCATACTTAAATATATTTTTTTCATTTATATACCTCCTATAATTTAATTAATCTTACAGAGAAGCATGGATTTTTAAGAATTATTGTGATGAAAAGTAGTTAATCATTGAGAATCTTTATTTGCTATAACTTCTTTAATGATTTGTTTTTTTTCATATTCACTCATTCCTATTAAGTCATTATATCTTCTACGATGTAATTCTAGATATTTGTTTACATTTTCAAACCCCTTTAACTTATCTAATCTTCTTTCTACATCAATTACACGCGGCTTTTCAATATTTATATAATGTTGGAGTTTTTCAACTTCTTTAACCATCATTTCTAATCCTCTTTCTGTGTCTAGAAAAATTGTCTCT
>Ga0307421_1001250_pt1 | contig 15515 bp, 12 predicted proteins | sample SalMarWE160270MG_FD_202163 | JGI IMG/M metagenome (GOLD analysis project Ga0307421, IMG submission 202163) | Salt marsh sediment microbial communities from the Plum Island Ecosystem LTER, Massachusetts, United States - WE1602-70 | ecosystem: Environmental > Aquatic > Marine > Intertidal zone >...
GACCCCGTCAACATGCTTCTCGTAATGATGCCCTTCATTCTGTTGTACGAGCTGGGCATCCTGTTGGCCCGCCTGGCCACCAGAGGCAGGGACCAGGTCTGACACCAGCAATTAGGAGGGATCGACATGTCAAAGCAGACAGGTACCATAGTCACCGTAGTCGTCGCGCTTATCACGCTTTGCTGTTCTTTGTTCATCTGCTTGTTCGGTGCAATGATCGCGTTTGGTGGCGGCGAGTGGGCGGTCGATTTCGGCGTCCCCTACGAAGGCCAGATCGAGCCGGCGTACGGTTACCCGGTCATCTGCCTGGGCTTCCTGATCTGGATCATCCCAGTGCTGGTCGGAGTGTTAGTCGCCCGAAGAAGCAGGAACGAGGCCTAGCCAGGCACGAACAGCGCAGCCTGCTCGCCACTAGCCGCGGCAGGTGCGAGCCTGTACCCGTCCACACAACCGCTTCAGACTACCAGTGCCGCTCCGCTCCCGGGCGCAGAAGGCGCGGCACTGTGCCTGGTGAAACTGGCGGAGCGTGCTCTGTGACCCCCGGTCCGACTCTCCCCAGACGATTGGCCCGGCTGGCGCTGGTCGCCACGCTGGCCGCGGCCGTCGGCACAGTCTGCGGGCTGGGCGCGATGGCCAGCGCGCGCTACGTACAGACGCTCACTCACCCGGGCTGCTGGCACGTGGGCCGCGGTCCACAGCAGGCTGGGATCACGGGCGCGCAGGACGTCAGCGTGCCTGCTCACGACGGCCCGGATCTCGCCGCCTGGTACGTTCCACCCAGCAACGGGGCTTTGATTATCCTGTTGGGCGGGCTGGGAAGCGGGAGGGACGGCATGCTGCGGGAAGGTGCCGTCCTCGCCGCCAAAGGCTACGGGCTGCTAATGCTGGACCAGCGTGCCTGCTCCCTGCCGTCAGGCCTGAGCACACTCGGCTATCTTGAGGCTCGCGACCTGCGGCAGGCAGTGGCCTGGGCGGCACAGCAGCCAGGCGTCGGCCACATAGGGGCGCTCGGCTTCTCGGCGGGAGGAGTGACCGCGATCCTCGCCGCCGCAGAGGATCAGCGGATCGAGGCACTCGTCGCGGAGGGAGGCTTTGCCGACCTGGAGGCCGACCTCTCCGGCGAGTACCAGCGAGGCGGCCTCGTGGCCAGGATAGTCTTTCTGCTCAACCCGGTCTTCTTCCGGCTGGAGACGGGGGTCAACCCTGCACTTGTCAGCCCCGTGAGCGCGCTGGGGAGCGTGAGTCCCCGGCCGCTGCTACTGATCTATGGCGATCGGGAGGTGGACTCGGCCCGCGCCTGGCAACAATTGGACGCGGCAGGCGACCCAAAGGAGCTCTGGGTTGTGGCCGACTGTGGCCACGGGGGCTACCTGGACGCCGCGCCCCAGGAGTGGGAAACAAGGGTGGTCGGCTTCTTCGACGCAGCATTCGGCCTGTAGCCTGCGCGACCCGCGGCCCCGGTCAGCGCTACGGCAGCAGCTCTGCCACGTTCGCTGCGGTGTTCAGGTCGGGCGCCACGATCCAGACGACGTAGCGGCCCACCCTGCCGAAGTGTACGAAGCCCTTGCCGGTCTCGTACCAGTGCCCCGAGAGCCCAGCCGGCGGCTCCGCCCGGCGGACCGGCGGTGCAGAATGCGGCGCCAGAGTGAGCAGGGCGCTCTCGAATTCGGCTGCCTCCTCGACTGAGTCCCACAGCGAGCGCCAGAGCCAGAGCCGGCCGCCGTCCTCACGTTCCCACAGCACGAACGCGTCGCCCGCCCAGCCATCGACCGCCTCCCAGGCCCGCTCCTCCGGCAGGATCAGGCCCAGGTAGAGGCCCGTGACGAACTCACCGAAGGTGTCTTCCCAGGTGATCGTCCACCCGTCGCCCAGAGCCACGCCCAAGTCGGGCACGAGCACGTCAGCAAGGCCGGACGGCCCGGATCCGTAGCGCTCCGGGTGCAGGATCTCCTCAGTCGACCGGGGTGGATTGGTGTAGGCCAAGTCGACCGCCTCCCAGGAGCCGCTTTCGTAGAGGGCCTGCACAAACTGGCGCCCTTCCCAGTTCGGGAAGTGGGCCAGCCGGTCGAAGGCGGGGTTCTGATCGAGCCCTTCGCCGTAGCTGGGCCGCTCAGCCATCAGCACCAGCTCACCCAGATTGTCCCAGTCAATGGCGGCAAGGTCACCATACCGGTAGAGACCCGCCACCAGCATCGCGTCCCCCTCAAGCAGCGCGTCGAGCGCCAGCGCCTCGTCGGTCGTCGCCGCCGCGCTGCCGGCCGCGTTCAGCCCAAAATGCTGATCCTGCAGAGCGTGAGCATAGGCATGGACGACCAAAGCCTGATCGTCGGCGGATCGCTCCTGACCACCGTTCGCCACGTAAATCTGCCCCTGCTCCGGAACATATACAGTAGACGTCGCCCGTGCCTCGATGGAGACTTCCGCCCGGGGCAGAAGCCCGAGAAGGACGTAAGGCTCCGCCTTTTCTGCCCAGCCCCGCCCCTCGTACAGGCGTCGAAGCAGCCCTCCCATCTCACCCGGGGTGGGAAAGGTGAGCGGTACCTGGCGCAGCTGGGGCAGCTCGCGCAGCACGCCCACCTGGTGCTGGATTTGGGTGAAGACGCGCGCCGTGCGAACCTGCGCCGCGATGCCGTCGCTCTGGGCAGGCGTCGCCAGCGGCGAGCCCGCGGTCGGACTGGCTGTCTCCGAAGCGACGGGCGTCGCTCGCCGATCTTCCGTGCCCGACGGGGAGAGGTTTGCCACAGCGGTGCGGATGTACCCGCTGAGAATCGCCACCACGACGATGACCGCAAACGTGAGCACAAGCAGTATCCGGCGCTGACGGGCACCCTGGCCGGTACCGTTCACGTCAGGACCTCGCGTTGCCGCTGCACAAGGAAGGCGATCCCCTGCCCTGCCAGGGATAGGAGTGAATCGAGCGCCTCGCCGCTGAAGGGGGCCCTCTCGGCCGTCCCCTGCACCTCAACCAGCTTCCCGCCGGCTGTCATGACTACGTTGAAGTCGACCTCGGCGTCGCGGTCCTCAGCATAGCAGAGATCGAGCCGGGCCTCGCCACCGACCAGGCCGGCGCTCACGCCGGCCACCGGATCCCGCAGCGTCTCCTTGTCAATCTCGCCCTGCTCCGCCAACCGGCGCAGCGCCAGAGCCACAGCCACGTAGCCGCCGGTCACGGCGGCGGTTCGCGTGCCGCCATCCGCCTGCAGCACATCACAGTCGACGACGAGCGTCCGTTCACCCAGCTTGGCCAGGTCGACGCTGGCGCGCAGTGACCGGCCAATCAGACGCCTGATCTCCTGCGTCCTGGCCCCCAGCCCCTGGATCTCCCGAGGCGTCCGCGTGTGAGTGGAGCGCGGCAGAAGCGCATACTCTGCCGTCAGCCATCCGCCCCCCCGGCCCTGTTTCCAGTCCGGCACCGTCTCTTCTAAGCTGACGTTGCACAGGACACGTGTGCCGCCGAGCTCTACGAGCACGGAGCCTTCAGGGTAGTCCACGTAGTCCAGCGTGAACTTGAGAGGACGGACCTCGTCCGGTCGCCGCCCGTCTGGGCGCTTCGATTCTCGGCTCACCTCAGCCGGATTATACCACGCAGAGATGGGGGTACCAAGCTGCCGACGTGCATCAGCTCGGCCTTGACAACTCAGCCCGCTCGTGTATAATCTGACCCTGGTCAGCTTTGTACCGGAGTTCACCAATGAACGCGGATGTGTCTCGTCGAGAGCGAAAGAAGCAGCACACGCGCAGCCGGCTGATGGATGCGGCGCTGGCCCTGTTTCGCGAGCACGGCTACGAGGAGACGACGATCGAGCAGATCACCGAGCGGGCAGACGTCGCCAAAGGCACGTTTTTCAACTACTTCGAGACGAAGGAGTCGATCCTGCCCGCGCTAGCCGAGCATCATCTGGAGCAGCTGAGCCAGTCGCTGCTGCCGGAGGCAGGCGCTCCAGCCAGTCCCGTAGAGCGGATCAAGATGGCAATCTGCCGGATCGCCGAGGAGACGCTGTCGGACGCTACCTTCACCCACCGGCTGTTCGGCGCGCGGCCCTGCAAGCACGATCAGGCCCACCACGGGCCGCCGCGAGGGCCGGCTCAAGCCGTCGCCTCGCTTCTCGCCGAGCAGGTGCGCCAGGCACAGGATGCGGGAGAGATACGGGCGGAACTGGACCCCCTTCAGGTGGGCGGCATACTTCGCGGCATGCTGTTCAACCAGATGATGTTGTGGCATCACGGGCACAGGCCCGCCCCACTTTCAGAGCTGCTTGGCAGGGCCGTTGACCTGCTGATGGAAGGAGTAGCTGGCCCGGCCTGGAAGATGCCGAGCTGACCAGAGCGCAGGGTCACCGCGCTGTCGGTTCTCCAACAGCTGAGTGACCAGCCGCCAAATCCAACACAGGAGCGTTGTTTGCATGATTCGCTTGGCCAGGTACCTCAAACCTTATATGGGAATGGTCCTGCTCGCCATCGTCCTGCTCTTCGCGCAGGCGAACTTCGATCTGGCGCTGCCGGACTATCTCTCGCGGATCGTCAATGTGGGCATCCAGCAGGGCGGCATCGAGAACGCAGTGCCACTGGCGATGCGCGAGAGCCAGATGGCGAAACTACTCATCTTTGTCAGCGATGAAGACAGGGCGGCTGTACTCGACGCCTACAAGCTGATCGATCAGGCCTCACCAGAGTACGAGACCGCCGTGCAGGACTATCCCATTCTGGGGACGGAACCGGTCTACGTACGCAGCGCAATGAGCCAGGAGGAGATCGACCGCCTCAGCCCTGTCACCGGCCGGGCCATTCTGGTCGTTTCGCTGATAGATCGGCTGATGGCTGACCCCTCGAGCATCCCGGACCTGGGTGCAGATCTACCATTCGACCCCAGCATGATCCCGCCGGGCGCAGACCTCTTCGCCCTCTTGGCGCAGCTTCCCGCGGCGCAACTGGAGCAGATCAAGAGCCGCATCGGTGAGCAGTTCGCCCTGCTGGGCGATAGGGCGATCATTCAGGCGGCTGCGAGGCCTATCCAGGCGGAGTACGAAGCCGTCGGCTTAGATACGCACGAGCTGCAGACCAGCTACATCCTCGGCGTCGGTGGAGTGATGTTGCTGCTCACACTGTCCGCTGGCGCCTGCACGATCGCTGTAGGCTTCCTGGCCGCGCGAACGGCGGCCGGCGCGGGGCGCGATATCCGCAAGGATCTCTTCAGCAAGGTGGAGAGCTTCTCCAGCACCGAGTTCGACAGCTTCTCCACTGCCTCCCTGATCACGCGCACCACGAATGACGTCACTCAGATCCAGACGGTGATCATGATGCTGCGCCTCGCGTTCTTTGCACCGATCATGGGCATAGGCGGCGTCATCCGCGCCCTGGGCAAGGGGGGCTCGATGTGGTGGCTGATCGCCGTCGCAGTGCTCACGCTGATCGGCCTGGTCCTGGTCGTCGTCTCCATTGCCATGCCCAAGTTCAAGGCGGTGCAGAAGCTGATCGACCGCATCAACCTGGTGGCCCGCGAGAGCCTGTCCGGCATGATGGTCATCCGCGCCTTCAACAGGCAGGCGTTCGAGGAGAACCGTTTCGACAAGGCGAACGTCGATCTGACTGCGGTAATGTTGTTCATCAACCGGGTGATGGTGATCATGATGCCGGTGATGATGCTGATCATGAACGGCCTGGCCATGGCGATCATCTGGGTCGGCGCCCATCAGATAGCCGAGGCAAACATGCAGGTCGGTGACATGATGGCCTTCATCCAGTACGCCATGCAGATCGTGATGTCGTTCCTGATGCTGACCATGCTGTTCGTCTTCCTGCCGCGCGCCGCCGTGTCCGCCGACCGCATCGCCGACGTGCTGGACACTGAGCCGGTCATCCGCGATCCCCAGCAGCCCCGCGAGTTCGCCCGGGCCACGCACGGTGAAATCGAGTTCCGCCGCGTCTCCTTCCGCTATCCCGGAGCGCCTGAGAACATACTGCGCGACATCACATTCACTGCCCAGCCCGGCCAGACGATCGGGGTTATCGGCCCCACCGGCTGCGGCAAGTCGACGCTGGTCAACCTGATACCCCGCTTCTACGACGTGTCCGAGGGTGCAGTGCTGGTCGACGGCGTCGACGTGCGAGAGGTATCCCAACAGGACCTGCGAGACAGGATTGGCTATATCCCGCAGACCGGCACGCTCTTCTCAGGCACCATCGAGAGCAACCTGCTCTACGCAGATGAGAACGCCAGCGCTGAGACGCTGCGGGAAGCGATCGGCGTAGCCCAGGCGAGCGAGTTCGTCTTTGCAGACGAGCTGGGCCTGCAGGCGCCGATCGCCCAGGGCGGGGCGAACGTATCCGGCGGTCAGAAGCAGCGCCTGTCGATCGCCCGCGCCCTGGTCAAGAAGCCGCCCATCTACATATTCGACGACAGCTTCTCCGCACTCGACTTCCGAACGGACCAGGCCCTGCGCGCGGCCCTGAAGCAGAAGACCGGTGACAGCACAGTCTTGATCGTGACCCAGCGGGTGGGCACGATCAAGAACGCCGACCAGATCATAGTGCTCGAAGAGGGCCGGCTGTGCGGTGTCGGCACACACCACCATCTGATGGAATGCTGCGAGTGCTATAGAGAGATCGCGCTGTCGCAGCTGAGCGCGGAGGAACTGGCATGAATCAGCGAGACAGCAACAAAGCCGGCGACCGGCCGCTGATCGGGCCCGGAAGCGGCCGCGGGCTGATGGGCCGTGGCGGTCACGTGCGCATGGCCATGATGGGCGGCGACAAGCCCCGGGACTTCAAAGGTACGATGGCCAGGCTGATCCAGTACCTGGGCAAGTACAGAAGCGCCGTGGCGATCGTTCTTGTGTTTGCGGTGGCCTCGACGGCGGCCGCCATCGCCGGGCCGAAGATCCTGGGCCGGGCGACGACCAAGCTCTTCGAGGGCGTGCTCGCCGAGCTCAGCGGAACGGGTGAGATTGATTTTGCCTACGTGGGCCAGATACTCCTGACTACACTTGGCCTGTACTCGGCGTCGGCGCTATTCAGCTACATCCAGGGCTGGATCATGGCCAACGTCTCGACCAGCCTGGCCTACCGCTTCCGCAGAGATATCTCCCTGAAGATCAACCGCCTGCCGCTGAAGTACTTCGACGGCACTACCCAGGGCGAGGTCCTCTCCCGCATCACCAACGACGTCGATACGGTCAACCAGACGCTGAGCCAGAGCCTGACCCAGATCATCACCTCCGCCGTGACAGTCGTCGGCGTGCTCGTCATGATGCTATCGATCAACTGGTTGATGACGGTGGTGGCTCTGCTGACCATACCCCTGTCCGGGGTGGTGGTCACGCTCATCGTCAAGCAATCGCAGAAGCACTTCATGCGCCAGCAGGTCTACCTGGGGCACATCAACGGCCACGTGGAGGAGATGTACGGCGGCCACCTGGTGATGAAGGCCTTCAACGGCGAAGAGAGGAGCATCCGCACCTTCACGGGTCTCAACGACACTCTCTACGATTCCGCCTGGCGCTCGCAGTTCCTATCGGGCATGATGATGCCCCTGATGCGCTTCGTAGGAAACGTGGGCTACGTCGCCGTGGCCGTGACCGGCGGGTGGCTCGCCGCCGCAGGCTCCATCACGGTCGGCGACGTGCAGGCGCTGATCCAGTACGTCACCTCGTTCACCCAGCCGATCAGCCAGCTGGCCAGCATCTCCAACGTGCTGCAGCAGACTGCCGCGGCGGCCGAGCGCGTCTTCGAGTTCCTCGACCAAGAGGAGGAAGTGGCCGAGGCGGCGCAGCCGGTCACGTTGCCCAAGGTCACGGGACAGGTGGAGTTCAGGAACGTGGCCTTTGGCTACGACCCGAAGCAGGCCGTGATCCACGACTTCAGCGCGGTCGCCGAGCCCGGCAAGAAGATCGCAATCGTGGGGCCGACAGGCGCCGGGAAGACGACGATGGTCAAGCTCCTGATGCGCTTCTACGACGTCAACGGTGGGGCGATCCTGGTCGACGGGCACGACATTCGCGACTTCTGCCGTGCGGACCTGCGCACCATGTTCGGCATGGTGCTGCAGGATACCTGGCTCTTCAACGGCACCATCATGGAGAACATCCGCTACGGCCGGCCGGAGGCGAGCGACAAAGAGGTCATCAGCGCCGCCAAGACGGCGCACGTCGACCACTTCGTGCGCACGCTGCCGGACGGGTACGACATGGAGATCAACGAAGAGGCTACCAACGTCTCCCAGGGCGAGAAGCAGCTGCTGACGATCGCCCGCGCCGTTCTGGCCGACCCCAGCATGCTGATCCTGGACGAAGCGACGAGCTCGGTCGACACGCGCACCGAGCTGCTGATCCAAGAGGCGATGGACAGGCTCATGGCCGGCCGGACGAGTTTCATCATCGCCCACCGCCTCTCGACGATCCGCAACGCCGACCTGATCCTGGTGATGAACGACGGCGATATCGTGGAGAAGGGCAGGCACCAGGAGCTGCTGGAAAGAGGCGGCTTCTACGCCGAGCTCTACAACAGCCAGTTCGAGAACAGCCGGCCCAGCTAGAGCTGCGCCCTACAGGAATCGGCCTCCCGGCGCTCCGCACCAAGAGGCCACCGGCTCGCTGCCGGTGGCTTCGCCGTCTGCGGGCAGCTCGCTGCAGCCGGACCGTGACGCTCCAGGCGACCCCGCCGCAGTGCCCCGCGACCACAGCGGCTTCTACTGGGCCAGCCTGACCGCTTCCAGACGTTCGGCGATATCGTCATAGACGATCTCGCCCTCGACAGTGGCCAAGAGCGCCGCCTCCTCGAGAACGCCCAGCGCCTTTTCGTACTCCCCCCGCAGATAGTGGATCTGCCCAAGCGTCAGCAAGTAGCGAGACATCTCAAGATCGTAGTCAGCCCCGGCGATCGCCCGGGCGGCCAGCTGTTCGGCCTCGTCCAGATCGGTGAGCTGGTACCAGACGAGGAACCAGGCTTTGCCGTTGAGCGCTACTGGCTCGTAGGGCGCGATGTCGAGCGCACTCTCCAGGTCTGCAGAAGCCCCCTCGAAGTCGCGCGCCTCCGCGCGCGCCAGGCCGCGGCCCACGTAAGCCTCGATACTACGGGGATCGAGAGCGAGCGCCCAAGAGAACTCGGACTGCGCCTCCGCAATGCTGCCTGCCCCTAAGAGAGCCCGGCCAAGCCAGACGTGGTTGCGCGCGCTGCCGGGGTCGATCGAGGTGGCCTCGTACAGGGGCCCCAGCGAGGCAGCGTATTCGCCCCGCTCTGCAAGAACGTGCCCTCTCCAGGCGTAGGCATCCGCCAGCTGGTCGTTCAGCGCCACGGCCTGGGAGAAATCCGTCAGCGCCGCAGACCACTCCTTGAGCCAGAAGCTGGCCTCGCCCCGCCCCACGTAGGCCTCGGCTAGACTCGGATCCAGCTCTATCGCTGTGTTGAAGTCCTGAAGGGCAAAAGTGTAGGCTCCGAGCGTCATGTAGGCGAAACCGCGCTGCACCCGGAGTGTGGGATTGGCGGGGTCCTCGGCCAGGTCGATGTCATAGCGCGTCTGGGGCGGAAGCGGCGTGGGCGTGGGGGTCGCCTCCGGCGTGGGACTTCGGGTAGCAGTCGCAGTCGGCCCCGCCGTCGGCGTCGGGATTTCGCTCAACGACGCAGCGGCAGGGAGGGCGCTCAGTTGGCTGAGAATCCACAGCCCCATGCCAGCGTAGAGGCCCAGGGTCGCCACCCCAAGGGCTGCTACGATCAGAGACTGGCCCCGTGTCAGCTTCATCCCCTCTCCCCGGGCGTCAAGTATATGGCAACACAGCCCGGCGCGCAACTGTTGACAGATGGCTTGGCGGACCCTATACTAGCTGGCCAGGATGGACGGCCGGCGAGATGGGCAGAGGCTCGAGGAGCGGGTCCTCGCCGAGGCCAATCGGTTGGGTTTCGACTTGGCCGGTATTGCGCCTGCCAGTCCGGCGCGCCGTCTCGCTTCGTACAAGTCCTGGCTTTCCGCCGGCCACCACGGAGAGATGGGTTACCTCTCTCGCATTGATCGGGTGGAGCGGCGGGAGAACCTGGCCCGTGTACTGCCGGGCGTCAAGTCCATCGTCTCCGTAGCCCTCAACTACTACCCCGGCGATGCTCCAGCGCCTGCTGACGATGCGGTCGAGCGCGGCTTGGTCGCCAGATACGCCTGGGGGGAGGACTACCACGAGCTGATGCTCGGCCGGCTCGAGGAGCTGGCGGGCTTGGTCAGCGCTACGGCGAGATGTGCAGTTCGTCACCGGGCCTACGTGGACACCGGGCCGCTGCTGGAGCGCGACCACGCGGCACAGGCCGGGCTCGGCTTCATCGGCAAGAACACCTGCCTGATCAATCCCCGGCGGGGCTCCTGGCTGTTCCTGGGAGAGCTGCTGGTCGACGTCGAGCTCCAGCCCACCCCGGCGGCGAAGATGCCTTCGTGCGGCTCCTGCCGCCGCTGCCTGGACGCCTGCCCCACCGGCGCGCTCATCCAGCCCTACGTGCTCGATGCCAGGCGCTGCATCTCCTATCTGACGATCGAACTAGAGGGTGCGATCCCTCTCGAGCTTCGGCCTCTGATCGGCAACCGGCTCTACGGCTGCGACGTATGCCAGGATGCTTGCCCCTGGCAGCGCTTCGCCCGGATTACCCGCGAGCAGTCGCTCCTGGCGCCGGGGGCCGATCAGGCGAGCCCCGCCCTGGCGCCCCTGCTGAAGCTTGGCGAGCAAGCCTTCCAGCGCCGGTACCAGGGGACTGCCCTGGAGCGAACAGGCCGGGCCCGCCTCTTGCGCAACGTCGCTGTGGTGCTGGGCAACTGCGACGGTCAGCCGGGCACAGATGCCCTGATCGCGGCCCTGGGCGACAGCGAGCCGCTCGTCCGCGGCCACGCAGCTTGGGCACTGGGCCGCAGAGGCGGCGAAGGAGCCCTCGCCGCGTTGAGATCGGCCCTATCCGCGGAGACGGACGAAGATGCCCGGCGGGAGATACAGGCTGCCTTGATGGCGGGCGTTTAGGGAGCGGCATACGAAGAGATACGCTGGCCAGGCCGGACAGGCCACGGCTCCGGCAGCCGCCGGCAGGCCGCAGCTGAACATGCCACCTCTACCGATCCTGCCCCCACGCCGGCGTGGCCGCCCAGCGTCTCCCGTTCGCTGCCTACATGCGCCGCCCGGCGCGCAGCGTTCGGCCGACGATCCACACGCCGGCCAGAATCGCCGCCCCGGCGAAGACGTACACCAAGCCCTGTGGTGAGTTCACCATCAGACCGACTCCCAGGAGGGCCAGCACAGCGGCAGGAATGAGCGCCCACCGCAGGCGCCCCTTTGGCGTATCCACCAGCGAGAGCAGCCCGAAGGTCCCAGCCAGCCCGAGAAACAGGATACCGCCCCCGGCCGCGCCGCCCAGCGGCTCTGCCAGCCCGGCGACTGCCGCCAGCGTGATCAGCGATCCTCCCGGTATGATTGCCCACCACTGCTCCCGATCGGTGAGATAGATGACAACGAACGGTAGGCCAGCACAGCCCAGGAAGGCCGCTCCCCCGATCCCGGCCAGCTCCGCGTCCAGCAGGGACAAGCCGATCACAGCTGCCAGCCCCAGCAGCGAGCCGGCAGGGATAAGAGGCCACCACTGAGCACGATCTGTAAGATAGACGGTGATGAAGATGACCCCGCCTGCCCCAAAGAGGAACGCCCAGATGACGCCCGATTCCGAGGGCAGCAAGCCCAGGTTCTGCAGCAGAGCGACTGCGCCTGCCGCGATCAGGAGAACGCCGACGACGACGCGAACCCAGTACCCCTTCATCTACAACCCTCCCCACTCTACTGTGGAAGCACTTCCACCTGGTCCAGGTCTCCCAGCCCGCGGCCAAGTATACCAGCGATGCGCAGGCCAGGCAGCAGGCAGGCCCCACGCGCGCCGGCCGCCGTCACCCGCCAATTGGAACGCCGGGCCTATTGACAAGCGGCGAGAACTGTTGTATTATAGGGCCATGCTGTCAGATGGTCTGACCAGCAGACCGCAGACTCATACAGCACCGCAGGGCTGAATCAATGGCCAAGGATATCAAGCCTGTACCTAGGACGACGCTGGCGCGCACAGTAGCCGCCAGGCTCGTCTCCCTGATCGCCGACGGCACGTTCAAACCCGGCGACAGGCTGCCCCCAGAGCGCGAGCTGGCGAATCAACTCGAGGTTGGGCGCTCGACGATCCGCGAGGCCCTGCAGAGCCTGGGCTTGATGAACCTGATCGACGTTCAGCCTGGCCGGGGAACGTTCGTCAACGAGATCGACCGCGAGGCCGCCGCTCAGATCGAAGAGATGATCAAGCTGGCGGAGCAATCGAGCACGGCAACCTCGACGCAGCCCCTCCTGGGCCTGACGCGCACGCCACCGCCCGGACTCACCCTTCCGCCCAGCCCGGAGAAGCCCACTGCCCTACACGTGCCCAATCTGAGGCGCGATCGGCTGGGCACCTTTGACTTTATCTCCTGGTGGGAACACGATAAGGTGCAGGCAGCGAAGATCATGATCGTAGGCGCTGGCGCTCTGGGGAACGAGGTTCTCAAGAACCTGGCCCTGATGGGCGCCGGCAACCTATTCGTCGTGGACTTCGACACCATCGAAGCGGCCAACCTCAGCCGCTCAGTCCTCTTCCGCGCTCAGGACACCGGCCAGAAGAAGGCGGAGGTCGCGGCCCGCCGGGTCAAGCAGCTCAATCCCGACGTCAACGTGCAGTTCTTCCACGGGGACGTGAATACGGACCTGGGGCTGGGCGTCTTCCGCCGCATGGACGTGGTGGTAGGCTGCCTCGACAACCGCGAGGCTCGCTTGTCGGTCAATCGCTTCTGCTACTGGCTGAACAAGCCCTGGGTCGATGGCGCTATCCAGGAGCTGTTCGGCCTGGCCCGTGTGTTCGTTCCCGGCGAGGGAGCCTGCTTCGAGTGCACCTTGACCGAGCAGGCGCGCCGGGACATGTCGCTCCGCTACTCCTGCCCGCTGTTGGCTCGCCAGAACATCCTCCTGGGGAAGGTGCCGACCACCCCGACCATCTCCTCCATCATCGGCGGCATCCAATCCCAGGATGCGCTCAAGCTTCTCCACAACCTGCCCGTGGCCGCAGGTAAGGTCTTCCACTTCAACGGGTTAACCAACGAGAGCCGCATCACAGCCTACGTCGAGCGGGAGGACTGCGAGAGCCACTGGGTCTACGGCGAGATCACGGAGCTGGCAGAGCGGCGGGCGGCAGATACGACCCTGGCGCAGATGCTCGATATCGCCCGGGCTGAGCTCGGAAAGGGCGCCGTACTCGAACTCGACCAGGAACTGGTTCTCTCTCTCCAGTGTCACGTCTGCCAGACCGAATCGGAGGTGCTCAAGCCGGTCTCCCGCGTCAGCCTCGAGGAGGGGCGCTGCCCGGCCTGCGGCGAACTCCGCGAGGTGCAGATGACCCACGTTATCACAGGAGAGGAGCCCTTCCTCGACCGCACGCTGTTGGCGATCGGGGTACCTGCGCTACACATACTCAGAGCTCGCAACAACGAGGAGTACCGCTTCTACGAGCTGACAGGTGATCTGGAGGAGACGCTTCACTTCTCCCACTTCGGGAAGCCCGCCGCTTCACCGCGCATCCGGATCAAGTCAGCTCCCAGGCCTCAGATAACGATGAGCCCGGCAGGCACTGCGGACGGCGTAGGCGGTGATGGTGCGCCGGCCCATCCTGCCGAGGCAGCAGGGGGGGCCGAGGCTCGTGCCGCCGCGTCCGGCGGCTCTTCCGAAGGCTAGAGGAAGCCCAGCGATCGATGGCAGCCCAGCGACAGGAATCGTCCCGCGGCTCCCAGAATTCTGTGGTCGGGCAGCGCTCGCCGACCAGGGCCATCGCCTCCCGCTCCTCCACGTCCGAAGAGCGGAGTGAAGGCCCGCGGATGACCGATCGCCTCTCGTACACGCGAGGGTTGGTTCTGCACCTCGCCGTGCCCGCGCTGCTCGGCATCAGCATGGGGCTTCTGCAGGCTGAGGCTGCCCGCGCCGCCCTGGCCGTGCCCCCCGAGGTGCTCGCGCTTGCCGGGGCTGGGTTGATGGGCGTCCTCTCCGGCCTGAGCGCGCGCAGCCTGCTGCGAGGATGGATGCCGCCGGCGAGGCTTGTGCTGGGCCTCACCAGCGTCCTCATCTGGCTCGTTGCGGCGGAGATCGCCTACTACGCCACGCACATCGTGAACCCGGGCCAGGCCCTCGCGCCACCGAACGTGTGGACCGAGATCGGCCAGCTGGCGATGGGTCTGCTGGGACTGCTCGCTGCCTACCTCGTCGCCCGGCGTACCCGCCAGCCCGCCGGAATCGTGTGGGTCTATACAGCAGGCTCCGTGGCGCCGGCACCGCGCCCTCGTCGGTCTGCGGTGTCCGGAGGAATCGGCATTATCCTCTTGGCTGCCATACTCCTGGGCATAGGTGCTGGTCTGCTCCAGGCGAACGTCGCACAGCTCTCGTTCGCCGTTCCGCCTATCGCCATTCCGCTTATCGGAGCGGGCGTGATGGGCATTGTGGCCGGGCTCGCGGCCCGGCTCGCACTGCAGGGCTGGAGGGAGGGGGTCCGCGTTCTTGCCGCTCTCCTGGCACTGCTCGTATGGATCCTGGCCGGAGAGGTAGCGGTCGGGGCTTTCGCCGGGCGGAACGTTCTTTCGGTCTTGGAGACCACGAACAGCTGGGCAGAGCTGGGCCAGCTGGCGATCGGCCTGCAGGCTGCAGTCGTTGCCGGACTCGGCCGCCGGCTGGTGCCCTCAGCCGATCCCGCTCTGGCCCTGCTCAGAGCCACGGCTCCGGCCCCGCCGCCGGCTCGGACGGGACGCCGGCGCGTTCGCCCCGGCGTCCGAGCGCGTGCGGCAAGGCCGCGCCGCAGGGACCAGGCGCAGGCTTCCAGGCGCCGGCGCAGAAAGGCGAAAACACCGCAGGTCAGGGTTCTCGCGCTGGAAGAGGAGCGCTGCCCGTACTGCCTGGGGCTGATCGAAGACAGCAGGTCCAGAGACGTGGTCCGCTGCCGGATCTGCGGCACACCCCACCACGCGGACTGCTGGCGCGAGGGCGGCGAGAAGTGTCAGGTACCGCACCTGCTGATGTAGCCGTAGGATAGGAGGAGAGATACCGTATGGCCAAGACCTCAAGTCCCACCAAGGGATCGCGAATCGATGCCAGCCCGCGGGTACGCCGCCTGCGCGCCGACCACCAGCTGATGGTGGAGCTCAAGGGACGCAGCGATCTGATAGACTTCGAGGTCATTGGTCGCACCAAAGGTATGCCTCCAGAGAAGTACATCGTCACCTTCAGGGTGAAGAGCATCGTGGGCATAGACGAGGATGGTGTGCCCAAGTACGGCCGGCGCCACCGGGTGGAGATCTACCTGCACAACGATTACCCGCGTCGTTGGCCGGGACTCAAGTGGCTGACCCCCATCTGGCATCCCAACATCAATCACGTCAACGGCAGCGTGTGTATCGATGCCGCCTGGTGGACCGCGGCCCGTTCGCTAGACCGGCTAGTGATCATGCTCGGCGAGAT
>Ga0307421_1001254_pt1 | contig 15505 bp, 16 predicted proteins | sample SalMarWE160270MG_FD_202163 | JGI IMG/M metagenome (GOLD analysis project Ga0307421, IMG submission 202163) | Salt marsh sediment microbial communities from the Plum Island Ecosystem LTER, Massachusetts, United States - WE1602-70 | ecosystem: Environmental > Aquatic > Marine > Intertidal zone >...
CTTCTGTGCTGATCATTGGTTGCGGCGGGTTAGGTTCTTCTTCAGCCACGTACCTGGCTGCTGCTGGAGTTGGCCATTTAGGATTGGTGGATTCCGATGTGGTTGAACTCAGCAACCTTCAGCGGCAAATTTTACATGGGATGACTACTCTTGGACAGCCTAAAGTTTTTTCTGCCAAGAGTAGATTAAATGAAATCAATCCGAATGTGAGAGTGGATATTTTCAATGAACGCATAACTGCTGAAAACGCAGATAAAATAATTGGTGGGTTTTTGATTGTTGTGGATGCGACAGATAATTTCGAGACACGCTACCTGGTTAATTCAATGTGTGTTGAAAAAGAGATTCCGTTTATCTATGGTGCGATTTTTCAGTTTTCAGGCCAAATGAGTGTTTTTAACGTAAAAAAAGGACCATGCTTTCAATGTGTATTTAGCCAATTGCCAACACCTGAAATATCTGCCGCAAATCGTGGAATAGGGGTGATTGGAGCGCTTCCGGGTGTGATTGGAGCACTGCAGGCGATTGAAGCGATTAAAATGATTACTGAAATAGGTAACAGCATGATTGGTCGAATGCTGCTGTTTGACGGGTTGGAGATGACGTTTAAAGAGATTAATGTAAAAAAGAACCCAGAATGTCCCGTATGTTCACAATAAGAAAATATCAGTGCAATTAGGATCCTACATGGGAAAGAAAATGCTGGTTGTGATAGCGCACCCAGATGATGAAACATTTGGGATGGGTGGGACACTCGCTCTATATGCCCATTCAGGCGTAGAAATTCATTTAATCTGTACGACACGGGGAGAGGTGGGAGAGGTTGCCGTGGAGAAATTAGAAGGATTCTCATCAATTGGCGAACTGCGTGAACATGAGCTGCGCTGCGCGGCGGATGTGCTTGGGCTGCGGGAAGTGCATTTCCTCGGCTGCCGCGATTCCGGCATGCCGGGAAGTGATGAAAATAAACATCCGGATGCGTTCATCAATGCGCCTCAGGATGATGTCGTAGAAAAGATCGCGGTGTTAATTCGTGAGATCAAGCCAGATGTTGTGCTAACCTTTGACCCCATCGGCGGGTACATGCACCCAGATCATATCGCAGTGCATAAAGCGACGGTTGCTGCGTTTGACTTGGCAGGTGATAAATCATTCATAACCAGCCAATTGGAGCCATTTAAACCAAAAAAACTATATTTTCACACTATTCCGCGTGGATTCTTGAAATTGATCGTGCGATTCATGCCGCTTTTTGGTGTAGATCCCAGCCAATTCGGAAAGAACAAGGATATTGACCTAACCGCGATCTTGGCGGAGGATTTTCCAACGCACGCGAAGATCAATTACCGCAGGTATGCAGCGGTTCGCGATAAGGCATCCGCGTGTCACGCCAGTCAGGGCGGCGATAAGAAAAGCGGATATATCATAACCTGGATCATTCGCTTGTTCAGCTCAGTAGAGACATATACGCGCGGGTATCCGCCAATGGAGGATGGGAAGATCGAAAAAGACCTTTTTTCAAGAGTTTAGAAAAGCAAGAATGCGTTTCTGGTTAAGGGAATATTCGGGAATGTGGCCTGCAATTTAATTTCAATTAACGATAGCTTCACCAACATAGACCTTAAAGCATGTCTATTGTTTATCGATAATTCATGCGGGTCAGAAAATGCATTGTAGATATTAAGCGCAAGTCCAGTGATGTATTTGGTATGCTAAGAGTTGTAGTTTTACTGCTTGTCGAATTCTCAGACAAATTAATTAGTTGTTTTTTTATGTTCAGTTAATTTCATCAATAAGCGGTATTATTGTTGAGCAGGTTGTTCGGGCGGTTGTTCAGCCGGTGTCTCTTTCGGTACTTCTGGTGGTTTTTCTATGGGTGGTTGGTGATGGGTTTCGAGACTGGTCAGGAAAATGACCTTACGGAGGTTAAGCCAGGTTTCTTTAAATTTCCATTCTTTCCAATCTTTAAGAAAAGTTTTATATAAACGGTTGCGTTCTCGTTTACGGTTCTTAATGAGATATTCAATGCCGGGTTTGATGCGGTTGTAAGGGCCTGTATATCCGTAAAAATTCTTAACGCGTTTCATTTCTTTATTCATGAACTCAGGCAGAAAATAGATCCACACGTCACTGTCGTGGATGTTGCCTAAATATTCCTGTGCCTGGCGAGCAATATCAAGAGAAAAATCCGTTTTATGTTTATATAAATCAGAAAATACCTCTAATGAATAGCGGAGCTGTTTTGCATTAATACGCATCTGGTGTAGTTCGTCCACCCGGTTGGGATCGAATATAAAGACCTCATAAAAAAGAAATTTATCTAATCGAGTTTGGATCTGCCTGTATCCCACCTGGTATAGTTCGGAAGAGAAGTAACTTTCACTCTCATTATCTTCAAGCGTTGCTTCCGCCCATGCATTCATCTCGATAATAGACGAACTATCCAAGATTATTTTTATGATTTCGTTAGTATCTGCTTGTTTTTTCTGGCGTTCTTGCTTCAACCGCAGGCGGATGCGGCGGAGACCAGAACGGATCTTGTTATCTTCGGTGGATTCATAAACCTCATTGATGAGATCAATCTGCACATCCAGATCGCGGATGCGGCCGAAGGATTTGGTGATTGCACGGATATCCTTTCCCCAGGATTTTACTTTCTTATTTGGTAAATATTCTGAGAATACATCTAACACTGTTCGTATTCGCCGTGAGGAAACGCGCAGGTCGTGAATATCTTCGATGTTGCTGCGTTTTAGAATACTACGCGCGGTTTTTTTTAGCGTTTGGACATTGGGAAGCAATGATCTTGCACAGTACCGGATAGTGCTTTTGTCCTCTTTCTTGTCCGCCATACTCTCCTGCTCTTTCCTCTAGTAAATATTATTTGTTATATTCATCAAGAATTGGTTGGATGTTTATCATTATCTCGTTATTAGTTATCTTGATTGAGTGGTTCGCATTGATTACGTGGAAATTAAATTCTTTAGCCATTATGTCAAACTGTTCAATCATCCGAGTTTGATATTCCCGAAAACTATCATACATATTATCCAGCTTGAGAATATCCATGCCTGCTTCCCAGTAATTAAAACCACGCCCATGTACAATACGGGTGACCAGCGTGTTAATATCTGCTTTCAGATATAGGATCATGTCTGGCACAAGAGCGAAGCCGTAAATATCACGCGCCCAAGAAGGATCAATCCCACGCAACACATCGCGGGCAATAATGGAATAAAAATAGCGATCAGAAAGCACAATAAAACCAGCTTTTAGGGCTGGAATGATCTGATTCTCAAGCCGGTCAGCAAAATCTGTTGCATAGAAGAGACTGTTTGTGAGTGGGGAAAGTGTATTACCGCCTTTAGCTTTTTCAATGCCCGGTTGGGTGAGGGGGGATCTGCGCAGACCTGTATCTGAGACTGCATACCCACTTTTCTCCAGCCATTTTCTTAATAAATTAATCTGTGTGGACCTGCCAACCCCATCTGTTCCTTCAACAACGATCAATTTACCGGGCAGAATCTTGGTTTTCTTATAAGGAAAACCAGATCCATAAAATTTAGTGGGTGCCATTTTTCACCTCCGTTTGTGAGGTGCTGTTTCTTTTTGTCTGATGCCGTGCATAATTTCGTGCGGATGCCACCGGATTTGGCAGCCCCCGCCACCCCTTTAGTACATTATTGACCAATCTTCTTATATCCTTTTGCTGTTTGTGAACCGGGCGGGTTGCATCCACTACCTCAAACCCGAACTCACTGATCATTTTTTCGTATTCTTTTAGTATTTTTCCTTGGAATAGGCGGAAGCTGGTGATACGTTTATCTGAAAGATTCAAATCCATACCTGCCTCAAAATATTTCAGCTTAGAACGGGCAGATGTAATGCGGTCAACAGCGTCATCTAAAGGGACTTTAAAATAAAGAACCAGATCAGGTTGAAAAGCAAAGGAATATAAATTACGGACCCATTTGCGATCAACACCGCGGGCAACATCGCGGGCAAATCCTGTAAAAGCATATCGGTCAGCAAGGACGATCACACCTGCTTTGAGCATCGGCAGGAATTGATTCTCCCAACGGTCAGCGAAATCAGCTGCTTGAATGAGACTGAAGGTTGTAGGTGTAAACGCCTTCTCTTTTTTCCCTAATTTTGTTGTGCTTTTAACAAGCGGGGAAGAATTCCATTCACTGAAATAGACTGACTTCCCCTTTTCAGTGAGCCATTTATAGATTAAGTCAATTTGAGTGGATTTACCGCTCCCATCAATTCCTTCCACGACGATCAATTTGCCCACACATTTATTTGGTTTCAACATGGTTTACCTCTTTAATAAAAGGGCTTGATTATTTTGATTATATCAAGCCCTACCCTTCAAATAAACTAAAACTGAATATTTTATCTATTCATCAATTTTGTGAGGTATTTCATCGTTCGTCCTATCCATTTCTAATAATTCCCCTGATATGATAAATATTGTCCGTTCACAAATATTCACTGTACGGTCAGCGAAACGCTCCAGATTGTGGACCACCCATAATAGGAAACTGGCATCATCAATGATTGCTGTATTTGTGATCATGGCATTAACAATTGCCCGATAGGATTTATTGAATAATTCATCAACTAAATCATCTTCTTCAGGAATCTTTATCGCCAATTCCATGTTTTCATTCACGAATGCTGATAAAGCACGGTGTAGCATATTCACTCCCAGATTAGCCATTTTTTCAATATCACGAATGGGAATCGGAATATCAGCTAATCCAAGACGAATCGTATTATTTGCAATTCCTTTTGCGTAATCGCCCATCCGCTCTAATTCATTGGATACCAATAGCATGGCGGATAGCAGACGCAGGTCATGCGCTAAAGGCTGCTGTGTGGCTAATAAGATAATGATTGCATTTTCGATAGCGAAACGCTTGTCGTTTATCGTTTGATCTTCTTCAATAATCGTTCTTGCGGCTTCCAGGTCTTTATGTTTAAAAGCAACAACAGAATCGAGAGTAGCTTGCTCGACCATGCTGCCGAGCAATAGAATCTCGTCCTTAATTTGTTGTATCTTTCTTTCGTAAATATCTCGTGCCATATGTCACCTCTTCTAACCGAAACGGCCTGAAATATATTGTTCAGTAAGTTCCTCTTTTGGATTAGTGAAAATATCAACTGTATTACCAGATTCAACTAAATATCCGGCTCGATCTTCAGCCATATTAAAGAATAAAGTAAAGTCGGATGCACGAGCTGCCTGCTGCATATTATGTGTTACTATAACTATAGTATATTTTTCCTTCAACTGCTGGATGAGATCTTCTATCTTTAATGTAGCAATTGGATCAAGGGAGGAAGCTGGTTCATCCATGAGGATCACCTCAGGTTCAACAGCCAGTGCTCTTGCAATGCAGAGGCGCTGTTGCTGGCCGCCGGATAGTGCAAGGCCTGATTTGTTAATATGATCCTTTACTTCATCCCAAAGAACTGCCTGGTGTAAGCTTTTTTCCACGATTTCTTTCAATACTTGCTTATCACGGATGCCATGAGCTCGAGGACCAAAGGCGATGTTCTCAAATATAGATTTTGGGAAGGGATTTGGGCGCTGAAATACCATTCCCACGCGTTTCCGCAATTCAACTACGTCAGTTTCGTCAATATCCTCTTCATCCATTACAATTCTACCGGTTGTATGTACCGATGGAATGAGGTCATTCATCCGATTGAATGAGCGCAGAAATGTACTTTTCCCACAACCAGATGGTCCAATAATGGAAGTGATTTTATTAGCAGGAAGGTCTATTGTAATATCCCGTAAAGCTTGAAATTCGCCATAGTAGAAGTTGAAATTATGAACGCTGATTTTTAACTTTCCGTTATTGTTGATTCCCATTATTAATCCTATTTACCCGAGAATTTTTTTGCGAATTGGCGAGACGTGATATTGATCGCTAAGTTCAAGAATACAATGATAATGATCAAAATTACTGAGGTGCCTAGCGCTTTATCAAACGCACGAGTTTCACTGGCCAATGAGTAAACATGCAATGCCATTGTGCGCCCTGAAGACATGATATTTTTCGGAAGGCGATAACTACCACCAAGTGTAACCCAGAATATAGCTGTCTCGGCGATTATACGCCCCATGCTGAGAACAATACCTGTAATAATACCAGGAGTTGCGGCTGGAAGAACAACACAAGAAATGGTCTGCCATTTGGTAGTTCCCAGCGCCAAGCTGCCTTCACGGAATGAGCGAGGAACAGTTTTGAGGGCTTCTTCTGTGGTTCGGATAATGACAGGCAGGATAAGGCATGCACCGCTGAGACCAGCGGATAGAAGAGAAAAATTCAATTTCAAGCGGGACACAAAGACAATAAACCCAAACAACCCCAACACTATAGAAGGCACACCCGCGAGTATTTCCACCCCGATGCGGGCGTATTTAATTAGAGCGCGCACAAATCCACTCGCTTTTTCTGCTTCTTCAGCATATTCAACGATGTATATAGCAGCAAACACACCAAGTGGAGCAGCAATCACCAGTGTAAGAATAATCAGATAAATTGTTGTTACGATGGTGGTGGACATCCCTCCCTTTCCGGATACTCCACCTGCGGGACGTGTTGTTAAAAATTCCAAATTGATTACCTTCAAGCCGTTGACCATGACATATCCTACTACAGCAATAAGCGCGGTGATTGCGAGCAGTCCGCTCAACCAAATACTCCCGAAGGCGATCTTTTCAATTACCTTACGTTTGCGTAAGTTCTTTTTATAATAAATTTACGGGCATTTCCCCGCAGCTTGCTGCGAGACTGTTTTACAAAATCCGTCCCAAAGGGTGAAATCCTGTAATGCCTTGTAGCTTGCTGCGAGGATAGGGATTTCAAGGATTTTGCCTTTACTGCTTGGTAAGAAGGAGGTAGATGGAGTACATAAAGAAAATGAGTTACTGGTAGATGCATTGATACATTTGGAAGTATAGGATAATATCAATTTACACCATTATCTAAGACGTAGCCAGTTAGCATCAAGATGGGAACTGAGAAATCCTTACGGAGGATGCGGCAAACCTCAAAGCCATCCATACCTGGCAGCATGATATCCAGAAGAATAAGATCGGGGTTGCTCTGCTTTGCTTTGTCAATCGCTGTTTGACCATCGTTGGCAGTTTCCACTTCATACTCTTGGTGCTTGAGGTTATATGCAAGCGTTTCTTGGAGGATGAGTTCATCTTCTACTATCAATATTTTTTTAGGCATTTGATCCCACCATTTCCTCTATCATATCAATAAACTCTTTCGCAATTATCATCCGGTCGAAATTCTTCTCTAAATACACTTTTCCGCGCTTTCCAATTTTTACTAGCTTATTGCGGTTATTGTACATTTCAAGAACGGCGTTTGCAATTGCATTTGGGTTACCGGGTTCACAAAAAATCCCGCAGTTGGCGGATTCAACAACTTCTCGAATGACTCCATCAATTGCCAGGATGATTGGTTTTCCCGCAGCCATGTAATCGAAAACCTTATTGGGATAGGTGGTTTTATATAGTTCAATTGGTTTCAAAATGGCAATGCATACATCCGAAGCCTGCAAGTATTCAGAGATTTTATTTTTAGGGACCGGGTTCATAAATTCTACATTTGATAATCTCAGAGATTCAGCCAGGGTAATTAGACTGCTCTTTTCCTTTCCATCACCAATAAAAACTGTTCTAATATCATCATAGTTTTCTATGAGTTTAGCTGCCTGTAAGATCACAGGGAGATCATTAGACATCCCGTGTGCACCAGCATACAGAAGGATAAATTTATCTGTCCAACCTAATTTTTTACGAATTTTAAACGTGTTCAGGGGGATAAAGGCGGCTGCATCGGCCCCATTGGGAATCAAAGTGACGTTCTGCCCACCTCTTAATTGGACATGTTTTATATAACCCGGAGAATTTACGACAATCCTATCAGAGCGGCTGTAGAGAAATCTTTCTAACCATAATGACAGGCTTATCAATAATCGATTATTAAGAACCCCAACAGCTACAGCAAATGCAGGCCAGAGATCCCTGACCTCGAGGAGAAAAGGAACATGTTTCAGTTTTGAGACAAGCCAGGCTGTGAAACTTTGAAAAATGGGTGGGGACGTTCCCCAAATGATATCCACATTCTTAATTTTTATTGAAATAAAGAAAGAAGAAACCATGAACGATAAGAAACTGAACAATCGGTGGAAAAAACTCTTATGCAGCGCAGGATACGTATAGGCACGATATATGGATATCTTGCCTTCCATCTCTATCTCTACTTGCTGGCTTTGAGTATCTTTACCTGTCAGATAGCTGACCGGGCTGGCAATAATGCTGACTTGGTGGCCCTGCTTCGCTAAAAACCTCGCGAATTCATGATGGCGGGTGCCACCAGGCTCGTTGAGTGCAGCAAAAGCTTGATGGATAAGAAGAATATGCATAGGATGATTTTAATTGATTTGTGAAAATGTGAATTGCGATGTGATTGTTATAGGTAAAGCATGGGTGATTGAATAACGAATTGATAATGCGGGAATTTTTTGCCCATATGTTGGAGAGAACCAGCCTAACAGCGGTTCCTCTTGTGCATTTCCTGAAATGGGTCTCCCTTCTTTATAGATGATGAATTGGCAATTGTTAGGTTCGATATCAGAAGAAATATGTAATATGACAGATCCGAATGGAGCGAACAATGTGCATGTATTTCCGGCAATTCGCATCGGCCAGTTGGGAAGTAGCCAATGCAGGTCAATTCGATACTTATCCTTTGATGAGTATGGTGAAAATATCAAATCTTCAACCCCCCATTTCTGATTTGAAAGTCTTTTTAAGGTGCGCCGATGCACCGCGCGCAATTTTTGATATCCATTATGCTCTGCGCATATCAGGTTGTTCCCTTGATCCACTATCTTCGACTGTGCCCAATCCAACCATAGGAAACGCCCTGCACGGTACATCTGATCTTTCTCGTTGATTATAAGTGTGTTATGAACCAGTGTCTGTGCCAGTCCATTATTCCAGGGCGGTGGTGCATTATACTGGAAGGTTCCCGCGTCAAGCGCGATATTGTGCCCGTGATACCAGAGGTCCACATGAAGTTGATCGGCGTGTGCCGGGCGGGAAGTATATCGGGCAGTCCGCAGAGAAGCCCAGGCATCTGAATTTCCGATTCGAGGAGTTGAAGGATTGACTAAAAAAATAGATTTATTTTTTTTCTTTTTCTTAGCCGGAATTCCCAGCCAAATGCACAGATCATCCCAGGGTCCGGGATCGAGCGCGGGTTCATCTAAGAAAACACGGCAGGCTGCCTGAATAATAGGTCGATAATCGCTATATGATGTTGAGCAAAATGGAAGAATTCGGGAACCATCATTATGCCCAAGGTTTGGAACCTGGCCGGAGATTGGATCAAGCTGGCACATGAGCCAATTTGAAGCATGCGAAAGTTTTGTATAAGCTTGGCTGTCAATTTTGTGATCGTTGTATTGAAGAAGCACTTTCATCCATAATGCGAGCATGAGCACCATGCGTTGGTAATTATTGGAATGCTGAATATATTCGCCGTCTTCGGATATCTGATTGTTCACGCCCTTATAAAACCATTTCAAACCGAGCCGCTTCCATTTATCAGCATGGGGATGCTCTGGTAAGAAAATTCCAGCGGTGAATAAACCGACTGCTTCTGAAATTAAATGATTATTATTCTGTGCTTTTGCATAGAAAATTGTGGGGGGAATACGATCGGCATGGTCAGCAATGGACTTGAACAGATCCATTTCCCTTTTAACGGTTGAAGATTTAGCGTCCTTTATCAGATTAATTGAAATGATTAATGCTACCAACCGGAGAGCAACCTCCTGCGCGGATTCCCAATTTGGTCCCCGGTTGAGCGGATTAGTTTTAATAAATTCCGCATATTTTTTCCAAAAGAATTGGGCATACTTTTCTTCATTTGTTAGATGAAATGCTTGAGCAAGTTTTATTGCCCATGAGAAGCGGGCTGGTTCCCAAATGAATTTGATATCCTGTTTTTCAGATCCCACCAAAGGTGATATTGATTGGCTCCAATGGCACAGTTGGGTTTTAGGAGAAAGATCAATGGCTGATTCAATCATTCCGAACAACCAAAATTTGCAACCTAATATTTCATCAGCCTGTTCAATGATTTCTGTGGTTGTGGTACTCTCGGCAAAAATAGTTTCTTTATTCGGCCAGAAATTAAACCAGACGGGTATAAACAAATTATTATCCAGGGGACGATTTCTGCTTACAGTGGACGTGAAAAAACGAAAAAGTCCAACCCTTAATAAGCACTGATATAAGAAAAAATTTAAATTCTCAGATAGATCTAATTGGAAAACAGCTTTGAGAGTTTTTATGAATCGGGAGGCCATCAGCTAATTACTTTGAGTGAATAAAATCCTTAATATTTACGGATTGACTGGTTTGCATAGATTGATCACACGCGAGGATGGCATAGGCGGTTCCAATCAGTTCCGTGTAAGGAATAGGAGCTTCACTGTTATTGATTACGGCATTCACAAATTCATTCCAGGCAGATGCGTGCCCTTTATCCTGTTTGAAATACTTGTGTTTTTTCTCAATGGATTTGCCAAACAATTGTAACTTGCGGAAATCATCAAGGATGCCAACTTTGCCACCGCAAAACACTTCCAGATATTCTTTACCTACTGACTTGTTTCCGCTTGCCAAATAGGAGATTGTACCGATGGATCCATCTGAAAATGTCATCGTAATCACAAAATTATCACTTGTGTATTTTCCGTTATCCGGCAGGGCTTGTGTTTGAACTCTCTCTGGAATTTGACCGACGAGGAAGACCAGGTAATCAATGAAATGGCACCCTTCGCCAATTAAGCGCCCACCGCCTTTGGATGGATCATGCAGCCAATGAGAAGATGGAATGAAGCCAGCATTCACGCGGTAGTGTGCGTAGATTGGCTCCACACGGTCTGTAAAAAAGGATTTTAACCGTATGGAATAAGGAGCAAAGCGGCGGTTAAATCCGACTGTAAGATAGGGGTGATTTTTTTTCTGTAGTTCGGGAATAATGCTTTCCAGTTGTTTCTTAGTTATCGCAAGCGGCTTTTCGCAATAGATATGTTTTCCCGCTTGAAGACCTTTTTTAACAAGATCGGCATGATTCGCGTGCTGAGTAAGGATAGTTACAAGATCTATTTTCTTATCTTTAAAAATAGTATCCGTGTGAGAACCGGCATAGGTAAAACCGAACTTCCGTGCGCTCTGTTGAGCGTTTAATCCTTTTGCTGAAACAATCCAAAGCAGATCTGTATGGGGGTTTTTCTTTATGGTTGGCAGGAAGACTGCATTAGCATAGTTGCCTGCGCCTAATACGCCAATGTTAAGTTTCTTACTTCTTGAAGATATGTGGTTGGAAGAGAAAGTGATGATATTCTCCTTAGTCTGTTGGTTTTCTCCTTCTGGATATGTGATGATGACACCGATGTAATTTTGTTTATGTTTGCTTGTGATAAGCGCATATGCTTCCTCAGCATGATCAATTGGGAAACGGTGAGTGATGAGAGATGCAACGTTCAATTCACCTCGTTTGATGAGGTCAACAACCGCTTCCAGATTTCTGCTTTCAGTCCAACGAACATATCCGATAGGATAATCGCCCCCATTCTCCTCATAGGTTTGATCATACCGTCCCGGCCCGTAGGAACGGGAAACTTTAAAGATCAATTCTTTCTTGTAATATAAGTTTCGTGGGATATCCATTCCAACGGCACCTATGGCAATAACATATGCACGGTCGCGCGCGATCTCTCCAGCTAATTCGACTGGTTCATTAGAAGTGGTATCTGCACAAATGAATACATGATCAAACCCGCGCCCGTGTGTCATTTGGATAAACTTCTCCTTAATATTCTTGTTCAGTCCGGCTCTAATACCAACTTTCTGCGCGAATGCTAACCGATCAGGGTTGATATCCATTCCGACTACTTCACAACCAGAAGCTTTAAGTATCTGAGAAGCCAGCAGCCCCAGAAGACCCAAGCCAATAACCGCAGATATTTCTCCAACTTGCGGATTCGCAAGTCTGATACCATTAAGCGCTATTGCCCCGATGGTGGTGAAAGCACCGCTTTCGAAGTTCACTCCTTTCGGCAGGTGTGCTGTCAAATTCTTAGGGATAAGTGCGTACTCTGCATGGACAGCATATCCTCCGCCAGCGCAGGCAACCCGATCTCCGGGTTTGAAACCAGGCACACCTTCTCCAACCTGCATTACTATCCCTGCAGATGAATAACCCAGCATGAGGGGTTGATCCAGTCGGTTGAACGCAGCATTCAATGTGGTGAGGATTCCTTCATGTTTTGCCTTTTCTAAAAATTGTTTCATTAGATCCGGGCGGGATTGAGCTTTCTCTAGAAGGTTCTTTTCCGCAAAAGAAACAAGCGTACGCTCGGTGCCAGCCGATACTAATGACGCGACTGTATGGATTAGGAGAAACCCAGGTTGAATAATTGGTACAGGCACATTTACAATCTGTGTTTCGCCACTTTTCATGTTCTGAATAATTTGTTTCATCAAAACCTCATATGCATGACTATGGTTGGGTATGTTATTAGGATTATACCTATACTTTTTATAGGAAATAAATAGAAAAATTATGCGATTTCTTCGTATGATTTTTCTTGTTGTATTAGTTATTTTTTTTTGATTGTTCCCAGTTTGCTGAGAACAATGCCGCCTAATCCAACAGCGGAGATCATCGTGCTGATCATGAAACCAATGCATGGGAGAATTGCCAGGAGGGTAGATAACAATCCAAGCAGTACAGCGCCAACAGCTGCCTCGGCTTCCTCAGGCCAATCCAATTTTAACCAATGGGTAAAATTATCGCCGATGATAAAACTTATCCCAGCCCAACCCCAGATATCAGCTATCAGGAACGCGAGAATGAGAATGATACCGATAGGACTAAGGCATATTGTGATTATCAGGACAAGAGAGACAATGGGTGTGGCAATGATAATAAGTAAACCAATTCCCCAAGAAACAGCGACATTTTTCTTGATACAACGTGCAACACGCAAGGTAGGCATTTTGAACAGGAATATAGTCAGAACGGTTATGAAAGCGAGAATTAAATTGCGAATTAATTGGAAAGTGATCCACCTGGTTGGCTGCAGCCAATTTAATGTTTTTTCTAATCTCCCAGTATCACTGCTACTAAACTGTGTGGGGAAAGCGAAAGTGTTGATCTCACCGGAAATATGCGCATCCGGGTCAATTTTTATTTGATGGGCAATTTGATTGATGCTACCGGAAATTGTTGCGGTGTTGTGAATATGGCTGGTTCCCGCGATCACATTAATCTCTCCAGTCACATGCCCAAAGATCTCCATCTGGCTATTAATAAGACTAATATCACCCATAACGGTAGCGCCATCTTCAATGATCAATGTTGTGCCTATTCCAGCAATATTGCCATCGATCTTCTCGTGGTTTTTAAGCACATAAACATCGCCCACCAGGAACTGGCTTGGATACGTCGCGCTAAATTTTTCCTCTCCGGTGCTGAACCCGCTTCCGGCGCACGCACTCAGTAGAAAAACTGCGACTAAAAGTGGAAGGAATTTAGTCCACCGAGATTTCATCTGACAGTAGTTTCCTTTGCTTCAGATTCCATAAGAAAAAAATTCCAGCAATCACGAATGAGTTGATCAAACCGAAGAAGATGAAACCGGCGGTAATTGGTACAGCAATTGGAAGGTGGTTGAGCCAATAACCAATAGTTGATAAGCCGTTTGTTAACCCTACAACCATTTCTGAAATCATCGTAAACCCATTAGCAAACATCTGCATGAAAGATCGGCTCACGAGTATGTAGATGACCGAACTGGCGAAAGCAAGCAGTATCAACCCAAACAAAGTCAAGCGATAGCGCCGTACCTTTTCAATCTGGCGCTTCTTGCGGACTGTTATCTGCCAGCGGTCTGTGAATCCCAGTGCAGGGACTTGCATAGCTGATTGTGTAATTAATTGCTTGCTGGCAATCCAACTTCTGCGGAGAACACGGCAGCTTTCACAGACATCGAGATGTGCATCTAATTCCTGCTGCTGTGCATCTGTGAGGGGTACTTCATCGAGAATCCAGCTTTCATATTGTTTGTGTTTCATGGTGCCTTCCTTCCATCGTTATACTGCTTTGTGTTTCTGTCCACTGCATTGCCATGTGTTTCCTGGCCCGGTGCAGCCGGCTTTTCACAGCGCTTTTTGATATTGAAAGCGCCTGACATATTTCATCTTCAGAGTACTCATGCCAATAGCGGAGGATCAGTACCGCCCGGTCATTTTCACTCAACTGTGCCAACTGACGCTGAACAACTTCAGAGAATTCCACATTAATTGTGGAAGATTCTGGGCTTGGAGCCGGGTCCTCGGCGGCGAATTCGATAATCTCATTCAGATCCATCGTTGGTAGCCGTTTGCGCCGCTGCTGATCAATGCAGTAATGTGCTGCGATAGATAACAGCCAGGTGGGGAAAGGGCGTTTCATATCGTAGCTATGCAGGTTCTTATGTGCGCGCCAAAACGATTCTTGCGCTGCATCTTCTGCTGCCTGCGGTGTACCAAGCATCCGGTAGCATAAGTTATATACAGGATTCTGATATATCTCTACGATCTGTGTGAACGCGTCCTGATCACCTTCCCGGGCGAGCTTGATGCATTCAGTTTCAGCCATCCGCGCGAGTTGCTCTGTCATTGTTTTCTAAGTTTATATACGGAATACTAAAAAAAAGGTTTCAATGAGGATATTTTATCATTTAGACTTTCCTGAATTAAAAATCCTGTACAGAAGATGAGAGAGAAAACTTTTACCGTGTGGTCGGATAAGCTGTAAATTAATCCAATTGGGATACTGCAGCGCAGCGAATAACCAGCATTATGGTATATTGAGCAGTTAGAGATCTGATAAGAGAAGAGCCAGGTTCTGTGAAGGAATTATTGAATCTGGTTGATCCTTTACACTTATTACAAAAACAGCAGGTGGATGGTTCTTGGTTGTATAAAGGCAATCGGTCGGGAGATGAATTTGGAAAGAATTATGAATTGCTTGAAACCTGGAGTCAGATATGATTGTTGATGAGAATGTGTGGGTTCAATTGGAGTATCCTTCTTTTGATCGGGCTGTTGAATTTATTCTTTCCTGCAGGGTTGGTCAATGGGGTATCTGTTGGAATTATCTGACGGATACGCGAATCTTGATATTTTTCCTTGATAAATAGATTCAGAAACGCATGGAGAAATCTACCAGATGCCCGGTATCAGCCGGTATTTGACCTTCTGCGTATACCTCCCATAGCCATCCAATTCTTCTTTCAGAATTTTTTCTTCAAAATGCGTTCTAATTATGAACCCAATGATAATTATTAGAACGGGGAAGAAACTAACCCAGGAATCCAGCACCATGGGTGTTCCGATATAATA
>Ga0307421_1001255_pt1 | contig 15496 bp, 14 predicted proteins | sample SalMarWE160270MG_FD_202163 | JGI IMG/M metagenome (GOLD analysis project Ga0307421, IMG submission 202163) | Salt marsh sediment microbial communities from the Plum Island Ecosystem LTER, Massachusetts, United States - WE1602-70 | ecosystem: Environmental > Aquatic > Marine > Intertidal zone >...
AGGAAGAACAACACCGCCGGCCCGGCCAGGGGTCCCACCAGGTAGTGCTGGTAGACCACGAAGTCGGACACCACGTTGAGCCCCGTACGCACCAGACCCCGCCCGCCGAGCAGAGCGTACAGCTCTGGGTCGAAGAACAGCTTGTCCTGGCCCACCTGGGCAAAGGTCGTCAGCGCCGGCACTTCGCTGTCCGGGAACACGGTCTCACCGTAGAACACGTTGCCAATGAAGTGCTCTACCACCTTGGCGCCTACAGGCTCGCCGCCGATCAGGCCCGTTCCCAGGAAGAAGGGCCCGGCCGCGCAGAGCCAGCCGACGAGGACCAGGAGAGCCAGGAGCAGGACCACACGGCGAAGCCCTTTCCGGGCCAGAAACAGCGCCGCCAGCACCAGCATCGAGATGGCCAATGCAGCGTGGCCCGGCGCGTAAGCCAGTGAGGCCAGCCCGCATGAGACGCCGGCCAGGTAGGCCAGCGTCCAGCTGCCGCGGCCGACCGCCTCGACGAGCAGGTAGATCGCCAGCGCAGCCGGCATGATCGGTTGAATGGCATAGAAACCGAGTCGCGAGTAGGCCAGGAAATACGGCATGCCGATAAGCAGAACCACGGCGGACCAGGCGACGCGGCTCCCCAGCGTCCTGCGCGCCAGCAGGAACAGGGGAACGATTGCCAGTACGCCGGCCACGACAGAGCCCAGCCGCCAGCTCCACAGCGTGGCGCCGAAGAGCCGCAGCCACAGAGAGTGGTAGTACGTCACAGCCACCGGATGGGCGTTGTATACGCCCAGCGCGAACGGGTTCTTCTGCAGGCCCTCCGCGATGGCCTTAGCCAGCCACCAGCATGCCCCCTCATCTCCCCAGAAACTGGCCGGGACGTCCTCCAGCCGGTAGAGCAGCACTAGCAGGGCAGCCACCAGTGCGGGCACGAGCATCCACACCGACCGGCTCAATCTAGTAGGGATTAAACGAACGTTCCGGGAGCGGTCTGCCTGCCAGAAGTGGACCCCAAGCAGACCTATGGCCAGAAGCCACAGCGGGCCGATGAGCCGTCCGGTCGATCCGCCGGCGGCCGCAAGGACCAAGTACACCCAGATGAGCGCGCCGGCGACCGCGAGCCCACGCCGCTGCTCCGGCACGCTCGCCGGCCGGGCTGCCGCCAGGCTGGAGCTAAACCCGCCACTGCCTCGGAGCGCGCCAACGCCTGCCCGGCTCAGGAATACGAAGAGCATCCCCAGAGCCAGGATCGCCAGACCCAGCATCCAGGCAGCCGGCTGCGCCGGCACGTCGACCCGCATGCTGGCTGTAAGCTCACCGGCCAACGGATTCACGGCGGCAAGCCAGGCTGGCAGTTGGCGCAGGTCCACCAGCCACAGCCCGGCCGAAAGGAGAACCCACCCTGCCAGTGCCGGGACGGTCTCCCGCCACCCCGGCTCGAATACCAGCCCGGTTTCCGGCTCCAGTTCGCGGCCGATCTGCTGCTCCGCCTCCACCGCCGACTCGGCCGCCCGATCCCCAGTAATGGCCGCAGGCCGGGAAAGGGAGGCAATCAGCGGGACCAGCGACAGGATCCAAGGGATCAGGGCGACCGCGACGCCGGCCGGCGGCACCATCAAGGCGGAGACCAGCGCGGCCGACCCGTTCAGAGCCGCCATTGCCGCCACGCTCACCTTCGTCGGCCCGCCCGCCAGAAAGCCCCACGCAGCGGCAGCCAGGGACCGGGGAGCGCCGGAATCGACGACAGCTTCTTGCGGCACAGCCTCGGCCCGGCGGTAGGCCCCGATGAGCAGAATGGTCACCACTGCGTAGAAGAGCAGCGCGTCCCGATAGTAGGCGGGGAGGAGCAGGAGGTAGTAGTGGCCCATCCCGGCCAGCGCCACCGCGGCGGCCAGGCGTATCTGCATCGACGCGCGCTTGGGCATCATCATCTCCCGGGAAGTGCCAAACCCACGTGGGCTGTCGAATGCGGACGGTGAGCACCATCCCCGCAGGTACCCACAGGCGTGGATTATACCACCGGCCTGGCCCCGGGCCAAGGCCAACCGCGCCGCTGATCGCCGGCCAGGCGGCGATCAGCCTGCTAGACAAAACGACCCAGGCGCGGTATACTCGTCGGGCTCGCCTGAGACTACAGAACACACCACGGGCGCGGCCAAGCACACTCATGAGGGACATACTCGGCGATCTGGCTCTGTGGCAAGCCTCTGGGGAGACCATCGCCCTGGCCACGGTCGTCCAGGCGGAGGGCTCTTCGCCAAGGCCTCCCGGGGCGCAGATGGCGACAGCGGCGTCCGGGCTCATTGCCGGCTCGATCAGTGGCGGCTGCCTGGAGTCGGCGATCGTGGAGGAGGCCCAGAGCGTGCTTGCCGGCGGCCCGCCGAAGCGATTGCGCTACGGCGCGGTCGGCGAGGACAGCCTGCAGATCGGGCTCGCCTGCGGGGGATCGATCGAGGTCTACGTCGAGCAGCTGGCAGCGCTCCATCACACGCTGATTGAGGCACTTGCCGACGAGGAGACCATGGTCCTGGCCACCGATCTGACCACAGGCGCCCACCTCCTGGCCTGGCCGGATGGAAGGCAGCTGGGCGATCGTTCGCTGGCAGGCGTGGTGGAGGAGAAGCCGGCAACGCCGCTTGCGGAGCTTCGCCAGGGCCCACAAGGAGACGTCTTCCTGCAGGTCTTTCTGCCCCGGCCGACGCTCGTCGTCGTCGGAGCGACCGAGGCTGGCAGAAGCCTGGTCACGTTGTCCCACATACTCGGGTTCAGGACACGCGTAATAGACGCCAGGGCTGCCTTTGCCACGGCGGAGCGATTCCCGGAAGCAGACGAACTGACCGTTGCCTGGCCGCAGAAAGCACTCCGGAGAGACGCGCTCGGCCGGCAGCACTACGTGGCCATCCTGTCGCACGATCCGAAGTTCGACCTGCCCGCGCTGCGCGTGGCGCTGAGGAGCGAGGCAGCCTACGTTGGCCTGCTCGGATCGCACGTCGCACAGGCCCGCAGGCACGAGGCGCTCAGGCAGGAGGGCTTCTCCGAGCAGCAGATCTCCCGCATCCACGGCCCGGTGGGCCTCGATTTGGGCGGGCAGAGCCCAGCCGAGATCGCGCTGGCCGTGATCGCGGAGGTAGTCGCCGTCAGGAACGGTCGCACCGGCCGCATTCCAGGCCGGTCGTGACACCGATATCAGCAAGATAGCTCGAGGAGGCGCCTATGCCGAAGAAGAAAGACTACGACATCAAAGACCTGGGGCTGGCCCCGGCCGGCCGGCTGCGCATCGACTGGGCGGAGCGGGAAATGCCCGTTCTCCGTCTGATCCAGGAGCGATTCGCCAAGGAGAAGCCGCTCCAGGGGACGCGCCTGGCGGCCTGCCTGCACATCACCACCGAGACGGCCAACCTGGCCCGGACGCTCCAGGCGGGTGGCGCCGAGGTGGTGCTCACAGCCTCGAACCCGCTCTCAACGCAGGACGATGTCGCCGCCGCGCTGGCCTCGTTCTACGAGATACCTGTCTACGCCATCAGGGGCGAGGACAACGAGACCTACTACCAGCACATCCACGCCGCGCTCGACCACAAGCCTCAGATCACGATGGACGACGGCGCAGACCTGGTCAGCACACTGCACAAGGAGCGAACCGACCTGATCGACGGCGTGATCGGTGGCACCGAGGAGACGACGACCGGCGTGATCCGCCTGCGGGCGATGGCCAACGACGGCGTACTCCGCTACCCAATAGTTGCCGTCAACGACGCGCTGACCAAGCATCTCTTCGACAACCGGTACGGCACCGGCCAGTCGACGCTCGACGGTGTCATACGAGCCACCAACCTGCTCATTGCCGGCAAGACTGTTGTCGTCGCCGGCTACGGCTGGTGCAGCCGCGGCATAACCATGCGCGCGAAGGGGCTGGGCGCGAACGTGATCGTTACCGAGGTCGACCACCTCAAAGCGCTGGAGGCGGTGATGGACGGCTTCCGCGTTATGCCTATGGAGGACGCTGCGCCTCTGGGGGACGTGTTCATCACCTCGACCGGCGACATCAACGTCGTCGACGCCCACCACTTCGAGGCGATGAAGGACGGCGCGGTGGTCGCCAACTCAGGCCACTTCAACGTGGAGGTCAACATCCAGGCCCTGCAGAAGATGGCCCAGGGTAAGCCTCGCCGGGTTCGTCCTTCGGTCGACGAGTACGTGCTCCCGGACGGTCGCCGCATCTTCCTGCTGGCGGAAGGGCGGCTGGTCAACCTGGCCGCGGCGGAGGGGCACCCGAGCGCAGTGATGGATATGTCCTTCGCCAACCAGGCCCTCTGCGCCGAGTACTTGATCAGGCACGCCGGCGAGCTGGAGCGGACTGTCTACGCTGTACCGCAGGACATAGACCGCCAGATCGCCCGCCTCAAGCTGCAGGCGATGGGCGTCGAGATCGACAAGCTGACGCCGGAGCAGGAGAAGTACCTCGCCTCCTGGGAGCAAGGAACGTAGCTGAGCCGGCGAGTAGATAGCATGACGGGGCCCCGCGACGCCGGTCGCGGGGCCCCTTGTGCCTATCCGTCGTCAGGCCAGCTGCCGGTTGGCTAGAGTCCTCTGAACAGAGTGCCCAGCACCAGCAGCGCGAAACCGAAAGCCAGGAGCCAGAAGTCGTCTATGTTGAGGAACCGGATCGATAGCGGACCCCAGTGCAGCAGTATCGCGACCAGCCCCAGCAACACCGCCACAAGCCAGGTGCCCGCCTTCGGGGGAGATAGTCTGATTCTCACTTCGTTGTCTCCTTTCGGTTGTCCACCGTCCTTCGATTCGCATCCATGGTGGCCAGCCTGAGGCCGATCGCCCTCAGGTGATCCTCCTCGCACACTACGGCTCGGCCCCGGCGGCCCCGCCATCCGGCGGTGCTTCCGCGTCCTCGCATGCAGGCTCCTGCCTTAGCCGAAAGAGCGCGTACACCAGACCTTCGAAACCCCCCAGCAGGCCTCCCAGCGCCAGGCAGGCGCCCAGCACGAGAAGGGGAGCCGGGGCTGCTTCACAGGCCGCTTGCGCCAGCGCCTCCCTGGCGGCAGCAGTGCCCAGCTCGATCGCGCCCATCATATCACAGACGAGCGGCACTCCAGACTGAACAAGCCAGGCTCCTATCACGGCCACGATGAAGTAGACGGACAGCCCCGCCAGCAGCCCCGCCCCAGCTCCGATGGTGAGGGCCGCCCGGGTGGTGCGCGCCCTGTCGCCCGCCAGGCGAACGGCCCTAGATCCTATCGTGAGCACCGCGGCGAGCAGCGCCAGCACCGCGGCGACGCCGAGGCAGTTGACCACCAGCCCTGGCAGCTCCATGCAGTACACGAGCTCGGTCAGAGGCGCCCAGAACAGCCAGTGGATCGCCAGGCCCGCCGCGAGGCCATTGCCCAGGCCTGCCTTGCCAGCTCCCGGCAGCATCGCTGCTACCCCGTGTGCCCCATTCAGCTGCCGCTCGTACAGCCGCTTACTGCCACTTCATCTCTCCCAGCTGATAGGCCGCCTCTGGCAGCGGCACGATCTGCAGGCAGGGCGACCAGAACGTCTTTTCATACGGCGTGCCGGGGCAGACGGTGACCGCGACGTAGGTCCTCACCACACCGGTCACCGGGCTGCTGTCGGCCAGCTTCTTCAGCTCCTGGGGAGAGAGGTGAGCCTTCGTGCCTGTGCCGATAGGCTTCTTCCCGTCACGCGTGTCCACTATCCATTCCATCGTGTGGGGGACACCCTCCGGCACGCCTCTGACCGTCGCACTGAGATCCGCTCCGTCAGAATCGCGGACCTCCGTCGTATCCGACATGTTCTTGGCAGACCACACATCGCCCCGCAGGGTTTCGATGTTCTTGTCCCGCTGCGGCGAAGGCGGCTGCTCCTCAAGCGTGCGGATGCCCTCCTCCAGCTTCGCAATCCGTTCCGCCTTGGGGTCCACGCGCGGCTTTCGCCCGTTGTCGCAGCTGGCCCGGGCACCCCGTTCGTAGCCTACGGGTGGCGACTCTACGCAGTTGTTCCACCACTCCTCGCAGGGGTCGCGCTTCTTTCGCTTGCGCCCCAGCAGCCAGAACAGAAGCGCCAGCAGCCCGCCCAGCCCGAGCAGACCCAGCAGCGGCAGCAGCCACCCCGGCAGCCCGTCGCCACCCGCGCCGCTGGGCTGCGGCTCGACCGGTGCCCCTCCCCCAGGCGGAGTCGCCGTGGCCGCAGCCGCTACCGGCTGGCCGCCGACCGGCGTCTCGGTGGGAAGTGGAGGCGCTTCCTCGGCGCACTCCCCGAAGGAGACGTCGATAGGATCACTGATCAGCTCCACCTCGTCCCGCATCATCCCGACGACGAGCGCTCCTTCACCCTCCTGCACGCATTCCATCGGGAGCTCGACCTCAACTGCGGTCTCGCTCACCGCGCTGGGCAGCTGGCAGACCTCTTCGAAATCGTAGGGCCCAACGTACTCCCACTGCTCACAGCTCTGGGGGCTGCAGCGGACGATCGTGTCACCGGTGTCGTACAGGCTCCCGTCGCCGTTGTCGAAGACGGCGAAGATCTCGTCCCATTCCCCCTCCGCCTCGAACGCCAGATACAGGTCGTCGTCGCAGCTCATACTCCGAGCACTGAGGGGCAGACCTGCGCCTGTAGGCACGTCCGCGCTGGCAGCCCGCTCTGCGTCGCAGACGGCTCCGTCTACCTCCCAATCGTGCTCAGTGCAGGGGATGACGACCCCGGGCCCGCTATCCGCGACTGCGGCTGCAGCGGAGAAGAGCACCAGCGCCGGCACCATCAGCGACACAACCAGCCCTCGAGACCTCCATCCGTTCACCGCACGACCTCCTTTCCGCGCTACTGCACTACGCGCCAAGCGAAAGCGCACTCAGGTCACACGGCCTCAAGACGATTCCGCAGCATCCCCTCCCCAACTCCCGATGGGCCCACGTTGTATTCCGTCTCGTTGCCACCCGGGCGGGCCGAGTTCCTTGCCTTGTCCCGTGGCTAGTACGCCGAGCCCCACGCGGACCAGCCAATCCCTCCGGGGTAGTCGAGCAGGTAGAAGGGCAGCGATAGGAGGATGAGAATCGCCAAGTAGACGCAGAATGTAACCAGCACCTCGGCGCCGCTCTCCGGCGCCTCCTTGCCCAGCACCGCCCGCAGCGGGGCGCTGATCAGGCGAAATACGAACTTGGGCAGAGGAATGAGGAACGGAGTCCGCGCCCGATAGGCGTCGTACTCGCTGGCCCGCTCCTTCTTCATCCTGATCTCCTCGCCCAGGGCCACGCAGACGATGACCAGAGAGGAGACGAGCCAGGGGAGGCTGGCCCCGGGGTTCTCTCCCCCCCTGACCACCGGCTGCAGCGTGGCCAGCAGCATGAGGCCGTAGCTCCACACTATCCAGCCCAGGTACTGCGGGTGGCGTGAGAAACGATAGATCCAGGAGTCGGCCGTGCCCTTCTTGGCCAACTTGGCCCTGAACCAGGCCAGTGTCCCGAGGAAGAAGACAAACAGCCCCAGCCCTACAGCCAGGAAAGCCAGCGTCCGCCGCACGTCGATCCCGGCCAGGGCAAAGGGTCCGACCGCTATCATGTAGGGCACATAGGCGACGTCGCCCAGCTTGATCAGCGGTCCCCAGAATGGGAGCCACAACAGCCGCAGCATGCCCAGCCCGGCCAGGAAGAACATATAGATGGCGAAGTAGCCGAATGTCGGCAGGAAAAGGAGAATGGCACCCAGCTGCGGAAGCCGCCTTCGGCCGGCGACGAGACCGACGACGACAAGAAGGACGACAATGGCCAGACAGATATAGCCGATCGGGCGCACGCTGCCCAAGAACTGCTCGATGCGGTCCGGCTCGACGCAGGGGTGGATATCCTGGACCTGGAACAGATCGTCGACGAGACGGGCCAGCTCTCCGGGCAACTCGATAGTGGCGAAGGTGAGGGCAGCGGTGAACACGACGGCCAGCAACAACAAACCGATGTCTGCCCCCAATGCCCTGCCCTTCACGGCACGCCTCCTCGCTGGGACCTCGCCCTGAAGACGCTGGAAATGCCGCCGGGGTTGACCATCCTACAGCGGCCAGCAGCATTGTACCGGAAGGCGCACAGTAGAGCAAGTCCGCATTTCGTATGGTGCGCGCCCCGCCAGGCAGCAGGGATGCCGCAACTCGCTCGGCATCCCTGCGCTCGAGCATCGCGCGTGCTTGGCGAGCATGTCCGCCCCTGCTGCTACATCGTGCCAGCAGCAGGGCGAACGGCTGGCGGCTCCGGCCGCGTGGCAGCGACGTCCTGGCCCTGGCAGTTCCCACCCTTGACCGGCCTATCAGCTGTGATATACTAACCGTGTCCGGCCACTGAATCCCGGCAAGAGAGGGTTGAAGATGATCGACAAAGAGCTTCTGGCCATTCTGAGGTGCCCCCACTGCGTGAGCGGCGAGACGCGCGCGCCCGGCGACGATCCCGGCCGTCTCGAGCTGCTCCACGATTGCTGGCTCGTGTGCCAGGAGCGGAAGTGCCGCCGTAAGTATCCCATCCGCGAGGACATCCCGGTCATGCTGGTCGAAGAGGGCGACAAGTGGATCTCCGTGGCTGTGGATGACCTGCCTGTACCGCCACCTTCCGAGTAGCTGCATGAGAAGCTGGAAGGTGATGGGCCTGGCCACGGTCAGCGTGGCGCTGCTGCTGGCCGGCCTGGCGGCGTTGATGGCCCCTGCCCAGTACGAAGGCCCGGTCCTCCTGCAGCTCGGTGAGGACAACACCGTGCGCCTCCTCGACGGCGTGGGGGCAGCGCTCATCGCCATAGGAAGCATTACCGCCTGGGGCGCCGGCGTCGTCTGGCAGCGGCGCGTCTATGCCCCCTAGCCTTCCCGGCACGTACGTCCTGGTCCTACAGCTCCAGGCAGACGCCACCATCACCGTCGGTGCGCTTGGTAGCCACCGCTTCCCACGAGGCTGCTACACCTACGTCGGCAGCGCCCTCGGCCCGGGCGGGCTCGCCACCCGTATCGGCCGCCACCTTCGGCCGAACTCAAAGGCGCACTGGCACATAGACGCATTGCTCGCCCGCGCCAGGCCGATAGCTGTGTGGTACGCAATCGGAGGCGACCGACTGGAATGCACTTGGGCGGCAGCGCTGGCCAGGCTGGAGGGCGCCTCCACCCCAGCTCCAGGCTTCGGCTCGAGCGACTGCCGCTGCGCCAGTCATCTTCTGCGCTTCACCTCGCCTCCAGGCCGAGCGGCTGTAGCCCGGGCCTGCGGTGAAGCTGTGGTGCTTGAGGATCTCTAGCCGAAGAGACCCATTCCCTCGAGCGGAACGGGTCTCCTGCCCCGACTCGCCCCTCCCGCCGAGGGAAGAACCAGCACAGAGTGAGCAGGGGTAGGTATCAGCCACCGAGAGCAGTCAGCGTCGTGCTCGCTGCATCAAGCCGCTCACCCGATTCCTGATCCCGGACACCCTCATCCTTCGTGTCCTCCGTGGATTCCGTGCCTCTGTAGTCTGCCATTCTCCGCCGCCCGCCGGCTGGTCGCACGGCGGCTTTCTCCACACCCTCGCATGCTCTCAGTTGCCGACTGCTGCCCTTTGTGGTATAGTCGCGCGCGCATCCTTTCCCCGTGAAGGAGGACCCCTTGACGACGGATCGACCAGCCGCAAAGATGCCGCCTTTGTGGGTCATCAAGATCCGCGCCCCATTCTTTACTGCGGACATCGTGCCGGTCTGTGTAGGGACCGCCGTTGCCTGGTCCCGCGCAGGCGAGTTCAACCTGTGGCTCTTTCTCTTGACCGTGTTCGGCACCATCTGCATAAACGCCGGCACGAACATGACGAACGACTACTTCGACCACAAGTGGGGTTCGGACGAGGTGAACACCGAGTTCGCCAACCCCTTCACCGGAGGCAGCAGGCTGATCCAGATGGGGCTGGTGAAGCCGCAGACCTATATGTGCCAGGGCCTGGCCTTCTTCGTCGCTGCCATCCTGATCGGGCTCTTCCTGGCTTTCACTCGCAGCCAGATGATACTGTGGATCGGCATCGCGGGCGTCTTCTGCGGCCTGTTCTACACGGCCCCTCCATTCCGCCTGGTCCGCGCCTTCATCGGCGAGCTGGCTGTGGGCATATGTCTGGGGCCGCTGACGGCGCTCGGGGCCTACCTCGTGCAGACGCGCACGGCAAGCTGGGAGGCAGTCTTCGCCGGGCTGCCGGTGATGATCCTCATCTCTCTGGTATTGTGGATCAACGAGTTCCAGGATGCCTCGGCCGATGCCGCCGTGGGAAAGAACCACCTGGTGGTCCGCCTCGGCCGGCGCCGCGCCGCCCTGGTCTACGGCGTGCTTCTGGCGGCGGTCTACCTCAGCCTGATAGCCGGCGTCCTCTTCGGCGGCGTCACCCCCTTCGCCCTCCTGGGTCTGCTGACAGTGCCCACAGCCGTCCGCGCCTATCGCATCGCCCGCGTCCACTACGACCACCCGCAGGAGCTCGTCCCCGCCAACGCGGCGACGATCCAGCTGCATCTCAGAACAGGCCTGTTGATCGCGCTCGGCTATGTGATCCATGGCGCCCTTTCATGCCTGCTCTAGAAGAGAGGGCCCCCGCCTCCGATCCTGAGTTCTCTTTCGCTGACGTAGCCGGCTGGTACGATCGACTCAACCGGCTGATGTCGTTCGGACGCGACCAGCACTGGCGCAGGCTGGCCGCCGTCGAGCTGCAGCCAGGGCCAGGCTCACTAGTTCTGGACGTGGGAACCGGGACCGGCCAGATGGCCCTGGCGGTCCGCAAGCACTGGCCCTCCAGCCAGGTGGTGGCGCTGGATACCACGATCGACTTGCTGGGCCGTGCGCGAAAGAAGCCTTTCTCCGTCAGCGTGCGCTGGATGCTGGGGGACACCTGCCAGCTGCCGTTCCCGGATGGATGGTTCGATGCGGTCGTGAGCGTCTTTCTTCTGCGCAACGTCGGCGACGTGGAGGCAGCGCTGGCGGAGCAGCGCCGCGTCGTGCGCCCGCCGGCATCGGCCGGCAACACAGCGGGCGGTCGGGTCGTATCGCTCGAGCTCGTCTGGCCCCGTTGGCGCGTCTTCGGCAGTCTGTTCCGGCTCTACTTCGGCCGAATCATGCCCGCGCTGAATGGCCTGCTCAGCGGAAGCCCCGAGGCCTACGCCTACTTGCCGCGCTCAGTGGAGGAATTCGATTCGCCCCAGGAGCTGGCGGCAAAGATGAAGGGGGCAGGCCTGACCAACGTCCGCTATCGCACCCTGGCTCTCGGCACTGTCGCCCTGCACGTGGGCGAACGGGGAGTATAGAAGATGGACGATCCAGCAGCGAGATACATCATAGGCATGTCCGGGGCGACCGGCGCCGTCTACACAATCAGGCTCCTGGAGGAGCTGGCCAGGCGCCCGTCTGTGGAGACTCATCTGGTCGTCAGCAAGTGGGCCCGAGCGATCATCTCCCACGAGACAGAGCTGACGGCGGAGAAGGTGGAGAGCCTGGCGGACTACAGCTACGCACACGACGATCTGGCGGCGCCGATCGCCAGCGGTTCCTTCGCCACGTCTGGCATGATCATAGCGCCCTGCTCGATGAAGACGCTGTCCGGGGTAGCCAACTCCTACGCGGCCGACCTGATCAGCCGCGCTGCGGACGTCACCCTCAAGGAAGGTAGGCCTCTACTCCTCCTGGTGCAGGAGACCCCCCTGCATGCCGGTCACCTGCGCTTGATGGTGCGGGCTGCGGAGATCGGCGCCATCATCTTCCCGCCCGTCCCGGCCTTCTACGCCCAGCCAAAGACTATCGAAGATCTGGTCGGCGCCACGGTGGGTCGGGCACTGGCCCGGATTGGCCTGGAGAACGACCTGTACCATAAATGGGGATGATCATCGCCCGCGACGTCGCCCCGGCTGCGACGTTCGCTCGCGAATGGCAGCGGCGATCAGAGAGCCCGGCCCGGCGACGACGAATGCCCGCCGAACAGCCAATCTCCTATCAGGCGGGATGCGGTCATTCGCCCAGGACGAACCGGCCTATGGCTGCCGCGACGCCGTTGTCGCTCACCGATGGGGCCACCCAGTCAGCCGCAGCCTTCGCGGCAGCACTCCCGTTGCCCATGGCCACGCCTATCCCTGCCCAGGCGATCATCCCTGCGTCGTTGTCCTGGTCGCCCACTGCCATGACCTCTGCGCGGGGAATGCCCAGGTGGGCGGCCAGGCGCCGCAGGCCGTCCGCCTTGGTCACGCCCGGAGGGTTGGCCTCGACGATCCGCTCGTGTGAGCGGGTCAGCTCAACCCGCGCGCCGAAGAGGCGGCGCAGCTCGCTCTCCACGGGCTCCGCCTCAGCAGGATCGACCAGCACCAGGAACTTGAGCGGCTGCCCGCGCTCGAGGGCTACCGATAGGTCGTCCACCCACTCCAGGCCGTAGCCCAGCATGCTGCGGTACAGATCCTGCAGGCGGCGTCGCCCAGCAGCATAGACGCCATCACCGGAGTACATCGCCACGTCGTGGCCGGTGCCATCCTGCCAATCGATGAATTCCCGCGCCACAGCCTCGTCCATCACCACGCGATACAGCGGCGACGGGGAGTCCGCAGCCTGGATCAGGCCCCCCTGGTAGCAGATCAGAGGCGCGGTAATCTTCAGATCGCGGGCGTAGGGCACGGTGTACGAGAGCATGCGGCCCGTGGCCAGAGTGACGATCACTCCGCGGTCGAGTGCCTGACCTACAGCAACGCGCACCTCGGGAGAGACCTTAAGATCATCACCGAGCAGCGTGCCGTCGAGGTCGAGTGCCACGAGCCGGATCAGGTCTGCACCTCCAGGACGCGGTCCAGCCCTGCCAGATCGCGCTGGATGCGCACGCTCGCTTCTGGGAACGACGCCCGCGCCAAGGCTGAAGCAGCCTCCCCCTGGCCGGATCCGATCTCGACCAGCAGCGCTCCTCCCGGCTTGAGGACGGCCGGCGCCTGGGCCAGCAGCCGGCGCACGATGTCGAGGCCATCGGGTCCGCCGTCGAGCGCCGACCACGGCTCGTATTCGCGTACTGAGAAGGGTAGCGCTGACCTCTCCCCAGTGGCCACGTAGGGCGGGTTGGAGACGATCAGATCAACCGGGCCCGGACGTGGCGATAGGGTATCCCCATTGACCAGAAGCACGCGCCCGCCGACCCTGTGTCTCTCCGCGTTTCTGCGGGCCACGGCGAGCGCCGCGGACGAGGTGTCCACGCCGGTCACCTGGACCTCCGGCAGGCCCACCGCAACGGCCACGGCGATGCAGCCGCTCCCCGTGCCCACGTCGACGACCGTGCCCGGTTGCCTCTCTACCGCCAGGTCGACCAGCACCTCCGTCTCTGGGCGGGGTATCAGCACTTCCGGGCTGGCTTCGAACTCCAGTCCCCAGAACTCGGTGTGGCCGACGATGTAGGGTAAGGGGTGGCCGGCAGCGCGCTGGCCCGCCAACCTCTCCAACTCTGCCTGATCGCTGGAGGTCATGGCTCGCTCTGGGTAGGCCAGGAGAGCAGTGCGAGAGAGGCCCAGCACGTGGGCCAGCAGGACCTCCGCTTCCAGGCGCGGTGAATCGGTAGCCCGCGACAGCCTGCAGGAAAGGCGAGCGAGCGCGGTCCGGACTACTGGGGGGGCGTACCTGGCCACGCTCGAGCGCGAGGCCGGTATCCCTGCCCGCTCGATCGCAGCCACGGCCGATCCGCGCAGGAGACCGTCTCCACTATCCGTCAGCGACTTCACCATCTACCGGAGCGTGCCCACGGCCCCGCCGGCGGCTCGCATTGCCACTCGCTCACGACTCCTCGGATACCGCCTGAAGTCGCTCGGCCTGCTCCAACGCGGCCAGCGCTTCGACGAATGGGGCCAGATTCCCGTCCAGCACGTCCGGCAGCTGATGCAGCGTCAGCTCGGCCCGATGGTCGGTGACCCTGTTCTGAGGGAAGTTGTAGGTGCGGATCTTCTCGCTGCGTTCTCCGGAGCCAACCTGCTTGCGCCTGCTTGCGGCGACCTTCGCCTCCTGCCTCTGAAGCTCCTGCTCATAAAGCCTGGCGCGCAGGATGGCCAGGGCCCGGGCCTTGTTCTGCGTCTGCGAGCGCTCGCTCTCGCAGGAGACCACGAGACCGGTCGGCAGGTGTGTGATGCGGATGGCCGTAGCGTTCTTCTGCATGTGCTGGCCGCCCGGACCGGACGACCCATAGGCTTCGATCTCCAGGTCCTTGGGATCGATGCGCACCTCGACCTCGTCCGCCTCGGGCAGGACAGCCACAGTGGCCGTCGACGTGTGAATCCTGCCGGACGACTCGGTCGCCGGCACGCGCTGTACCCTGTGCACGCCGCTCTCGTACTTGAACTGCGAGTAGGCCCCCCTGCCCTTGACCGCGAACACGGCCTCTTTGAGGCCTCCGACGCCCGTCGGGTGCGAGCTCAGCAGCTCTGTCTTCCAGGCCTGCCGTTCGGCGTACCGGGTGTACATGCGGTAGAGATCGGCCGCGAACAGGCCGGCCTCGTCGCCACCTGCTCCAGCCCGGATCTCTACGATCACGTTCTTCGCATCCCGGGGGTCCTTGGGCAGGAGCAGCCGGTGCAGGCTGGACTCCAGCTCCTCCAGGCGAGCCTCAAGGTTGCCGATCTCCGTTTCCGCCAGTGCGCCCAGCTCCTCGTCGCTCTCTTCCTCGAGCAGCGCTTTCGTGTCTTCCAGCTCCTGCGAGAGGCGCAGGTAGGATCGGTACTCGCCGACCACTTCCTCGAGCTCCGATCGCTCCTTGGCATATTCGGCCACCAACTCGTGATCACGGGCAACGTCAGGCTGCGCCATGAGGCGCGTGAGCTCTTCGTGCCGCTTTGCCAGTGTTTCCAGCTTATCCAACATGGCTCTTCCCATTCAGAAGCGAAGGCGGCCCCGGCAGGCCGCCCCGCATCTGCACGAATTATAGCAGACCGGGTAGAAGCGTCAAGACGAAGAGGGACACTCTTGGACTATCAGGCGAATCCCGGCCATCCTGGCGGTGTTACTGGTACTGGAGTAGGAGCGAATAGATGGCGCGGAATCGTCGTTCCCTCGAGCCTCTTGGAGGATGCACAAGCTGAGGAGCGGTCTGATGCTGCAAGTCAAAGAGGACCAGGTGGTAGATGAGCAAGGGAAGCCAATCCGCCTGCGCGGTGTTTGCATTGGCGGATGGATGAATATGGAGCACTTCATCGATGGCTACCCCGGAGATGAGCATGGTTTGCGCCGCGCTGTGGCAGAAGTCCTGGGGGCGGATAGGGCACGCTACTTCTTCGACCGCTGGCTCGACTATTTCCTCGCCGAGGAGGATATCGCCTTCATCAAATCGTGCGGGGCGACCGTGGTCCGGCTGCCGCTCAACTACCGGCATTTCGAGCGGGATGATGAGCCGTTCAGGTACCTGAAAGCAGGCTTCGAGCGGCTCGACAGGGTGGTTCAATGGTGTGCCAAGCATCACCTGTATGCCATTCTGGATCTGCATGCCGTTCAGGGATGGCAGAACACAGACTGGCATTGCGACAACTCGAGCC
>Ga0307421_1001259_pt1 | contig 15466 bp, 9 predicted proteins | sample SalMarWE160270MG_FD_202163 | JGI IMG/M metagenome (GOLD analysis project Ga0307421, IMG submission 202163) | Salt marsh sediment microbial communities from the Plum Island Ecosystem LTER, Massachusetts, United States - WE1602-70 | ecosystem: Environmental > Aquatic > Marine > Intertidal zone >...
GGTCAAGGCAGCGCAAACAGATGGGCAGATCAGCATAAGCGTCCGCGACCAGGGCTGCGGCATAGAAAAGGAGCATCTGCCTCGACTCTTCGAACGTTTTTACCGGGTTGATAAGGCCCGGAGCAGACACATGGGCGGCACAGGGTTGGGGCTCGCCATCGTCAAACACATCGCCCAGGCCCATGGCGGCCGGGTATCGGTTGAGAGCACTCCTGGAAAAGGAGGTGCCTTTTCAATCCATATCCCGAGCACGTAGGTAACAATCGTAAGCCTCACATGGGATTGATCTTTCCCTCCACTCCCTATGCCCACCCACTTTGCGTGACTTCATCGCACTCAAGCGCTCTATTTCACCCCTGCTACTGCCTGCGCGATATTGTAGCAACAGCCGCCCATCTTCTCAAAGGAGTTGAGGATATCGATAAATATCATACCCCTGTCTATCTCGCAGGTGCCCTCAACTAAGCGATCGTGATGGCTCAACCGCATCTCCTCGGTCATCCGGTTAATGCTCTCCACCAACCTTACTGCCTCAAACATGATCTCCTTGTTGTTCTTCTGAATGCCGTCAAGAACGAGGGTGAGAAACTCCCTTGCCTCGGACGTGATAGCCACATAATCCAGTATCGCCTGCTCCGAGAAAAAGAGCTTGTCCTGGATCATCGTATCGAGCGCCTCCGCGATATCCTCAAGCTCATCGCCAATCCTCTCGATGTTATTCGTCATTCGTAAGAGGGAGGTTATCTCCTTAGATTCTTCTACGACGATATTCTGCTGCATGAGCTTTACGAGGAAATCCATGATCTCCTTTTGGAGATTATCCAGCACATCCTCCCTTTCCCTCCATTTTGCCAATATACTGGAATTTCGTATCTTTAAACAGCCGGTCACCTCATCGAACATGGCCTTGGCCTCCTGGCCCATCCTGATGATTTCCTGTTTTGCTTGTACCAGTGCCACCTCTGGTGTGTCAAGATACCGCCTGTCCAGATATTTTATATGGTAGATCTCATCAAAGGGCTCTTTTTTTCCGCGAGGGGTTAACCATACGGCCATCTTCACCAGATAGGGAAGGAAAATGAGGAACAGGATCGCATTGATCACATTAAACAAGGTGTGGGCGTTGGCGATATGTCTCGAGATAAAAGGCTTCTCCCCGCCGATGAGGACATCGGGGCTGGCAACACCGAAAATGCCCGTCGTCACATAGGTGACGATAGACACAAAATAGGGAAAGATGGTAATGATAAAGGCAACGCCAAGCGCATTGAAGAGGGTATGGGCCATTGCCGTCTGCCGTGCATTCACATTGGATCCGATGGCCGCCAGCTGGGCCGTGATGGTGGTGCCGATATTCTCGCCCAGGATCATGGCAACGCTCCCCTCAAAGCTCAATAAACCCTGGCTGGCCAATGCCATGGTTATGCCGACCGTGGCGCTCGAGCTCTGCACGGCCATGGTGAGCGCGGCACCGGTAAGCACACAGAGAAGGATTTCATTCAGGTCTTGGGCCTGAAATCTCGTCAGGAAGGTCACGAAGGAAGGCTCTCCTTTGAGGGGCGCGAGCCCGGCCTTCATGGTGCTCAACCCGAAGAATAGAATGCCGAATCCGAGCAAGACCTCCCCCCACTGTTGCCACCTTCTCGATCCAAAGAAGAAGCGAAGCAATACCCCCAGGGCGATTATCGGCGGTGCGTAGCTGCTTATGTTAAAGGCTATCAACTGGGCCGTCACCGTGGTGCCGATATTGGCCCCCAATACAACCCCAACCGCCTGGGTCAAGGTCATGAGGCCTGCATCAACGAAGCCGACCAGCATCACCGTGGTGACGCTTGAGCTCTGCACCATGCTGGTAAGCAAGGTCCCTGTGGCACAGGCGATTACCCTGTTTGATGACACGGCGCTCAAAACGGCGCGCAATCTCTTTCCCGCAACCTTCTTGAGCCCGTCGCACATGAGCCTCATGCCGAAAATGAAAAGGCCGAGACCCCCGAGTGTTTGAAAGATTATCGCCTGCATATGAGTCTATGTGCCCAGCATGTAATGACGGGTTCTCGAAACTATAAGGATAGGAGTGTGAGAGTAAAAACCATTACTCTTTAATGGCATTAAATGAACGACGTACCATGCTACGATTCACCGTTCTTATAGCACATATTTTTCAATCGTCAAGCTTAAACCAAGCCCCAAAATCCGAGATTGGTTCGCATAAAACCAATCTCGGATTTTGGTCCAGAGATGGACCTTGATGCATGTGCCAATGTTTCGATGGCTGTGTCTCGCTCGCTTCTTGACTACCCCTAGCAATGCAGCCTGAGGTGAGCCTTTCAACGCTATAGAAGGGCCTCGATACGCTGAGGATTACAGACCGCCCTTTATGATTATAAGCTGTAGCTGATCGGAGGTGTCCTCGGCCCTATCCGAGATCGTTGTGATACTCTCGAGGCACTGTTTGAGGTGGATCTTATGGCCCAAGTCCAGATCAGTTTTAAAGATATCGCGCGTTAGATCCCATTCCTCCTTATCCACCTCAGACTCCATAATCCCTACCTGCCTGGCATCCTCCTGGATAATGCCGGGGTCCTGGCTCTTTAAAAAGGACCTCGCCGCCTCCATTAACGGGGTGCAGGAAGAGATCGATTTTTCCATGATCCTCCAGAAATACGGCCTCATCTCCTGGGGGATATCGGGGCGCTGATCGAGGAAGAAATCACAACAGGCTTCAGCTGCATTCGCAATGCCGTCCATGTGCTGTCCCAGGTGGAATATGTCTGATCTGAGCGAGGGAAGATAGGCTCCTGAATAGAGCTTGCTCATGATCTCACGCAGAATCATGTCAGTCTCCGTCTCAGACCGATCCACCTTGAGGGCAAGCGCTTTGGCCTCATCTATGTGATCATCCAGATATTCTTTGACTGTATCGAGCGCGAGTTGGAGACAGCTACATACGCTATCGAGGTGTTTCAGGATGAGCTCATTTATCTCCTTCTCTTTCCTAAATGCCATAGTAGTGACCTCCTTTACACCTGAAATATGTTTACCAAAACATAGGAGATGATGCCAGCCGAAAGGGGTGTTGCTGTCCATCCAATGAGGATTTTCATCAAGGTTCGCCTGCTTACGGTTCTGACGCCCTTCACCAACCCAATGCCGGCAACCCCTCCCACAATAGCCTGAGAAGAAGAAACAGGCACTCCCACCTGGGTAAAGATCTCCACGGTGATTGCCCCTGCAAGAACTGCGATTAACGCAGCGTACTCATCAAGAGGTGTAATATCCCTTCCCACCGTCATCATGACCCCTTTACTGTAAGTCAATGCACCGCTCGCAATACTGAGGCTACCGATCAGCAAGCCTTCAAAGGGAGTGAGTAATCCGGCGCCAACGTAAACGCCCGTCACATTGGCAACGTTGTTCGATCCCAATGCATAGGCGCCGAGACATCCCGCAAAGATCAGGCTCCAGAAGAAAATATTAGAACGCATTTGAGGGCTGCGGATATACCTGGCGATAAAGAAACCCATCAGGTGGTACAAAAGAAAACTCAGTATCATGCCGCCAATGGGCGCCAACACCCAGCAAGCGACAATCTTATAGAGCCGGGAGAACTCCTGGATCCCCGAAACCATACCAGCCCCTACAATGGCGCCGATGATCGCTTGTGAGGTAGAGCTCGGCAGGGCCAGATACGTTGCAACGAACATGGTAACGCCCGCAGCGAGAGCTGCCATAAAGGTGCCTCTTGGGCTCAGGGCAGAGAGCTCACCCACCGTGGAAAAGCATTTCTCGCCTTCTATCAAGGCTCCCAGAACGACAAAAAGGGAGGTAAGGAGGATTGCAGTACGGTATCTGACGATTTTTGCAGCAACAGCGGTCCCGAACACGTTGGCGGAATCGTTGCTGCCCAATGTCCAGCCAAGAAATATTCCTGAAATCAGGGTCCACATGGTAGGTAGTGATCAGAATGAACGTAAATGGGTGACCCCTTTACACCGTGCAAATAGCAGAAGGCAGATAAGCGAGGATAACGCTTATTCAACAGGAATGACTGTAACCCGCTTTTCGGTGGGGTTGGATACACTGCCCAGTTTTCTCAGGTAATTCCGTAAGGCGTCGCTGTCGATGATACCGGTATCGCTGCGGAACCCGGTTGCGTTCCTGATGGTGGCAAAGCCATCCCCGCCACCTGCCACAAAGGCGTTCACCACGGCACGGTAGACTTCCGCTGGTTGCACCGGCCGATAAACGCCTTCTCTGTCCTTTATTGCAAAGGCCGTCACCCGTGACCCTTTTGCGGCGGTCGGCCGCACGGTCATGGTGGCGCTGCCCAGATAGGGCATGGCATTGGAATGAATCCCATATTTGGTTATCAAAAAGTCAACATCCTCTTCCAGGGCCTGCTTCAATTCATCCCCGGTCAAGTCAACAAGCACCAGTGTGTTGGCAAAGGGCATCACCTCTAGAACATCACCGACCGATATCTCTCCAGCCGTCAGACTTCTTCGCACCCCGCCGTAATTGAGTATAGCCACGTGCGCCCTGGGCACGGCTGCCAGCATCGAATCAACCCCGAGGGGGCCGGGACCGCTGTTCAATCCCACCGTAATGTCGTCGGCGGCAACGGCTACCACATTCTTGCGGAACTGCTCCAGACTGGTTGTGTACGGCGCAAGGGCCGCTGCCACGGCAGGGTCTTCAGCCACAACCAGGGCTGTCTCTGTTTTATTCAGGGCGTTGACAATCCCCTGATACGGCTCGGTATTAGGCAGGACCTTTTCACCATTGCGGGAAAAGACGCCACCCATCGGGATTACCGCCTTGCTGCTATAACCACTCACCTCGCCATCCGGCGTAAAGCTCACGTTCAGCCTGCCCAGCATGTGTCCCCACTGCCATGCCTGCAGGACCAGCGCCCGCTTTCCGTCCGGTGTCTTGAGTTCGGTGGGGTAAGGCCCTTCCGGAATCAGGCCGATTGCGGAAAGTTTAGTTGAATCGCCCAACAGGCTGTGAGTGTGGCCTCCGACAATAATATCAATCCCTGCCACCTTAGACGCCAATATCTTGTCCTGAACATACCCCAGGTGGGAAAGCAGGATGATCTTGTTGATCCCCAGGGCAGTTAAAGCGTCCGCTTGCCGCCTCGCACTTTCTATCGCGTCTTTGAAGACAGCCTTGCCTGGGTTAATGGTGGTCTGCGGGGTAGTTTCGGTAGTCACCCCAATAATGGCCACCTTATCGCCTCTTATCTCCTTTATCATGTATGGCCTGACAAGCGGGGCAATGGCTGGCTCCGCGGAAAAATCAATATTGGCCGAAAGCCAGGGGAATTTACTTCGACCTATCCAGCCGGGGATGGGTTCCCCCCCTCTGTCAAATTCATGATTGCCGAAGGTAAAGGCATCCACTCCCAGCATATTCAGAAAATCGAATTCAATCGTGCCGTTAAATAAGGTGAAATAAAGCGTTCCCTGCACTGCGTCGCCGGCGTGCAACAGAAGCAGGTGAGGATCATCGGCCCGCATCTTGTCAATAGCCGTTTTTAGACGGGAAAATCCACCCAGTTCAGCCGTAGTAGCTATTCCGTCAATTTTCAGGTTGACCTCGGCCGGCGCAAGATGGGAATGGGTGTCGTTCAGGTGGGCAAGGGACATAGTGAAACTAGCAGTCTGGGTGCTGCATCCTGTTAAAAGTGTTACAAAAACAGCAAAGATGAGCTTGAATAAATGCATGTATACTGCCCTATACCCTCTGTCTTGAGGCTTATTTTGTCTGTGAAGAACCAGACGTTATCCTTGCTTATCCGCAGTTTTTTTATGTATAACCCCGAAGCGAAGCGTCGGGGTCATGTGCTACTATTTTTATTGTATCCGTCATTAGTTACATAGTATATGGTTAATTCCATTAAAGCGGCTTATCATTGTCTGCTTTGTTCCACAGACATTCATGCGTGGTTATTGGGGAAACAGCTTGAAAACTCAGTCTTTTATATCGGACACGGGGACTAAAGTCAATGTTTCTTATACAGATACCATAATAGAATTTGACAAAGGAGGCTGCTATGGTGATCAAGGAATCGAGTACCAGCATTATGAAAAAAGTAATTTTCATCGCTATGATTCTGAATATGGCACATATTGCAACCGCCCTGGCTTGCACGACCATGCTCGTTACAAAAGGAGCTTCCCAAGATGGTTCGGTAATTGTCGCGCATTCAGACGACAGCGAATTATTCGATCAACGTCTGGTCTATGTGCCGGCTGCCGATCATGAGCCCGGCTCACTCAGACATGTTTATTACGATGCAGCATCGCTTGGAGAAAAGCCTGAATATCATGCAAATTTTCTGCAGCGTTATGTCGGGGTCGACAGGGGGCCAACGTATGTCGATCCTGAAAAACCACAGAGCATCCCCATCGGCGCTATCCCTCAAGCAGCCCATACCTACGCATATTTTGACGGATCTTACGCCATTATGAATGAGCATCAGCTTATGTTCGGCGAGTGCACGGACGGAACCAAAATTCAACCCGAACCGGTGCCCGGAAAGCTGATTTTTTACAGCGCTGAACTAAGCCGTGTCGCTGCGGAGCGATGTAAAACAGCACGAGAAGCCGTTGAATTGATCGGCAGCCTGATTGAGACCTATGGCTACTATGGCACAGGAGAAACATTGCCTATCGGCGACACAAAAGAAGGCTGGGTTATAGAGATGGCGCCCAGTCCTGAAGGCAAGGGTGGACTCTGGGTGGCAAAAAAAGTTCCCGATGGGGAGGTTTTTGTGGCCGCGAATGAGCTGCGTATTCGAGAAATCGACCCGGATGATCCCAATATGCTCTATGCAAAGGATCTTCATGACATCGCCAAAAAATATGGATGGTGGAAACCGGAAGACGGCAAGCTTGACTGGCTGAGAGCAGTTAGTTTAGGGGAATACAGTCATCCTTACTACTCACTGCGCCGAGTCTGGCGTTTACAGGCACGTATTGCTCCTTCCCAGAAAAAATCACCATGGGTTAAAGATGGATTCACAAAAATGTACCCATTGTCCATTAAACCGGACAAGAAACTTACCGTGCGCGACGTCATGAGCTTATACCGAGATTACTACCAGGGAACCGAATTTGATCAATCAAAAGGTGTGACCGCAGGACCTTTCGGCTGCCCTTACCGCTACCCTGGCCCGATGGATGCAGGGAACGACACCGGCGATCCAAACGCCAAGCTCAAAGGTGCTTGGGAACGACCCATTTCCATCTATCGATGTGGGTTCAGTTATGTATGTCAGGCGCGAGGATGGCTGCCAGATCCCATTGGAGGGCTTGTCTGGTTTGGCCCTGATCAGCCCATGACCACATGCTATGTACCCTTCTATGCTGGCGTCAAAAGCATTGCTGAGCCATATTACACGTGCGACACTTCAACGTTCAGCCAGAAAAGCGCGTGGTGGGCCTTCAATTTTGCATCTAACTGGGCGGCTCTCAAGTATAGTTATATGATAAAAGATATTCAGCAAAAACAGGATGAAATTGAAAACGCCGAACTTGAAGGTATAAAACAAATGGATGACCAGGCACTTGCCCTTTATAAGCAGGATCCGGAAAAGGCTCGTGAACTGCTCACCACGTACTGCAAAACTCAGGCTAACCAGGTTGTGAGAGACTGGTGGGATTTTGCATGGATTCTTGTAGCCTGCTATGACGACGGATACGTCAACGCCCCTGGGCAGATGGCGCAGGAAGTCGGGTATCCGAAGGAATGGTATGACAAATCAGAGTGGATGGACGGCCCGACATCTTACCAGAAGAAAAAATGAAGAAGCAGAGCCCCTCATAGGTCCCCTACAGACAGAAGACTGGCATGGTAACAGAAAAGACACCCCCATGCCCATGCGTCTCACCAAGGGCGCCTATTTTGCCTCGAGCAAAGGCCAGGATTAGTTTTCAAAAAGCTAAAGTTTTACGTGAAGGCCTGTTTCAAACCGGTCCCAGAGTGGCATTTTCGGGGGTCATCAACCTTATCCCTTTTACAATTTCTCATTTCACAACACACGGCGCAGGGCCTTTCCGGCAGGCCTAATTGGTAGATCTTCGCAAAATTCAATCAGCCCCTCACGATTGATCCTGAAACCCGGTTCAATAACGTTAAAAAACCTCGTTGATTCAGTAAGATACCTCCATCCAAACAAACAGTAAACCGCCATTTAAAACAGCGAATACCGCACCCGCTAGCACCCCTAAAATACTTAACCTTGCCGGAATATGCCCAATCCATTTGTCTAATGAAGAACTTAGTTCGCTTCGCTCCCGCCCGCCTCGCCTGAGCGAGAGCGATGGCGGGCAGGCACAATTGGCCTCCGGCCCGGAGGGAATAATGGAATAATGGAATGTTGGAATATTGGGGAACAACAAGAACCTCTTTTATTTCCTTTAAAATCCAGCATTCCATTATTCCGTGTGAGTGGTATAAATCAGAATGCCATTAGCATAACTGTAAATTCAAAGAGTTATAAAAATTCCGAGACCTTTAGCATGAAGATTTCACAATATGATCACTAATCAGAAGTAAGCGTGTCCCTCGAGGATTTCGATTCATGTATCGAATCACGGGCTCATCTTTTCCTCCGGAAACAATCAGACTTGTGATAAGTTGCCAAATCCTCAGGATATCATCCACCTCAAAAACCTTTGATATGTCTGTAAACAGTCCATTCTTCAATACGTGCGGCATCTAAAAATCAATAAGAGACACTGATACCTTGGAGAGGATCTCTATCAGTTCATAAATCCTTGCTATCTCATGCTTGATTCCGTAGTCTTATATGAAATCAGGCGATCAATTTGTAATGATATGCGGATCTGTATAATAACCTGTTAGGGCGCTGCCGTGCCATAGGGTTGTATATATAAGGAAAAAGTATATGCAGTGGTTTCATTTTCAGATTGGTTGGATGAATTTATGGATACTGGCACTTATAATCTTCGCCACACCACTTCTTTTGAACATAATCAGAGCGGAAAAAGGGAAGGTGGGTCTGGCCCGTGCAACCAAACTCCCGTCCATGCCAAATATCGAGCGCGTGGTCTATATGCTGGTAATGGCACCGCAGTTTTTGCTACCTCTTTATGCTATCTTTGTTCCTTTCAGTGCAGATACCGTTTTATTGAGCGTCGGTATAGCGCTATTCATTACAGGACAAACGTTTCGACTAAAGACCATCTGGGACTATACGACTGCTCCTGCGGGTGAGTTGATCACCCATGGTATGTATCGTATTTCGCGCAATCCCGGCTACTTTGGCGCAACGTTGGTCTACCTTGGAATGGGCATAGCCGGGGGGTCATGGCTTATTGTAATGGTAGCCGTTTATTGGTTCATCGGCTACCAATGGGTATCCGTTATAGAGGAACGTTTCTGCCTAGAACAGTGGCCGGACGCCTTTTCTGAGTACAAGCGAAACATTGCCAAGAATCTACTGTTCTTCTGAGAAAACGCGCCCTAAAAGGTTTTCATCCACCGCCGGTGAGCTTAGCGAATTCTGCTATGCTACTGAACTTCTAGAGGGCCGAAAAACTGAGAACTACCAAACCAGGTGTAAAATAAAATCTTGCTGACTGTGGGGTTTGCCTATGGCATGTAAGCTATAATTTTGGCTTGAAGAAGCTGACCGCAAGATATTGCAATTCATTCGGATATCTCGATCATTCATTTGTTTCGCTTGATAGCTATCTTCTTCTTTCTGTTTTCCAAACCAATTTACAAGTAGGTAAGAGATTACTACTGAAGACAAACTTAATTCCTCAAAAAGATGGCATTTTTTATGCAGCCTTCAGGGAAATAACGTGTTGAATCATATGAGATTATCATTATATTTTTATTATCAAACTTTTGGCATTTGGAAAAAGAGAAATAAGTGACATTAAAGGTTAGGCATAATGTACAAAGACATAATAGGACCCTATTCTTTGGAAGTTGGGATGTATCGGCCGCCGAGCGAAGGGGGAAGCCATTCCCTGCTGCTCAGGTTTACGCGCAATTGTCCCTGGAATAAATGCACGTTTTGCGGCATGTACAAGCAGGAGAAATTCTCCTTGAGGTCCGTGGAAGAAATCAAAGGAGATATCAACTCCATCGCCGGCCTGTGCATGGAGATGCAGGATATTGCAGGAGATCTGGGGTATGAGGGGATTATAAACAGAGACGTTATCTACAGGATCATTGAAAAATATCCTGGCTTAAATACCAGCGATGGATTCGGCATGATTTTGAACTGGGTCTCTTCCGGGGCGAAGACCGTCTTTTTACAGGACGCAAACAGCCTGATAATGGGGGGCGACAATCTGGTGGAGGTTTTGCATTATCTGAGGGACACGTTTCCTTCCATTGAACGGGTGACCACTTATGCCCGGTCCAAGACCCTGTTCCGCAAAACCCAAGAAGAATTGAACCGCATCCAGAAAGCGGGTCTGGACCGTCTGCATGTGGGGTTGGAGTCAGGGGATAGTGAAGTGTTGAAAAGGATCAAGAAAGGGGTTATGCCGGAAGAGCATATTGACGGGGGCCAAAAGGCAATGAAAGCCGGATTTCAGTTATCCGAATACTGGATGCCCGGACTTGGGGGCAAGGAACGGTGGGAGAACCACGCCAGGCATACGGCCCATGTCTTAAACGATATCAACCCCCATTATATCCGCACAAGGCCCTTCAGTCCTTGGCCGGGGACTCCGATATATGATGAATACGCACGGGGAGAGCTTACCCGGCTGACGTCTGAGGAACAGTTAGAGGAATTAAGGCTGATGGTGCAGGAGCTGAACGTGACTTCAAAGCTCTGTTTTGACCATGCCAACAATTACTGGACCGATAAAGATGGACAGCTTTTATTTACCCACAGCTATGAAGGTTATCAGATGCCTGAAAAAAAAGAGAAAGTCCTGAAAATTATCGAGAGAGGCATCATCGCAAATAAAGGCAGAGCTGAATACGGGTATATAGAGATGTTTTTATGACCTAAATGGAGTGAATTTTATCTCCTTTGGTTCCTTGCGTTCCCCTTATAGGCTGGAGCGCAAACCAGGATTGGCGCCTTGAGGTGGGGGAGGATATCAGCCTCAAGAGCCGACCGGATCTCGTAAAAGAGAAGAAGGTCTTTGATGCCGTGGAGTAGCTAGCAGCCATGTGATCTCATGTGTCCGAAATGTTAGGAGAAAAATACCGGTCGTACGGGCAACACGATTCGTGTATCTTACAGGGAATACAAAGAGAATTTCGCAAGGCCAGCGTTTTACCAAGATCTCATATATGATTTAGGAGAATCTGACGTAATTGTCTTCCGAAATTACAGAATCAGGGTAATACAGGCTACAAATCAATATATTCGTTTTCACGTAATCACTGACTAAACCTATGGGCTTTACTAATTTTGCCTTAGTCCATTTCTAACCCGAAAATAGGATAATGAGCTAGGAGCGCTATATGTTGTGCTTTAGCTAGAAATTTTTACAGATTTCAGATCTCTGGGCTTAAAAAACAACCTTTCTTAATAGGGGCTATTAACCGTAGGCATAAGAAAGGAGCCATTCAAAATGAGTAGTTCAGTGAAAAGCGCATGCAGATGGTATGATGAGACATCGGGAATCAAGAGGGCATTTGATAAGGGATTATTAGATAAGAAATGGATCGAGCACTACTGCTTTAATGGAGGGACTAATTGTGTTCGAAAGAAGAGATTTGAGCAGGAGGGATATGTATCGCCGGATTATGTACTTCCAGATGGTTCGGTGGATGAGAATTTAAAGAAAGCGAAAGAACAGGGGAAGTTCTAATGTTGCATTACTATCTGACTCCGAAATTGCTCTTAGCTGGTTTTCATACAAGAAAGATTGTTCTGAGGATGGAGATATCTTCTTTTTATTAGATTAGCCTTTGTCGAAAGTCTTTGTAGAATTACTTGAAATGTGCAAATTGCTAAGTGTAGCCCCCTCAATTCGGCAACCCCTGCCCTACATCTTGGAGTTCCCATAATCGGGTCTGAGGATTAAGTTACTGCTACCAACCTAATCTGCTTATAATCAGAGTAAAAAGTTCACACTATGATCACTCATCAGAAATGATCGTGTCCTTCGAGGATCTCGATTCATGTATCGAATCACGGGCTCATCTTTTCCTCCGGAAACAATCAGACCTTTGATAGCTTGCCGAACCCACAGGATATCATCCACTTCAAAAACCGGTGATATGTCTGACCTGCTTGCTAGAGCCTACCATCTGGACTATTCTTGGAAATATGAGGTCAGTGGACTCTTCAATAAGTATGGCATCCAAAGGTGAATAAGAGACACTGATACCTTGGAGAGGATCTCCATCAGTTTATACATCCTTGATATTTCATATTTGATTCCGCAATCTTACATGAAATCAGGCGATGTTCAGATAAATATTTTGGCACGAAAGCTAAGGACCCGGCTCTCCTATGGGTAAGGATGGTGGGGATAGGCCTATGGATACCACGTGTACCACCACGGGTCCCAAAAGCCCCATGGATAGGGTTCATACTGAAAGGGCTTTTCTTCCTCCCACCGGGCGTTCAAGTGCCTTTGTCCCCCTGCTCACCCGACCATTAGCATCCAAAAATCCCTCCGCTCAGCCTGGGACTTTATGCCTCGGTGGATGGAATCTTCTTTTTTTCCACGACGCGCGTATCTTCCTCTGGGACGGGCGGAAAATAGAGGGAAAAGGTGGTCTCCCCTGAATGAAGGCAATCCTCCCTTTTTGTACAAAAGGGGCATTCACTGATCCTGCCAGGGCAGACGTCACCTTCCTTCGGGATAAACCTGCACCGTGTCGATTTCATCTCTATCGTGAAATTATACCGCTCCGAGAAGATGTTCATTCGCAGGAGATCCGCCCCCTTGCCCCCGGCATTGAAATCAAAGGGTTTTTTCGAGGAGTAGTCCATTGTTTCATGGGTGGTGAAGAAACCCTCGAATATCCTCTTCTGATGTTCCTCTCTAATACCGACACCGTAATCATGCACCGAGAATTCGGTACCCATCCCCTTTTTTCGAACAGAGATCTCCACCCTTCCCTCATCGGGGGTGTTTTCTATAGCATTCCTCACCAGACCATCAATGAGCTTTTTTAATGGGTCCGTGGGCATATAGATGAATGGCACAGGCTTGATGTCGGTTACTACTTCCACCTGTCTTTCTGAGAGTAATGACCTCAGGGCCTCGAGCCGTTGCTCGAGGAACTCGGAAAGAGCAATTTCCCTGGGTACGACCTCCTTGGGGCCGAATAGGTCATCGATGCGTTTCTTGACTCGTTCAATGACGGAGGCCTCATCAACCTCCTCGGCAATAAGGGTGGCGAGTTCATCGCTGCATTGATCAAAAAGGAATGAGAGAAGGCCGTAGGTCTTGTACTTCTTATCCTCCATGATATCCTCGATCTCATACTGAATATCAACGATGCGATCCAGATTCCTCTGCGCCATCTCGACGGTTGGCTTCCATGTCTTTTCCGGAAGCTCGGACAGCCTTCTCACCAAGAGGTTCAGAGAACCGGAGAGTATTGCAACGGGTGTCTTCAGCTCATGGGAGAGGTGGTTGATAACCTTGTCCTTTGCGCGGTTCAGGCTCGTCACCTCTTCATAAGCCCTCTTGAGCTCCCGGGAAACCCTTGCATTTTCAATGGACAAAGCCACGGTTCCCCCGATCATATTCAGGAGTTCGATGTCGGTTTGATCGAAGCTGCCTTCCTTTTTATTGGTGGCGAGGAGGACCCCTATGGTTCGATCACCGCTTCTGAGAGGGACATCAAGCATGTTGCGGGAGTGGTATCCTATCTGCTGATCGATGATGGGGTAATAGTAGGGGTCTTTCGAGGTGTCAGGAACAATGACCGGCTTGCCCGTCTTGATAACCCTGCCGGAAACGCCCTTTTCGGCTGGATACCTTATCTCTTTTGCCCTCTTTTCGGTAGCCTCATCGTCATAGGCTGCACCCAAAAAGAAGAGTTCATTCCTCTCCTCATCCAACAGTATGACGATTGCTCCCTGAACATTCAGCAACTGTTTGATCTCATCGCTGATATAATCCAGGAGATCCTCCAGGTTAGGATACGCGGGAAGAGCCATGCTGATGCGGAGGAGCGTTTCATTGATGCGTTGCGTCCTCTTTTCCTGCCTCACATCCCTGATGATCATGAGCACTCCGGATGGCTTCCCCTTGATTTCAGAAGCGACAGTGCCCCTGATCACCACATCTATGATGCTTCCATCCTTGGTTAGCCTTCTCGTTTCGTAATTGGGCAATCTCTTTTCCTTGATGAGCTGTCTCATCTTTTCATCGGCCTCCTGCTCAAGCCCGGGCGGCACATAGGGGATCCTCTTGCCCTCCAGTTCCTCAATGCTCCAGCCGAATGTCTCCGTGAATGATATATTCACGTAAGAAACAAGGCTATCAAGGCTAAGCACGACGGTAGGATACGGTACGAATTGGAAGAGCGATCTGAGCCTTCTTTCCGATTTACGGAGTTCCTCCTCGGCACGCTTCCGTTCGGTGGTATCCTGGAGGGTTTCTACGGCCCCGATGATCTTTCCCTCTGCATCTCGTAAGGGTGCTGCAGTAAAAAAGAGATATTTGCCGTCATCTCCAAGATCAGGAAAGAAATCCTCTGCTTCGTATGCTCCCTCGATGATCGTGGATCTTCTATACTTGCCATCATAGTATTTTGCTATTTCTTTTTCTGGTGCGTTTTCCACGATGAGATCGGCCATGATTGGCCTATTGCTGGAGTGAAGCGTCTGCCATTGCTTATCCGTTCCGAGCATCTCACATGCAGCTATCCCAGTGAGCTCCTCGTAGGCCCTGTTGCAATGGGTGATCCTATGGGTGTTATCGATAACGATAGTAGGAATCGGGCTTCCCTGGACGATCTGCGAGAGTATCTTTTCGCTCTCCCTCAGCGCATCCTCGGCCTTCTTGGATTTGAAAGCCGCCTTCTCTAGGTCCCTGACCCTCTTCTCTAATTCCTTACATGACGCAGTATTAGCCATAAAGAAATCCTCCGAATAACCTCATACAAACGGAAACCCTGGATTGACTTAGTCCATGCTCATTTAATATCATTAATGAGGAAATCGGTCAATTATTCACGCATTGACAGCAGTTGGTTCCTCTGAAGCGATCTTTCTATCATCTTGTTTCTTCACTAAAAATGTGAATTTGTTGAGCCTGAGAATCGATCTTTCTGAGAAACCCTATTTCATTTTTTTCGAGAATACGATATAAGAAATAATTAGCGCCGAGAGGACGTGGCTTTCTTTGGGGCCCCCTGGAAGAGGCCAAACGGGTACCCTCGGATCACTGGGTTGTTGGAGGAATGGAGTGATGGAGGAGTGGAGTAATGGGCTCAAATTAAAGGAAGGTTTTCAAAGGCAGGAAAAGGCCGCACTAACACGGTTTCC
>Ga0307421_1001261_pt1 | contig 15461 bp, 13 predicted proteins | sample SalMarWE160270MG_FD_202163 | JGI IMG/M metagenome (GOLD analysis project Ga0307421, IMG submission 202163) | Salt marsh sediment microbial communities from the Plum Island Ecosystem LTER, Massachusetts, United States - WE1602-70 | ecosystem: Environmental > Aquatic > Marine > Intertidal zone >...
AACCGGGCGCCACGGTCATCGATGTGGGTACGAATCGGATCGACGACCGGCTCGTCGGCGACGTCGATTTTGACCGCGTGGTCGAAGTCGCCGGGGCCATAACCCCGGTGCCCGGTGGGGTAGGGCCTATGACCATCGCCAGCCTGCTGGCCAACACGGTGGCAGCGGCGGAGGCGGGGGCGGGGGAGTGACCGAAGAGGATCTGTACCCGGCGGTCCGGGCCTATGAGGGCGTGAGCGACGAGTACGAACGGGGACGCCCCGGCTACCCCAAGGAGGCTGTGGAGCGTCTGCTCCGTGATCTCGGCGCCGGAGAACGATCGGTGGTTGTGGATGTGGGCGCCGGCACCGGAAGGCTCACCGCCGAGCTGGTGGGTCGGGTGGGCAGGGTGGTTGCCGTCGAGCCGGTGCGAGCGATGCGCGACCTGCTGGTGCGGCGGGCGCCCGGCGCCGAGGTCCTGGCGGGCACCGCTGAGGCCTTGCCGCTGGGCAACGGCATTGCCGACGCCGTGACCGCGGCCCAGGCATTCCACTGGTTTGATGGCCCCCGAGCCTTGGCCGAGGCGTATCGGGTGCTGCTCCGCGGGGGCAGGCTCGGCCTGATGTGGAACCGGAGGGACCAGAGCGACCCGCTGCATCTGGCGCTGTCGGCGCTCGTCGACGGCTACAGAGGTGACGCCCCTTCGCACCGGTCGAAGGCGTGGCAAGGAGAGTTGCACAGCTTCGATGGCTTCGGGCCTCTGCAAGCAGTGGAGTTGCCGCACTCCTGGCGCTTCGAACGCTCTGCCTTTGTTGCTGCGGTGTTCTCCATCAGCTTCATCGCCGCGCTTCCGGCTGCCGAACAGGACGTCGTCGCCGGAAGGGCCGGCGCTCTGTTCAGCGAACACGCGGCAGGTTCCGGCACCGTGGAAGCCGGCTACGTCGTCGAGATCTACACCACGTCCCGGCTGGAGGCTTGAAGGGCCGACGCTGCCGCCCGATGCCGGCGGATCCGGAGCCTCACCGTGGCCGAAGGCGGCGGCGGCATGGTGATGCCGGCCCGGCACACGTGCAGGTTCCGAAGCGTCTGGGCGTCGGGAGCCGCGATAATCCTCTCCGAGCAGCAAGGAGCGTCATGCCCGAGTCCATCATCATGGGTGCCTCCGGCCTCCAGGTTCCCGATGAGCCGATCATTCCCTTCATCGAAGGCGACGGCATCGGGCCCGACATCTGGTCGGCGGCTCGGCGGGTGTTTGACGCAGCCGTCGAGAAGGCCTACGAGGGTGCACGCTCCATCGCCTGGACCGAGGTTCTGGCCGGGCAGAAGGCCTACGACGAGACCGGCGACTGGCTCCCCGAAGAGACGGTGGCGGCGTTCCGTGCGCAGCTCATCGGCATCAAAGGACCGCTGACGACACCGGTGGGCGGCGGTATCCGCAGCCTCAATGTGGCTCTGCGTCAGATTCTCGATCTATACGCCTGCGTGCGGCCGGTGCGGTGGTACCGAGGGGTGCCGTCACCGGTCAGAAGCCCGGAGAAGGTCGACATGGTGATATTCCGGGAGAACACGGAGGACGTCTACGCCGGCAAAGAACTCGAGGCCGGCACCTCCGAGGTGCGGCGCCTTCTCGATTTCCTGCGTTCGGAGTTCGGCTGGGAGATCCGCACCGACAGCGGCGTGGGCATCAAGCCCGTTTCTGAGACGGGCACCAAACGATTGGTGCGTGCTGCGGTCCGCTTCGCTTTGAAGGAGGACAGGCGCTCGGTGACGCTGGTGCACAAGGGCAACATCATGAAGTACACCGAGGGCGCCTTCCGCTCTTGGGGCTATGAAGTGGCCGCCGCCGAGTTCGGTGACCAGACCGTGTCCTGGGAAGAGTGCGGCGGTGACCCCGGCGATCGACTGCTCATCAAAGACGCCATCGCCGATTCCTTCCTGCAGCAGATCCTCACCCGAGCCGACGAGTACGACGTCATCGCCACCCTCAACCTCAACGGCGACTACATCTCCGATGCCCTGGCCGCCCAGGTGGGGGGCATCGGCATTGCCCCCGGCGGCAACATCAACTACGACACGGGTCACGCCGTGTTTGAGGCCACGCATGGCACCGCACCCAAGTACGCCGGACAGGACAAAGTGAACCCAGGCTCGCTGATGCTCTCGGGGGTGTTTCTACTCCGCTACCTGGGCTGGAGTGAGGCCGCCGATCTCATCGAAGACGGCCTGGAAGCGGCGGTCGGGGAGGGCATCGTCACCTACGACTTGGCCCGGCTTTTGGATGGGGCAACCGAGGTGAGGACCTCGGAGTTCGCCGGTGCCGTCATCGAACGTATGGGCCGGCCCTAGCCGGCGCGTTCTCACTACGCTTGCTCTCCGGCCTAGACGGAGATCCCATGCGACGTATCACGATTGTGGGCGCCGGCAACTACGGGTCGACAACGGCACAGCGCCTGGCGGAGATGGGTCTGGTCGACGAGATCGTGTTGACGGACATCGTCGAGGGAAGGCCACAGGGCCTGGCCCTCGACATGAATCAGGCCCGGTGCCTGGAGCGTTTCGGCACCAAGGTGGTCGGCACCAACGACTACAACGACACCGCCGACAGCGAAGTTGTCGTGATCACTGCCGGGGTGCCGCGCAGGCCCGGCATGAGCCGCATGGATCTGCTGGAGGCCAATGCCCGCATCGTGTCTGAGGTGACGCGAGAGATTATGTCCCGCTCGCCGGAGACGGTGATTGTTGTGGTCACCAATCCGCTCGACCACATGACGACGCTGGCCGCCGAGATCTCCGGTCTTCCCAGGGGGCGGGTGATGGGCCAGGCCGGCAATCTCGACAGCGCCCGTTTCTCTTGTGTGATTGCCGGTGCCGTCGGCACGGACATCCTCGATGTTGAGGCGCTCACCTTGGGGAGCCACGGCGAGACCATGGTGCCGGTGCCGTCACAGTGCACGGTGGCGGGGCGGCCGCTGACCGAGGTGCTGGACCGGGCCACCATCGACCGGCTGGTGGAGCGCACTCGAGGGGCGGGAGCCGAGATCGTCGGCCTCCTCAAGACGGGCAGCGCCTTCTATGCCCCCTCGGCGGCGGCGGCCAAGATGGTACGGGCCATCGTCGAGGATTCCGGTGATCTGCAGCCGGTGTGTGCGTGGACGACCGGCCAGTACGGCATCTCGGACATCTACTTGGGGGTTCCGGCCCGTCTCGGCGCCGGGGGGGTACAAGAGATCGTAGAACTCCCGCTGACCAGCGATGAGCTGGCGGCGCTCCGAGCTGCCGCGGATGCGGTGCGTCTGAAAACCGCCGAGCTCCACGATCTCGCTCTCTGACCCGCTCCTCCTCGGACCCGATAGAAGCTGGGCCGGCGGCTTCCTTGATTGCCTCTCAGTCGCCGGATTCCCCACAAAATGGCCACTTTTGGCCGGATTCACTGTTACAGTTACACGATTGTGATTCACTCACAAGAGGGAGGAGAGTGAAGCATGAACAAGAAGGATCTCGTCGACGACGTAGCGGCTCGGACCGGCGCTGCGAAGGCCGACGTCGCTGTTGCTGTGGACGCTGTCTTCGACGCGATCACCGATGCGCTGAAGCGGCGTGACAAGATCGCCATCAGCGGGTTCGGAAGCTTTGAGGCGCGTTTCGTCAAGGCACGCCAGGTCTTCAACCCACGCGATCGTTCCCAGAGCACGATCAAGCCGGCCCACTATGCCCCGAAGTTCAAGGCAGGCAAGGGCCTCAAAGACGAAGTCATCTGATCGGAGGGCGCACCTCATTGGTGCGCCCTCGCCTGCATCTCACGAGCCGCCGGTCTTCCGGCGGCCCGTGATGATGTCCTAGTACTCGACCTCGACTCCAGCGGCTGCCTTGGCGTACTCGCCGAGCATGGCCTGATTCATCATGAGCTTTGCCATGTTGCCGCTTACCTTGAGCTTCCCGGTCATGAATGCCATCTGGGTGTTGAGATCTCCCTTGGAGATGGCCGCCGCGGTGTCGTAGTCGTTGGTGATGGTGGCATCGGGTGCTTCTGCGGGTCCCGCCGCCGCTGCCAGCCGACCGTCGACGATCTGCATGTGGTAGGTGGATTCCGTGCCCTCGGGCGCGTCGGGAATCTCGAACTGGAGGGTCAGATCGATGTCAGCGATCTTGCTCATGAATCCCTCATGAGCGTTCACCGTGACGATGAGGGCTTCGAGCCACTCTTTGGTGAGGAATTTGGCCAACTCGGCTCCTTTCGGCTTCCACGGCCGAGCCTAGCAACGGGTGTGGTCTTCTCGGCCTGTGGTAATCACTCTCCGGGCCGAGCGCGGCCCGACTCGCCATAATGACGATGAACGCACCAGCGGAGGCCAGGTGACGACCTCAGAGAAGCCGGCGGCCGGACGTCGCAGGCTCCCGTGGCCGCTCGAGTTCTATCGATCGTCGGTGGGGAAGAAATGGGTCATGGCCGTCACCGGCGTCGTGCTGCTCGGCTACCTGCTGGTGCACATGATCGGGAACCTGAAGCTCTACATCGGGCCTGAGGCGATCGACCACTACGGCGAGGCGCTGCGGGAGCTCGGCGGCAACCTTGCTCCACGCACGCATGTCCTGTGGGCGGTGCGGAGCGTGCTGGTCGTCTCGTTTGCTCTCCACCTCCACGCCGCCTACGTGTTGACCTGCACTAATTGGAAGGCTCGAGCGGGCCGCTACGCCCAACGCGACTATATGGTGGCCAGCTATGCGTCGCGCACCATGCGCTGGAGCGGGGTGATCGTCGCACTGTTCATCGTGTTTCACCTCGCCGATCTCACCTGGGGAGCCGAGCCGGCCGCAGTGGGTGAGTTTGTACGCGGCAGCGTGTACAACAATCTGGTGGCCAGCTTCCAACGGCTTCCGGTGGCGATCTTCTATGTGGTGGCCAATCTGCTGCTGGGGTTGCACGTCTACCACGGCACCTGGAGCCTGTTCCAGAGCCTTGGGTGGAGTCACCCGCGATTCGACGATTGGCGGCGTTACGCCGCTATCGCCTTCACCGTTGTTGTGATCGGCGGCAATCTGAGTTTCCCCATAGCCGTGCAGGCGGGGTTGGTGGGGTGATGCCGTGATGACCCGCCTTGATGCCAAGATCCCCAGCGCTCCTATCGAAGACACCTGGGACGAGCATCGTTTCAGTCTTCCGCTCATCTCGCCCGCCAACCGATCCCGTTTTGAGGTCATCGTGGTGGGAACCGGTGTCGCCGGCGCCTCGCTTGCCGCCACGCTGGGCGAGCTCGGCTACCGAGTGAAGGTGTTCACCTACCACGACAGCTGCCGGCGGGCTCATAGCGTTGCCGCCCAGGGCGGGATCAACGCGGCGAAGAACTACCGAGGGGACGGGGACAGCATCTTTCGCCTGTTCTATGACACGGTGAAGGGAGGCGATTTCCGCTCTCGTGAGGCCGACGTGTATCGGCTGGCCCAGGTGAGCGTTGAGATAATCGACCAGTGTGTGGCGCAGGGGGTTCCGTTCGCCCGCGAGTACGGCGGTCTGCTGGCCAATCGTTCCTTTGGCGGGGTGCAGGTATCGCGCACTTTCTACGCTCGCAGTGCCACCGGGCAGCAGCTGTTGCTGGGGTCCTATCAGGCTCTGGCGCGGCAGGTTGCCGCGGGCACGGTAGAGCTGTTCACCCGTACTGAGATGCTCGATTTGGTGACCGTCGACGGCAGAGCCGCCGGCATCGTGGTGAGGGACCTCCTCAGCGGGGAGATCTCCTCGCACTCGGCTCACGCCGTGGTGCTGGCCACCGGCGGGTACTGCAACGTGTATTACCTCTCCACCAACGCCAAGGCGAACAACGCCTCGGCCATCTGGCGAGCGCACCGCAATGGCGCCCGGCTGGCCAACCCCTGCTTCACGCAGATTCATCCGACGAGCGTTCCCGCTGATCACGAGTTCCGCTCGAAGATGACGCTCATGTCGGAGTCGCTGCGGAACGACGGCCGTATCTGGGTGCCGGTACGGTCGGGCGACGACAGGGCCCCCGGCGAGATTCCCGCCGGCGAGCGCGACTACTACCTGGAGCGACGCTATCCGGCGTTCGGCAACCTGGTACCCCGCGATGTGGCCTCGAGGGCGGCGAAGAAGATGATCGACGAGGGCTACGGGGTGGGCCCGCTGGCCAACAGCGTCTATCTAGATTTCGCCGATGCCATCGAGCGCCTCGGGCGTAAGACCATCGAGGAACGCTACGGAAACGTGTTCGACATGTATCAGCGCATCACCGGCGAGAACCCCTACGAGGGGCCGATGCGTATTGCCCCGACACCCCATTTCTCCATGGGAGGCCTCTGGGTCGACTACAACCTGGAAACGACGGTGCCGGGCCTCTTTGCGATCGGCGAGGCCAACTTCTCTGATCACGGAGCCAACCGTCTCGGTGCCAACTCGCTGCTGCAGGGCCTTACCGACGGGTACTTCGTGCTGCCCCGCACCATCACCTCGTGCCTTGCTCCTCTGCTCGGGACGGAAGCAGTACCGAGCAACCACCCGGCTTTCGGCGCGACGGAGAAGGCGGCGCGAGAGCGGGTACGGCGCCTCCTGGTTACGAAGGGGAGCCGTACCGTCGAGTGGTTTCACCGCGAGCTCGGCAGGACGATGATTGATTGCTGCGGCATGACCCGGCACGCTGAAGGCCTCCGCCAAGGCATCGCAAAGATCCAGGCACTGCGAGAGGAGTTCCACGAAGACGTGCTGGTGCCCGGCGACGGTGAGTCGCTCAATCAGTCCCTCGAGAAGGCGGGCCGGGTGAGCGACTTCTTCGAGCTGGCCGAGCTCATGTGTCGTGATGCTCTGCACCGGGAGGAGTCGTGCGGCGCTCATTTCCGCCAGGAGCACCAGACCGAGGACGGCGAGGCGCTGCGCAATGACGATGGTTTCTCCTACGTCGCTGCCTGGGGCCATGAGGAAGGTGCGTCCGAGCCGTCACTGGCCAAGGAGCCTCTCGAATTTTCCTATGTCGAGCCGACGCAGAGGAGCTACCGCTGATGCGTCTGACCTTGCGCGTGTGGCGGCAGGACGGTCCAGACCGCCGGGGCCGGTTCGAGGACTACGACGTGCCCGATGTGAATCCCGAGATTTCGTTTCTGGAGATGCTCGACGTTCTCAGCGATCGGCTCGCCCTCGCAGGCGAGGAGCCGATCGCTTTCGAGCACGACTGCCGGGAGGGTATCTGCGGCAGCTGCGGGGTGGTGATCAACGGTCGGGTCCACGGTCCGCAACGCGGCACGTCCACTTGCCAGCTCCACATGAGGGAGTTCTCCGATGGCGACGTCGTCGTCGTGGAGCCGTTTCGGGCCCGGGCCTTTCCCGTGATCAAGGATCTCGTTGTGGACCGCAGTCCTCTCGACCGCATCATGGAGGCCGGTGGCTACATCACGGTCACTGCAGGCAGTGCGCCGGAGGCCAATGCGATCCAGGTGCCGAAGCAGGCGGCGGAGACAGCTATGGATGCCGCCGCCTGCATCGGTTGCGGCGCATGTGTGGCTGCTTGTCCCAACAGCGCGGCGCAGCTGTTCACCGCGGCGAAGGTGTCGCACCTGGGGCTGCTGCCTCAGGGCCAGGCCGAGCGGTGGTCCCGGGCCGAGTCCATGGTGGAGACCATGGAGCGGTTCTTCGGGTCGTGCACCAATCACGGCGAGTGTGAATCAGCCTGCCCAAAGAGCATCAGCATCGACTTCATCGCCATGCTCAACCGGGATTTTGTGCGGGCCAAGTGGAAGAATCGCAAACTCGCCGGGCAGAAGCGCTAGATAGATTCCCGTCCCAACGATGCCCTCCCGGATCGGGTTTTCGGCTGTCGGTCACACCGGAATTCGCGCGCTTCGCGCGCAAAATGCCAGGTATTAGGAATCACATTCTTGTGATTCAAGGGTATTTCTCTTTGACATGCGCGCGCTCCGCGCGAGATAATGACACTCAGATAATTACGGCAGTGTTGTTCGGGGGCGACATGCTGGAGGATCTCAAGAAGGTTCTGGCTCTCGACGAGCTTGCCTGGCAGGACAAGGCCAACTGCAAAGGCGCCAATGCCGACCTCTTCTTTCCGGAACGAGGGGCATCCACCAGAACGGCGAAGGGCATTTGCCGTGAGTGCCAGGTCCGTGAGGATTGTCTCGAGTTCGCCATCCGCACCGGTGAAAAGTTCGGCATCTGGGGCGGCATGTCCGAGCGCGAACGCCGCCGTGTTCGCCGCGAGCGCCAGATCGTCGTATCTCGGAAGGCAGCCTCCTAGCTGCAGGCCGGTCGGCCGCCGTAGAATCGATTCCAGTCGACCCGTGGAGGGGCCTCGTGATTTGGGTCGTCGTTATCGCAGCAACTGTCATAGCGATTGGCGCACTCGTCTGGTTGCAGTTTCCCCGCAAGCCTGCAGCAAGACCGGAGGCCCTTTCGCCCGATCACGTTGCCGCGCCGGTGGTGGATTTCACCATCGCCGGGCCGGAAGCCCAGGTCTACTTCGAGGTGGCCGTAACGGAGAGCGAGAGCAACAGCGCTATCAACGCCGCGCTTGTGAACCGCGCCGTCGAGGTGGTGCGGGAAAAGAGCGAGGGTATTCCTATGCCTCAGGTGAGGAGCATCGCTGCTTTTGCTCGCGACGGTGACGGTTGGTCCGAGGTTGGCGCCGTCGTTTTGGCCGCTCCCGGCGAGTTGCCTCCGCTGCCGGGAGACCGGCGTGCCGCCCGGCGGCCGGGCCGGGGTTTTGATCCCCTGGAACATCTGGACGACTACCCGGGCTGGCCGCCCCGGCTCGAGGTGGCCCGACGGGAAGACGGGCTGCCCCCGCTGCGCGACGAGCTGCGTCTGCCGGCCCAGGTCACGGGGCGCCTTCGGGCCCAAGGCATCGATCCCGATACGGCCGGTGCCGGTGCCCTGGTGCTCGGTGTGATGCAGATGGCGGGGTACACCTCGGTGCCCATCGACGAAGACACATTCCGGGTGCGGCGCCTTGGGCGCACCGCTCTCATCCGTTTGGTCGAACACCATGCCGGGGAGCATCCCGAACTCGAAGAGGCGGAGCTGCGGCGTTTTGTGGTGGATGTGATGGCCGCGGGCGTTGACGTGGGGCTGCTGGTCACCGAGAAATACGCCCTCTTTGAGGTCTACGAGTGGGAACGGCGCGACCGAAGGCTGCGCTTCATCACTCGGGAACGCCTGCAGCGGTTTCTCGATGCGCTGGCAATAGCGTGATCGGGTTCTGGGCCCCGCCGGGAAGAGCCGGGCCCAGAACCCAATCGTCTTCCTACGCGGCCCCTTCCTCGGGCAAGGGGGTAGGGACAACGAGCCGCTTTTGTCCCTCGATATCGATCTTGGGAAGCCATCTCAGCCAGCGTGGCAGGTACCAGTTCCAGTCGCCGAGGAGGGCCATGGTCGCCGGCACCAGCACCGACCGCACGATGGTGGCGTCGAGGATTATGGCCACCGCTAGGCCGAAGCCCATCTGCTGGAACATGACGAGGTCACCGGCGGCGAATCCACCGAACACTGCCACCATGATCAACGCCGCTCCGGTGATGATGGGCCCAGTCGATCCCAGGCCGAAGCCCACCGAATCCAGGTTGTCCCCGGTGGCGTCGTAGCGCTCGCGGATGCGGCTCAGCAGGAAGATGTGGTAGTCCATCGAGAGCCCGAACAGAACCGCAAACAGGAACATGGGCAACCAGGCTTCGATGTTGTCCACCTGCTTGAAGCCGAACAGGCTGGCGCCCACCCCGTGCTGGAAGACAAGAACGAGAAGGCCGTAGGCGGCACCAACCGAGAGCAAGTTCATGATGATCGCCTTCAGCGGCACCACGATCGAGCGGAACACCATCATGAGCAGGACGAAGCTCAGCGCCAGCACAAAGGCCAGGATGTACGGGGTCCGCACACCGAGCTCTTCGGCGTAGTCGGCGATGCGGGCGGTCTCGCCGCCGACGTACACGTCTGCGCCGGTGCCGGCGAACGTGCTCGGAATCAGCTCGTCCCGCAGCGTGATGAGCTCTTCTCGGGCCTCGGCGGTGGCCGGGTCGAGCTTTGTCACCGCATCGAGCAGGAGAAGATCGCCGCTGGGCGGCACCGACACCTCGATGTCGCCGTAGACGGGGTCTGCGGCGAGGATCGAGGCGAGTGCGGAGGCTGCCGCTTTGATCTCGGGTGTCGAGATATCGGGTGCTTCAACGACGATCGGTGTGGTGATTGCCCCGGTGTTGAAGTCCTCGTTGAGGACGGTGAAGGCATGCAACGAGTTGCTGTCCTCGGGCAGCGACGACATGAAGTTCTGTCCGGTCGTCATGGTCAGGAAGGGCACGGCCGCCGCCAGCAGGATGCCGCCGGCGAGGATCACCGACAGCACGGGACGGGCGGTGACGGCTCGGGTGACTCGGTGCCAGAAACGCCCTCCTCCCTCTCGGTAGTGACTGCGCGCGGCAAAAGGCACCTTGAGCCGGTTGACCTTGTCGCCGAGCAGGCGAAGCACCGCCGGCAGCAGCGTCAGCGCCGCAATCATGGAGACCAAAACCACGAGGATGGCGCCGATGCCCAGGCTGCGCATGATGATGTCGGGCAACACCAGCAGGCCGGTGAGGGCGATCACCACCGTCAAGCCGGAGAAGAACACGGCACGCGACGCCGAATCGGCGGCGAGGATTACGGCGTCGGTGATGGAATTGCCCTTGGCCCGCTCCTCTCGGAAACGCTGCACGATGAACAGCGTGTAGTCGATGCCGACCGCCAACCCGATCATCGTGATCATGTTGATGACAAAAAACGAAAGATCATATGCGGTGCCCACGGCGGCGGCGAGCGCCAAGGAGATGAAGATCGACACCATTGCCAGCACCAAGGGGATGCCGGCGGCGATGGCGGCGCCGAACACGAGCACCAGCACGATGAGGGCGATGCTCACGCCGAAGATCTCGCCTCGGGCCAGGGTCTCGTCGGCCAGCTCCATGAACTCGATGCCGACGCTTCCGTCTCCGATGGTGGCCACCCGGTAGGCCGGGTTTTCGTCGGCGGCCGCGACGACGGCGACGACCGGCTCGGCCGTGTCCTCTTCTTCGCCCGGAGCGAGGGTGGTGACGAGGAGGGCGGTGTGACCATCTTCCGAGACGAGTCCGGGAGCACCGTCCAGCGCCGTCGTCACCGCCAGCACCGTCTCGGTGTCCCGAAGCTCGGCGGCGAGGTCTTCAATGTATGCGGCAAAGGCGGCGTCCTCGATGGTGAGATCCGCCGATTCGACGAGCACAAACTCCTGGGCGCCGGTGGCAGCATTTCCCTCGCTGTCGGAGGGTTGGCTGAGCCGCTCCGCAATGAGATCGTCGGCGATCTGCGATTCGGTGTCGATGGTGAGACCACCATCGTTCTTGACCACATCGCCGAGCTTTCCGATTCCGAAGTAGGCCCCAACCAGCACGATGGCCCAAATGCCCAGCGTGAGCCAGGGCCGCCTTGATGCCCGTTTGGCGAGTCGTCCGGTGAATCCGAGTCTGCTCATGGTCTTCTCCCCCGTTGTGGGTGACTGGTCTTGGGGGAAAACGTATGAGAAACCGGGCCTGTTGTCTCCACCCGGAGGGGTGAACGGCGACTACTACGGGGGAGGGATTCTTTGGGGTGGATATCTCACCCATATGGGGGAGGAAGAGAATCCTGAATTCAGGATGCAGATGGCAGAGTTCAGAGTCGCGTGTGAGGTCATCGCGCATTCTGCATTCTGAGCCGGCGCTGGCTCTCTCAGATCAGCACCCTCGCCGCCCACCCCACCACATCCTCGAGCTCCTCGGCAGTGGGAAGCGTGCTGCGATCCCGCCAGAGACGGGCCAGGGCATCCTCGCCCCAGCGGCTCGCCACATCGTTGCAGAAGGTGGTCCCAAGGCGGTAGCGATGGTGCTCCAGGTCGAGACCGAGCATACGTTGCAGCATCTGCTCGCCTGGAGAAGGTTCGGCACGGCGCCGGTCGATCGCCTCACGCAGCCTTGGTGCTTCGGGAATGAGGCCGGGGGCGGCACGGTCTACGAGCCATTCCGCGTAGCCCTCCATGAGGGCCATGAAGGCCTGAACACGAGCCAGGATGTGTGGACTGTCGTCTCCAACGACCAGGCCTCCGACGGCTCCCGGATCTTCGAGGAGACGCTGCAGGTCGGCGGGATCCTGGAGAGCATCGATACGATCGCCGAGGGCTTCGGGGTCGAGGCGCAGGCTATTGACGTAGTCGGCAACGAGCTCGCATAGGTGACTTTCTACCCAGGAGACCGAAAGCTCAGCGTGGTGGGCCGCCTCGTGAAGGGCGATCCACAAGCGTGTCTGCCGGACATCGAGTTCGTGATCGGCGATGAAAGAATCGATATTGGGCACCACGTAGGAGATCTCTCCACCAAACACGGGCAGGCCTACGTCGAACTGGCCCAGCACCCGCTGGCTCATGGTGCCGGCCATGCTTCCCATCTGCATGCCAAGCAGCGCCGGTGCCAGCGGCTGGAGAGCGGGCTCATCGGCGATCATGGGACTCGCCGACAGCCTGGCGGCGAGCGGCTCGGCTAGGTACGAGAAGCCCTGGACGTTTTCGGAGGCCCAGGTGCGGCCGTCCACCGAGCGTGCCGGCCCCGGTTTGGCCTCGAGGGGTGAGGCGGCATCGATACGAATGGCCGCGGTGTGGCTCAGCTCCTCAAACTCCTCGGCGATCCAGGGCTCGATGGGTTCGGGTGCGCCGGCGATGCTGGCGGCAATCTCGGCGGCGAGCCGCCAATTGATCGATCCGGAGGACTGAAGGAGATCCCGGAGCCGGTCAAAGATGTTGTCGGTCACACTCCCTCCGGACGTTCTATCAGGGTGACGCTCAGCACCGAGACATCCCCGTCGCGATCGAGCTGCACCTCCGCAGTGTCTCCGACGTGATAGAAGCGGAGCAGCACGACGAGCTGCTCCATGGTGGTCAGCGGGGTTCCATCGAAGGACAGGAGGATGTCGTCCACGGCGAGGCCGCCGGCCTCGGCGGCGCTCCCGGCGACTATCTCGGCAACTTCGACACCTGCCGGCACGGTGGCGCCATCGGCAGCTGCTTCGAAGTGGGTCATGCCGGTGATTCCGAGGAATGGATGGCTGGCCTCGCCATTGCTGATGATCTCCTCGGCAATGCGGGTGACGAGCTCCACCGGGATGGCAAAGCCGAGGCCCTCTGCTCCTACGTCGCTGACGCCGATGGCGGCGGTGATGCCGATAAGCCTGCCTTGGCTGTCGACCAGGGCGCCACCGCTGGATCCCCTGGTAATGGGGGCATCGGTCTGCAGCATGCCGAACAGCTCGGAATCGATGTCGGTCTGCACCCGGCGATTGAACGCCGACACCACGCCCACGGTCACCGAGGGACCGCCGCCGAGCCCGAGAGGGCTGCCGACGGCAATTGCGGTGTCGCCGATGGACATGGCGGCGGTGGAGCCCAGCTCGATGGCGACAAGGTTGTCGGCTTCGATGCTGAGCACCGCCAAGTCGGTGAGGCTGTCCTCGCCCACGGTTTCGGCCGGGTAGATGCGGCCGTCGGCAAAGATCACCCGCACCCGTACGGCACCGTCCACCACGTGTCGATTGGTGACCAGCAGGCCGGACTCGTCGATCACGACGCCCGATCCGGAGCTCTCCGGGTAGAACTCATCGGTGTCGGTCGTCGCCACCTCCACGGTCACGATCGAGGGCAGCACCTGCTGTGCGGCTGCTGCTGCCGCCGAGTTCTCGGCGGAGACGATCTGGGATTGCGGCTGCGTAGTGGCCGTGGCCAGTGTGGTGGGTGATGGATCTTCGTCGGCGGTGAGCCAGAGGACCGCTCCTGCGGCGAGGGCGGCGCCCAGCACTCCTGAGATCACACAGACCGCGGCATATCGCCAAAGGCTTGAGTGATGTGTTCTGGATGCCGCCGACCTTGGCACGAAGTGACCGGAAAGGGCCGGCCGATGTGACTCCGGTGGGGAGGGGGGCTTTTCAGCGGCAAATGGATCGGCCCTCTGCTCCATTTCGCCCATCGGTCTTGTGTCGCCATATTCCGGGGTCGAACCGGGGTCCCGGGTATTGTCCGCCATGTGGAGGATTCTATGGGTCCATTCCTGCAAGCTGGTGACGACCACATCGAAGTGTCGAAGACTCCGATTGGAGCCGCGCCCCTCCTTGCCTCTGTTGCTCATCCCAGATCCGGCGCCACCTGCCTGTTCTTGGGGACGGTGCGGGAGTACTCCCAGGGCCGTGAAGGTGTTACTCACCTGGAGTTTGAGGCCTACAGCGAGACGATTGAGGAAAAGATACGTGAGCTGGTGGACGAGGCCCGCCGCAGATGGCCTCTGTGCCGGGCGGCACTGGCCCATCGTCTCGGCCGAGTGCCGGTGGGGGAGATCTCAGTGGGTGTGGCGGTGAGCGCTCCGCACCGTGATGAGGCTTTTGCCGCGGCTCGGTTCCTGATCGACGAGGTGAAGGCCAAAACACCCATCTGGAAGAAGGAACACTGGCCGGGTGGCTCGGAGTGGGTAACAGAGCAGCCCGAGGGCCGTTGACCGGATGTTGCCCGCTTCCGGCGCCGTCTGGTTACATTGACGCTTGCCATTGGGGTTCCCCAGCACGGAGGGAATGGGAAATGAAGCCACGGCGATACCGCCTCGTGATCGGCGTTCTCTTGATTGCACTCGCTGCGGTGGGGTGCAGCAACGACGGAACCGGGGGAGATACAACCATCACCGCCGAGTCCTCAACAACTCTGATGCTGGTCACGACGACGACAAGAGCGGTCCCGGAGGTCTTCTTTGATGTTGGTGTCACTATGGAGGCGTGTCCCGGCGAGGGCCACAATCCTGAGAATGGCTGCATCTTCTTGGGCATCATCTCCGACCTGAGCGATGGCCCCTTGCGCGGGCTCGCCATTCCCTATACCCAGGCACAAGAGGACTTCTGGCGCACCATCAACGAGGAAGGAGGCATCGGCGGGTTCGACATTGCCATCACCGCAGAGTCGACGGTGGATGCCCACTACAGCTCCGACGCCCATGTGGCCGGCTACGCCGCCATCTCTCCCAACATCGCCATGCTGGCGCAGTCGCTGGGAACAGCACAGACACTTGCCGCCTTGCCCGACTACCTGGAGGACGAGACCGTGGCCTCGCCCATGTCACGGTGGTCGGGTTGGGCATTCGAGGAGATAGACGGCGGTCTCATTCTCGAGGTCGGTGCACCTTATTGCCTGGAGGCGATGACCGGATTTGACTTCATCGCCACTGAGGTCTTCCCCGGGGAAGAGGGTGATGACGGCGAGGTGGGATTGCCCGACTTCACCTATGCCATCGTGGCGTATCCCGATCCCTACGGCGCCGATTACGCGGCCGGTGTGCGCATCGCCGCGGCCAGCAACGGTCTGACCAACGAGCAGCTGGTGGCTGATCTGCAGCAGGAGCCGGTGGCTACGGGAGGAGACGTCACCGCCGTGGTGGAGATCCTCCTGGACACCGAGCCCGATGTC
>Ga0307421_1001265_pt1 | contig 15444 bp, 22 predicted proteins | sample SalMarWE160270MG_FD_202163 | JGI IMG/M metagenome (GOLD analysis project Ga0307421, IMG submission 202163) | Salt marsh sediment microbial communities from the Plum Island Ecosystem LTER, Massachusetts, United States - WE1602-70 | ecosystem: Environmental > Aquatic > Marine > Intertidal zone >...
TCGCCGACGCTATTGGGATGGACCCGCAGGAGTTGAAGTCCCGATTCGATCCAAGGCGAGTGGGCCTCTTGCGGACTGGAACTAGCCTCTCAAGAACCGCATTTTCCGGGGACTAACCAATGCCACTAGTCGATGAAATGTTGCACGGTAGGGGACCCATTCCCTCGGAACCAACCGCGATGCCAAGTGGGGCCGCAGCCGCCGTAGAAGAGGTTCTCCCAGACGAAGAAATCTCTCGGTGGTTGGAGTGGTCCGAGGAGGCTGTGAAGTCCCAAAAGCAGAAGAACCCTCGTGCAATCCACCGCAAGCTAATCCGCGAATTGGAGGCGGCAGGTGTCCCGAAGGTTGCTCGTCGGCGGATCACGATGGCAACCATTGGCTCGAACAAGGTCCCCACGTCCTTGTTGAGGGCAGCAGGGGACAAGGCCGACGCCATGAAGGACCTACTCGCTACGGCCCGAGCCGCCTACCGCTCTCCAAACAAGGCCGAACTGAATGCCGCCTTCCGTGAAGTCCTAGACGGGCTCGTAGATGCGGGTGTGGATGAGGACATTGTTAAGGAAATCCGCCGAGTCGGACCCAAGACCATTTTGAAGCACGGCCCCAAACAGGTGACCGCGGCCTATGCCCGCCGGGGCCGCGATCCCATCTTGATGCAGTTGTTCAACCGTGTCACGAAGCGAAAGGGCGTACCCCAGCTCGCCCCCGCTGTTGCCGAACAGGTCAAGGGGGTAGTTCCAACGAGGGGTGTCACGAAGGCCCTGACTAAAGCCGGTGTCCGGGGGATGAGTGGACCAGCCCGATTCGCACGGGGAGTAACAGGAGTGCCCGCACTGGTCGGAGCCGGTCTCCAAGCGTATTGGACGGTTCCCATGCTCATGCGGGTATTCGGGGGTGGTAAGAGGGAACGGGCCGAAGCCATGATGGCATCCGGGGTGACAGCAGGGGGACAGAAAGTGACCTCCGCCGAATTGCTCCGCCAGATCATCGAGATGCAAGACGCCGTTTCCGCCCGCCGCTCAGTTGCCATGAAACAGGAGCCGGGGCTGACCCGGCAGGTACTCCAAGCCATCGCGGGACCGTCCCAGGAACGGATGATTACCCCGTCCCAGATCGCGTTCGGTTCCGCTGCCCCAATGACGAGGCAGAGTACCCCTGACCGAGGTGTCGTGTTGAAACAGTTCGACCAAATGCTCTCTCAGTTGGGGAACTACTAAATCCCAGTTTCGTACCAGTTTTGCGCTAATTAGCATTTCGGGAAAGTAACTCGGTCCTCATCCCAAACTCTACCCTATCCATGCCCTCTCCATTGACTAGAATCACGCCGGAGCAGCGAGCCGGTCAGGCCCTCCAAAACCTGATGATGGCGGATGTCCCCGCTGCGGCCCGTTCCCTGATTTCACCGGACAATCTTACTCCCCAAGAACGGGATGCGTTCCTCAAGGACTTAGGATTGGCAGAGTCTCCGTGGGCAGGGGTGTACCGGATGTTGACGAATCCAGCCCTGATTGGGTCGTTGGCTCTGTGTTACGCATTCCCGATACCGTCCGCCAAGAATATGTTCAAATTGGCAAAGAAGGTGGAGGGGTTCTCGAAGCGGTTCCCCATTCTTGGGAGGCTCACATCGGCATGGTCTCTATTCTCAGGGACGGAGGTGCCTGGGATTCTGAGCCGGATCACCAGAGACCGGGACGATTGGCGGTCAAGGTATGGGATTGCGTTGGCCAGTGCGTTGAAGCAGTTTGAAAATCGGACGGGCCGATCCGTTAGCTCACAAGAGCAAAAGATGGTCTCCGCATGGTTGGACGGGCTTCATCTTCCATTACGGGGATTTCAAGGGAAGAATGGAGTAATCCAGATTGGGAGGGGTGTCACTGCGTTTGAGACAGATGCAGTAGGGGCCTTGTTGCCTAACTTGGAACAACGGATGTCCAGCCCGCTACTCAACCTCGCCAAGGATACAAGGAAGGTTCTCGATGGTATGTGGGACGAGGGATTTGCTAAGCTGGAGGATCGGAAAGCGATTCTGGAGGCGTTCGGGAGATTGAGGAAGTCTGGGTTCGTCACGGAAGAGATGGAAGCAATGGTGGGCCTAATGGAGAACCCACAAAAGATAGAATGGTACTTCCCTCACCGGGCTCAGAGGACGGATGAGGAAGTCCGCCACATCATGCAGAGGCTCACGGCGGGAGTGACAAAAGAGAAGCATTACGCGGCCCTATCCCAACACAAGATGACGACCTGGCTCGGAAGGGAGTTTCACAAGCGGAACTACGTGATGATTCCGAGTTTCCAGGACCTACACGAACTGGGGAACCTTGTAGACCCGGTAGAGTACAAGAAGGTCCTGGACATTACGAAGCACCGGGTTTTGGATTTTGCCCGGAAGGAAGGTACCCTACGGACGGCGAGCCTGGAGAGAATGGCAGCTATGCCCTTCGAAGAGATGCTCGTCAAGTATCATACCATGCTCCCACAAGAGGAAGCGTTTGGAATGCTTGGGGCGATAGCATCTGAGATGCCGACCACGTATTCGTTGAAGATGGCCCCAGTTTTGAGTCAGTATGTCCACTCCACCGCAAATACTTATGCTTGGACGATCAAGCAGGGCGGTACTGACATGGCGGAACAACTGTTCCGTGCAAAGGCCGTAGCGGAGGCGGGGGAACCCTGGGCCAGACGCCGGGCCGAAATGTTGGAGAATACGTACATCCCGATTGCGATGGGGAAGGGAACTCTTCGGACCTCGATAAAGTCGCAAGTGTGGGATCACGAGATGAACAAGTTGTCCACACTCGTAGACCGACCCGTCTTCAAGAAGGTATTGGGGGAGAAACTGACCGGGTTCCTCAAAGACAACTTGTCACACACGCAGGGAGCCTGGAGTTTCCTGAATGCCCAGCGATCCGTGTCGAGCTACTTCTACTTGTCCACGCTCGGATTGAATCCAGGTTCGGCCTTCAAGAACCTATTCCAACTCGTACTCACAACGGGGCCGGTCCTTGGGTACCGCACGACCGCCCAGGGCGTTAGTGAAGCAATGCGGAAGTCCCACAAGTATTTTGCCCTGCGGATGGGACCACGTAAGCTGGGGCATGAGGAAGCGATCCGATCCGCATTCAAGGAATATGGGGCTTCGGGGCTGGCGGCATCTCCAATTACGGATGAAGCGATCAACAACGCCTACCGGAATGCCTATGAAATTGCAGCCCTCCCAACTGGGAAGTTAGCCAAAATGGGAGAGAAGATCAGCCGGGCGATGATGTCTATCTTCACGAGTTCGGAGAGCACAGTCCGAATCTCATCCTTCGAGGCGGCACTTATCCACGCCAAACGGAGTAAGTTGCCGATGGAGGAAGCAATCCGGTACGCTCGGGATGTAGTGGAGAATACCCAATTCCCTACCGGCCCATCGAACGTGCCTTACGTTCTGTTGGATGTCGGGTCCATGTGGAAACAACTAGCCCAGTTCCCTTTGAGGACGGCTGAGTTCGCTACGAGCACTGCCTGGAGGCTAGGGGCTGCGGAGAAGAACGTTCTAGGCGTAAACCCCGGTACCTTTGCCAGGATGGTAGCCGGGTCAACCGTCGCCTACGAGTTGGGAGAGATGATGGGCCTGGATATGGGGGATGCCTTACTAGGCGGGGCAGTCCCGACGTTCCGTGAGTGGGGGCCGTTGAGCCCGTTACCCGTAGTTCCACCGATGGTTCAAATTCTGGGGGCCTCTGCGATGGGGCTCGCCAGCGGGGACTTCACTGAGATGGTACGGTCCACACCATTGCTCATGCCGGGTGGTGTGGGGGTAGCGAAATGGGCTGGGTTCCTACCACCGGGGGTTCCAGGGGCGGATGTGGCTCGGAAGGCTGCCCACTGGGTGGGGAAGAACTACGCGGACTACGAAGCACCGGCCCCGGACGGGCGGATTCCGGTCTACACGGGGAGGGGGAGCCTTCGAGGCTTCTACACGCCCTGGGAGCTTGTACGGGCCGGTATGGGCATCCGCGGAGGGGACTTGGACACGGAGCGAGAGTTGATGGAGGTTCTGGTGAAGAACCGGGACCAAATCCGTGAAGCCAGGCGGGGATACGCAGAGGCCCTTTTCGCAAATGATCCGGGGAGAGCCGCAGCAATCGCTAGGGATTACCAGAAACGATTCGGGCATCCGCTCCCGGTGTCGGAGAAGGATGTAGAGACCGTACAGAAACGGCGGATGACGACCCGCCTGGAACAGATGGTCCTCACGCTCCCACCGGAAGCCCGGCAGGTTTACGTGGACTGGATCGCCCAGACTTACGGAGCCAATACCCAGGACTTCCTCGGGGTTGACCCGGCTATGCTCGGTCTCGGGGGGCGAGGTGGCGGGCAAGCCCGAGCCCAATCACGCGGCCAAACCGTCAGACCCGGTGCAGGACAGCCGGGACCCTACCTCAACGAGATGAGCCCCTACGACCGGGTGGAACCATACCAGATCGGTCGTCAACAATCAGTTCCTCGATCACCCCTCGGATTCTAGGTCTTTATGCCTCTTCTCCGGTTCGGGCCTCATCTTTTGGAGGACCTGAAAACGGTTTAGGAAGGCTTCCTCGGCCTGGGGAGGAGTCATGGTACTCATGGGTTGCCCATCAAAGAGGAAGCCCATCTCTACCTCCAGGACGTACTTGTCGATCTTGTCGATTGCCTCTGGGATCGGCCACGGCAAGTCAAACTTCTCCACGATTGCTCTCTGGATTGACTTTTCCCTCATTCTGAGCGGCTGCAAATCGTTGTATGCGGCACCGCAAGGGATGGTCCACAGTGTCCTCTTCAAGGGACTGTTGATGTCCCCAATGTAGGCTTCGGAGGCGTCGTGGAGGAGGCCCCACGTCTGCAATTCCCAAGACCTCCCCATGTCGGAGCACATTAACGAGTGTTCCGCAACGCTGTAGAACTGCTTGCAGTGGCCGGTGTAGCGGCAGATGTTTGAGAGGGCGTGGGCGATGTCCTCAATGCAGATGTCATCCGGCCCAAACCGTAGATAGTGGAATGTGCGACCCGTGTATGTCAAGATGCAGGGGTCTTTCGGGTCAAAATGCATCTTATCCACGACTTCCCCCCTTCACACATTCGCAGTCCACGACGGAAGTGAACAGCGTAATCTTCCCAGTACCTTTACACCACCGGCACGTCTTCTCTGGGGATGGCTCCGTCGGTTGTGGTAGCGACGGCGGAGTAGCAATTTTGCACGAGTGCTGATCCAAAATTGTGATAAACTGGGCCTCTATAGTACTATTCCCGCCCCAGGACATACGGTCTGCATCCCGTGCCAGGAGACGTACCTGGAGTTTTTTCCCACACTTAATACATACCAAATATTTCTCGGGGGGGTTTATAGGCAATCTCGCATTTTCCAGAAGTACTGCCCAATGGTCTCGGGGTAGGTATACCGTACAGGTGTGGGGTTCGCTCGGATGCCGGAACCTCAACTGGAACGTAGATGAATTTCCCGTCGTCGGTTGTGGTAGCAACGGTGGAGGAGGTATAGTGTTCGGCCCAGACGTAGTACCCAACTTGTTGTAGAAATCCGAGAGGACCTTGTTCCACATCTCTATGTAACTCATTAACCTTCCCTTTCCTCTTCCCCGGTGTAGTCATCGGGATAATTGAGGTCGTCGTCGGACCCATCGAAGTCATCAAAGTCGTCTTCCCCGCCATAGTCGAACCTGTCGAAGTCGGTAAGGGCCTCATCTAGGTCGGTTGGGATACAGATACACTCATCCGGTTCCCTGCCGCATCCCGGGCAAGGTTCTGTGTTTCGGATGTCTTTGCTCGCTTTCCCTTGAAACATTAGGTATATCCTTCCAAGAATTGAGTTTCCTGAATGTCCTGGGCGACATGGAGAGGGATTCGGTAGGAATCGTTTTTACTCTCCATGAGACCCAAAAGTGCCCAGTGTTGTAGTTGACTTTCGGTCCATTCCCGTTGGGAGGGGGGAAGTTTAGCCTGGAGACGGGCAAGTTCGGGTTTGATCCAGTTGACGGCTGCGGATTGATCCCCACGGAATACAGCTACCAGGAGACGTATTGCCCTCACTGCGGGGGAGTCTTGAGCAATTCGGCGGATCAACCGAAGTTCCGTATCATCCCAAGATTGTCGGCCCGACAAACAAGTGTGAGCGTCCCCGAAGGCCCGCAACTGGAGGGGGAGCCGAGACGGCACTTCCTGGGACCCCGGACCGGAACGTATTAAGGTTGCAAGGTTGCCAAGGTCTTTTACAGATGCTTCTATCCCAGGGGTCCGATTGCAGGTCTGCCACCCCTTCGCGGATAAGGAGTTCAAGAACCCAGAAGCCGCCCCTAAGAGATGGGAAGTCATCTGTTGGATTTCGTTCATGCACCGCTCGAAGTCTACGGGTTGGGCCTTCATCACTCGGTTAGCGAGGGCCTTCCGTTCGGTGTAGGTGGGGGGTTTGCGGAACCAACGATACTTGATAGTTCGCTCTCCAAAGACCTGATTGGTTGCCAGGAATTCCTCCGAAGACTCTGTACCAGCAGCGAGAAACCCAAACCTCCCAAACTCCCGATTCCGCTCTCCATCCATACCACCGTGAGTAGCACAATGCCCATCGAAGGACTGCCGGAATATCGCCAGTTGCTTGCTTAAAGAGTCTCTCCGCGTAGTCATTACCGTAGAGAACTCCGAACACAACAAGACTTTAGGACCCTTGGGTTCCACATCCCGGCTGATACGATCCAGAATCCCAAAGTTGGTCTTCCCAGTCTTCTCATCCCGGTAGTGGGAGGTAAGAGCTTTCTCGGTCATGTCATCGAGAGGGACTGTACGGCCCCGTGGTTTCACATACCGTAACACGTTAAGAATCGTAGACTTGCCACACCCGGCTGGTCCCGAAGCCAAACACCAACATGGATTCTGATTACCGGGGAGCCAGGGTGTTAAATAACACGAAAGTACTACGTCCACTACGTTTGTAATTTCGTCATCCCAACCCATAGCTTCTTTCCACTTCTCCCGAAGCGAGTCGAGGAGGGCCATACTTACACCTCCTGAATAGGTTGCAGTTTGGGCAACTCCTCTTTCCGGTACTCGTCAGGGAGAATCAACTTCTTAGACCCACCCCCCATACCAGGTACTACAATTCGTTTCTCCGGTTCGGGAGTTTCGTGTACCTTGTCCATGAACTCAACGAGGGAACAATCGGCCCGGAGTGTCCAGCAGTCCAACTCCAGAAGAGCCTCCGTAGAGTTACGAACACCAGCGTTTATGGTAAGTATGCCATGCCACCGGCCAATAGGAGTGGGGTGGAACAGACCCTTCAACCGGCGGCGGGAGAACCTCCAGTACAAACCCGCACTCTTTGTGTTGTACTTGCGGTAGAGGGGCATCCGAAACCACTTGAACCCGCTCGCCACTGATTCGGGGAGAACCCGGCGGCGACGGTCACGAAAGACAAACAGGACTATCTTCGTGAGGTTGGACTTGTCCTGTGCTGGCTGGTTGATTGCAGCCCACACTTTCCCGTGCGTCCACTTCCGTAAGAAGCTGTCTTCGGGAACTTGTAGCTGCGGCAACCGGAATCGGATAGGTCCGCGGCTGGCCCAAACACGGTGATGTCCTTCTGCCCACGACGAAGCGTGGACATCATAATGCTCCATCGTTTCACCTGACGTGAGAGGAGAATGGATAGGTGAAAGTTTGGGATGAGGACGGGGAGTTACCAGCCCGACCCCATCCCAACTTTCCTATGTACTCTACGAATCCTCACTCACGGGCGGAGCGGGGCTTCCTATCTCAGTGGCCAAACCGTTGATAGCACGCTCTACTTGTTGCAGAATTTCCGCAAACGAACCTTCTACAACCCATGATACAGGCTCATCACCATAGTCCGCGTAGGCGATTTCGGTGGTCCTTTCGTCTTCTCTCCCTAAGATGCGTTCTATGTCCCACGGTTTAACCGCAAAGAATCGTCCTGTTCGGGCTGACTTGAACGTGATAAACTGCGATTTCATTATGATACGCTCCCAAAAAATGGCAAGTATGCTGACCGGTGCGGTTTCAAAGCCGAAACACCGGTCAGTCCTTACTTGCGGGTGTGTTACGCAAAAGCCTGTGTGTTGGCTTCGGCGGCGTCGGCGTTTGTGAAAGCTGAGGTGCCGACGGCCGCGAGTTCCTGGGCGGCGGGGCATTCCATCTCAGCCGATTGGAACTCGATGTACCGGCGACCCCGATACTCATAAACCTTTGCACGGACCACAACGTCGCCCTGAGTGACTGCGGCCTCGACGATCGCGTTCAGGATCGGGAGGTCGCGGGTCTCGTTCAGGCCGATCGTCGTCCCGAAAGCAATGAGGTCCTTCATGCCCCGGCGGGCCTTTCCTTCTTTCGAGGGGGCGAGGTTCATAAAGTAACGAAACTCACCATCCGCGAAGGCTCCGGGGTCCAGGACACGGAAGTCGATCGACTTCCACGGGGCCGGTCCCCAGTCCAGGTCTTTGACACCCTGTCCGTGGCCAACCACCAGCAGGTTATACACGCCAGGGTCGGGGAGACCACCACCACCACCGGAAACGTCCGCGTCGTTCGCCGCGTTCTGGTACGTTTCCGTGGTCAACAGGTCCAGAAATGCTTGGGTGTCGTTGTTATCATCCGACATTCGCTTCTCTCCTGTGAATTGAGAAACCCACTTTCTTGAGCCCCCACCACGGGGTCTCACTTTTATTTGTCTACGTACTTGCGACCCTTCCTTGCTGTTGCTGTTGGAGGCGGAGGTCTACGGCCTTCTCGAACTCGGCCTCGAATGCGGCCCACCCCCCAAATTCGGGGACTTCGATGGTGTCCGGGAAGGGGAGACGGACTTTCACGTCATCCAGGGAGCCTCGGCGGGACTCCCCGCCGGGGCGCATAGCTAGGACACAAATCGGGTTGCCACTACCGCCGGAGACCGTGATTCTCTTACCCTTGACTTCGATTACCCTATTTGGGATACGGTGTTCCATGTGGAGTAAGTGGTCAGTCTTGCGGACGGCAATGTCACGGTACGAGGCCGAGACGGCTAGGGAACGGCGGCTCTTGCCATCTACCTCTTTCTCGGAGATGTGGGCGATGAGAGCCCAACCGAACCCCCGGCGGCGAAGGCGATCCAGGTATCCGAAGATTTCCCTGCGGACCACGAAATAGCCCTTACCATGCCCACCGCTGTAATCACCCACGTCTTCCAACTTGTTCTTATCCATCAACTCGGTTTGGAAGAGTTCCACGAGTTCGTCGTATGTATCGAAGACAACCATCCCGTAGTCCTTCGGTCCGCGTTTGATAAGCCGTTCCAGGAAGTTACGGACGTGCTGGGTAGGTGTTACCCCGTCAATGGGCGGGGTGAACGGCAGAGCACTGGGGTCTGATACCTTATCGGCGGACTGCTCCAAGTCCACCACAATCGCCTTCGGGTTCGAGAAGAACAGGGTGGACTTCCCCGAACCAGGGACGCCCGTCAAAAGGTACCGACTCTGATTCGCATTAGGCCGGGTTTGGGGATGTCCCACACCGGGGATGCCAACAAGATCGGGTGGGACCGGAAGAATCTCTCGGTCTACCTTCCCACCCGTCATCACGTTCTTAACTGTTTGCTCTACCATTACTTAGTCTCCTCGTCTTCGCGGAACCACATTTTACGTTGTCTTAGTCTCTGAACTCGATACGGTAGTGGTCCTTGATGAGTTGGGGCCACAGAGCCGGGTCAGCAGAGCACAAACGGAGATACGGACACGGGCTGTTGAAGTCGTGACAAGTGTAATCACCCGCCCGCCAGAAATAGCTCAAGTCCTCGGGGGCGTGCTGACACGCCTTGGCATAGCGGGCAAGGCGACTTATCAATTCAGGGGCGTATGCATCGCCTTTGAACAACGTGAACGATTGCACCATCGGGGGATCGTCGCTGGGTTGGGATTCGTACCACTGGATAAGCCGCTCGATATAGGATGGAAAGTCCTTATCCTTCGAGCAATACTTAATCGTGGGGGTACGGATGATGTTGTGGATGATTCCCTTAACCCGAAGCTGTGGGTAATAGGGATACACAGCCTTTACCTCATTGAACCACGCTTCCAGGAGCAGGCGGTACAACTGAGCCTGTGAACTTAGGGCGAGAGCCTGAGCCCGGAGCAGGGGGGACATGCTCGTAGTTTTGTGGTCTACAATCCACACTGCCGGTTCGTTGGGATCAGCAACCACCCGGTCATACTGGGCAGTAACGGTACTGTGGATACCTCCAATGGGGAGGTCCAAAGTAATAAACTTCTCAACAAACGGGTGTTCACTTGGATCGAGCAATGTGGGGTATTTATCCCTACTGAGAGGATGATATTTCCAGAATACCCGACCCATCGCTATACCCTTGTAATGAGTCATGTCGAGGGATTTCAGAGCCACCCCCAAGTCGGTGGCGTCTGGAAGGAATCCAGCATCGTCTGTGACTTCTTCCAGTTCAACTTTCCGAGCGGTGTGTTCAGTCTCCAGAATGTGGGAGGCTGCGGCCCACTCGTTCCCCTCGTAGAGCAGTTGGAGGGTGCGGTGGAGGGTCGAGCCGATGTCCAGAGCGTCCCTCCGTCCGTGTCCCACGAGCCCGTAACGGTTGCGGAACAAGAATTTGCGGGGGCATTTCTCGAAACAAGAGAGCCCAGAAGATCGGATGGAAGGATTACGTGGTTCCGGCATCCGAGCCGGTCGAAGTTCTGGTAACTGATCGGATTTTGGCAGATTGGGCGGAGCACCCATTTCTTTCCCCTTACCCTGTGGGTTGCTGTGTTAGTTGGTCCCTGTCGTACACTAGGTTTTAGGCTTCACTTCTCCCCAAGTCAAACGCTAATTTGCGGGGTGGGGTGGTAAGTCCCCCCGTGTCTCCACTCGGCAGTCTACACTCACGCTATTCCACCCACAGCGGGTACAAGCCCCCAGCTTTCCGGTTAGTGGACCTTTACACATAGGACAAAAAGTTTCGTTGAAACGGTCTTTGGCGAGGCGAACATTATTCCGCTCCTCACAGTTATCACACTTTACTTCCCCGCTCCAACACGACAGATACTTAGGTGGGGGAGGGATGGAGAATATTGCCCCGCACTTCCGACACACCCCCTGACACTCGCAACGGACATTATCCGCTACAGATAGTCCAGTACAGAAGTGGATAGGGGGTGTGTGGAGGTCGTCAAGATCAGTCCTACCAGTCTCGTAAAAGTGGATGATAGCCAAGACATTAAAGACAACGGCAGAAAGGTGGTCCTCATCGGCCTCACCCTCTTGGAAGGCGTACAAGTGACGGAGGGCACCCGCATAACACCTACTTATGGGGATACCCTTTTCCCAGTTGCGGTCGCTGTACTTTCTGGCTCCGTTGGCGTAATGCTGAGCAACCCGACGTAGGGCCGCTACAGGAATGAGCTCGTACCGAGGTTTCCCCTCGTCTGTATCCCGAACAGCCCCAGTTCCGTATTGTTCCCTCTTACCGCTATCCTGGACCTTTCGGTAGCGGGGGTGGTTGTAAGCATTTACAACATCGGAATCACTTGCAGTCATATCAATTCTCCTCTTCGTTTTCCTCGTTGGGTTCATCCTCGTCTTGGCCGTTTGGGGAGAAACCCAGGGTAGACTCGTCAATCTTGTAAGGTATCCCGGGGCCGGGGTCTTTAGTCTTGGGGATATTCACGAAACCTTCGGGGAGCTCCTTGCGATCCTCCAGCACCTCGAAACCCTTGAAAATCGGGCCATTGGGTCGCATCTCGTAGATTGGGTAGACCTCTGGGATTAACATACCCGGCACGGTGGGTGGAAACTCCGGGGACTCCAACACGAGTGGAAAGCATTGGCGTTGTAGCTCGAACATGCCGGGCGGGAGGATACCTTCTACGGTGGCAACACCCCGAAGGCCCAGAAGTTCTTCGAGGACGTTGAACGAAACTCTAGCTATTGCTTTTCCCATTTTCTATCTCCCGGATGACTTCCATGATGGATTCTTGGTCCTCGCCATCCTCCGAGTAGAGGGCATGAGCGAGCATTACTCGGACCATTTGTTCCCCGAGACAGCGGCGAGCAGCGGGGGCTCGGCTCGTACCGGAGAACCACAGGCGGAGGCCGTAACGATTGACCACCCAGGCCAAGGCGTCAAAAACCCGCTCGGGCTCGTATACGTGGGCGGTCTTGCGGAACATCTCCCATGGTGCAATCTCCAACACGAGATACGGGAAAGTACAGTTGGAGGACAACCGCTCGAAGGCATTACAGGACCGCTTGTAGTCCTTAGTGAAGAGGTTCCCTTGGAGTTCGCGGGTGGACCGCTTCGTCTCCATGAGCGTGACATGCTCGTGTCCTTTCAGGGTGTAATCACCAGCCCCCAACCGAACAACTTTCTCCCTAACTCGGATCAGCCGGGGCTTTGGGGACCGGGCGTGCCACATCTTTATGTAATCCGGGAACGGGACAGGTCTTTGTTCTTGACTGTCGATGAGTACGGTGACTTGACTTGGCAGTTTGTCCATACTTCTGTTCCAAGGCCCGACGGCGGGCCAAGTACCTCTCCACAGACATATCCGTGGTTACGTATGCCTCTACCAGCTTCTCGACTTCACGCTCAAACTGAGTCAAAAGGATTCTCCTGATCTGTGGCTTCGTCCCTTCGGCCCCGCAGGTACGCCTGTTGCATTATGCCCCGTACCCAGGCAGGAAGCCGGTACCAGCGGAGACTCCAAACAGGCTTACCGGTAGGTACCAGAATAAGAGCCTTCCCCTCCACGATTCCCTGGGTAGAAGTGCGGAGGACGTAACTACTACGGGTGTATTTTGGGGGTGTTTCCATCTTCTTCCTTTCCTCTCTTGATGGGGCCAGTATCACCCGATAACGCTTCTAGCCGCTCTAATAGGATACGTACTCGACCCCGGAAATCTTCTAACTCACTACAGATGCTACGAACAGTCAAAGCCAAAATGTCACGTTCATACTGCCGCATCGCTGTCTCCTTCCAGTTCACGAGCGAGACGATCCTTTTCGGCTTGCATCTCGGCCCGTTCTTCCTCGGACATCACGTTCAACTTAGGTTTTCCAAACAATGCCTCATACCTCCCAGCCAGTTCCTCTTCTAATACGCGGTCTGACGTGGGCCGACGCCAATCACCCTTGGAAAAATTCAACCATAACATCGTAATCCCTTTCTTCTCCCAGGATAGTCCTCCCGTTGACAGCACCCATCACAAGTATGCATGTGGTCCCCGTGGGCGACCCCGTGAGGACAAATCCATTCTTCCCACCCAGCACCACGTATTTGTCGCCGCCATACCACCTTCCGGCCCCCGTTGACTTTCTTGGCAGGTGGGGGGCTATTTTCTAATAGGCGGATGCAAGTGTCCGTGTCCCAGTAGTCTTTCGAGAACCCACAACTCGGGCAATGGAGAACACATTTTTCATCGGATGAAGCAGAGTAGTCGATTTCCAACTCTCTACCACAGCCATCACACCAGTACGTCGAACACGTTTTGTCGAATGCCATCACTTCACCCTTAGTTTGGGGTGTTTCAAGGCGTGGTGTTTTCCGGCCTCGTGGTTGGGACCACGGATGCGGAAACCACACACTCCACACCGCTCTCTGTGATTATCTTGGGCTCTGTAAGTACGGGTGAGGAAGTTCAAAGCCCACGCCCGACGAAAGCCCTCGTCTACGTCGATACCCATGATTTTGTTGATCCCCTCAGTTATTACCGCGGTCCCACCAGTCTAACACCCGCGTCATTAAGCAGGCTCCCACTATGAACCCACCCATAAATCCTAAAGCATTCCATATATTCAGTAGAGTCATTTGTTGATCCCCTTAATCACGGCAATGGTTATGATGGCAGCACCGAGCCAGTAAAGGCCCTTCCAGAAGAGGCCCTGGTACCAGTGGTAGCCACAACAGATAGCGTATAGACCAACGAGTGCCCACTCCAAAACCATCAATCATCTTCCTCAAAAGTATCCGTTTCCGTCGAAGACTGATCCATGAGGTAACGGCACTGGAGGCAGTAGACCTGTCGGTTAGGGAGCATCTGCCGACCACAGTTCCGGCAAAGATGATCTTCGCCTTCGTAGTATGGTTGGTCCTCCGTATCATCCAGATCAGACTCTAGTAGCCTCATCATTCTGGTCCGTTACCTTTATGTTCACGTCGTAGCCTTCTCGAGGGGCTCGCCGAACCGATTCGTCCAATACGCCTTCGGTCCACACCGCCCGGCCATAACGACCCCATCGAGAAGTAGGTGGGGGGATTAAGCCTTTCTTTATCCGAGCCCAGACAGTACGACGCCCGATACAGAAAATCCGCATAAGGTCCTCCACGGTTAGAAGGGCAGCACCAGCGGTTCCAACTACCCCAACAGGGGGGAGGGGGGCAGGGGTGGCTCTACCCCCCTCCGGTGGGCACGGGCGGCAAGTGTGCTGTTTGGCATCTTCTTTAGGGGAGAGTGAGAGAGGTTGGAGTTCGGAAACCCGCCCGATGATCTCATCCCGGTAGATGATGCTGTCATCTACTACACGGACGAACTCGACAGAGTGGTGCCCCAAATCTTCGTCAGGGGTAGGGAAAAAATGGACCACCGGCCACCCGAGTTGCCAGTTGGGGACGGAATCGAGATAGTCAATTTGATCGGCATCACAGAGACAACCCCCCTCGTATCCTGCACGATACCCACGACGGGTTACATGGGGGATGAAACCCTGCCGGTGGGAATGACCACAAATGACCGTATGTTCAGCCTCTTGGGAGATAGCCTCAGCGGTATGACCGGCGGACTTACGAATGCGGTTCCCGTGTTGATAGATCACGTCCCCAACTCGGTAAGGGAACCGGCCTGTATGCCAAGAGATATTCAACTCATCCAGGTGGAGTAACTCGGGAATCGTAAGCCCTTCCAAGTCGGCAAGATCGTTAGCTTTACGCCATAGGTATTTTCGGAGGCGATCTTCGTGATTTCCTTCGGAGTACCGGATTTCAGCATCCGGCACCCGCTGCCAGAGCATAGCCAGGAACAACCGAGCCTGTTCGATTTCTTGACGGAGGGTGTGCCGACGAGCGGGATTCTTATCGAACCGGGAGATCGTGTAGCAGTCGATCAAATCGCCCAGGATGTCCACGCCGTCCGGTTTGGTTCGCTCCACAAAATCCAACCAGAATCTCAACAGTCTTTGGTGATGGAATGGGATATGAACATCTGGTAACGCTACACGAGTATGGAGATTACTACTTGGCACTTTTCGTCTCCTCACTTGGGAAACTAGAATCCCTAGTACCTAGAAGAGTCCCACCGGGGGTAAGTATGATCTTATGTATCCGAGTCGCCGTTTCCTTAAAAACCGTCTGGAGTTGTAGTTCCCACCAGTTGGGGGACCGTAGGTGAAAGATAGACAAGGGAATTAGAATGTTACCACGGAAG
>Ga0307421_1001267_pt1 | contig 15432 bp, 8 predicted proteins | sample SalMarWE160270MG_FD_202163 | JGI IMG/M metagenome (GOLD analysis project Ga0307421, IMG submission 202163) | Salt marsh sediment microbial communities from the Plum Island Ecosystem LTER, Massachusetts, United States - WE1602-70 | ecosystem: Environmental > Aquatic > Marine > Intertidal zone >...
AGGGGAGAAGTCTAAACTTACTGTATTTACTTTTGTTTAATTCAGTGAGGGTTGTAAGGTAATAATGTTTGGAGCGTTCATTTGAGCGCTTCAGGGAGTTTATAAAATAAAGGTTGGTTAGTTAAACTTTGCTGGAAAGCAGGACCAAAGAGGGTAATAGTCCCGTAAGCGAAAACTTCTTTATACTCCTTGTTATTATTCTTAAGTACCATGGGACCAGACTATCTCATGGGAAGCTGGCAGTCCTACTCTGCCAAGACTAAATACTCTTTATGATCGATAGCGAACTAGTACCGTGAGGGAAAGGTGAAAAGTAGCCCTGTAAGGGCGGTGAAATAGAACCTGAAATCATAGGCCTACAAAGACTCGGAGCCCCGACTTTACGTCGTGGGTGACGGGGTGCTTTTTGCAGAACGAGCCAACGAGTGTTACTTATCAGTTTGCTTAATCCCAACAAGGGAAGAGGCATAGGGAAACCAAGTCTTAATAGGGCGCATTCCTTTTTAAGGAAAGATTGATGGGTAACGACCCGAAGCCAAAGCGAGCTATCCATGGACAGGATGAAATCTTGACGAAAGTCGGATGGAGGTCCGCACCCACTGGCTGTACAACACCAGGGGACGAGCTGTGGATAGAAGTGAAATGCTAATCGAGCTTGGTAATAGCTGGTTCTTCCCGAAATAGTTTTAGGGCTAGCCTCCCGTGAATGTTTTTAGGGGTAGAGCACTGGATGGAGTAGGGTGGATTTTTCCTACCTATTCCAATCAAACTCCGAATACTAAAAATTATGCGGGGGAGTCAGACTGTGGGGGCTAAGCTCCATGGTCGAAAGGGAAACAGCCCAGACTGTCGTCTAAGGTCCCTAAATTGGACTAAGTGGGAAAGGAAGTGAAGTTTCTCTGACAGCTAGGAGGTTGGCTTAGAAGCAGCCATCCTTTAAAGAGTGCGTAATAGCTCACTAGTTTAGAGATTTTGTGCCGAAGATTTAACGGGGCTAAGTCCAATACCGAAGACACAGGTATCCTGACTTAAGTCAGGATGCGGTAGGGAAGCGTTTTCTAAACGTTGAAGTCTACGATGTGAATCGAGATGGAGTTTAGAAAAGTGAGAATGTTGGCATAAGTAACCACAATCCCGATGAGATATCGGGACGCCGAAAGCCTAAGGTTTCCTTGGCAATGAACATCAGCCAAGGGTTAGGCGGGCCTAAGCCATGTCCTGTAATATTTGCGGGATAATGCGCGATGGACAGACGGTTAATATTCCGTCCCCTCAGCATCTTTTCGATGGAAGGACGGAGCTTAGTAGCTTGAGCGGCTTATTGGATTGCCGTTCTTGGCTTAAGAGCGCTGGTTAGGCAAATCCGGCCAGCATCAACTCAAGAGTTGAGAAAAGGTTTTTCTTCGGGAGAATCGATTCAGGTGAGCAGGCTTCCAAGAAAAGTTTCTAGATTTAAGGATGTTGGGTCCGTACCGAAAACCGACACAGGTGGGCAGGTCGAGTAGACCAAGGCGAACGGGTGAGTTCTCGTGAAGGAACTCGGCAAAACAGCGGGTGTAACTTTGGAATAAACCCTCCCCTGATTTATCAGGGGCGCAGCTAAAGATTCCTGGCGACTGTTTATCAAAAACACAACTCCCTGCTAACTCGCAAGAGGATGTATAGGGGGTGACGCCTGACCAATGTCAGAAGGTTAACGGTTAACGTCTTTCTCTTCGGAGTTAGGCGAAAGCCCGAAGCCCTGATGAATGTCGGCGATAACTATAATCGTCCTAAGGTAGCGAAATTCCTTGACTGGTAATTTCAGTCCCGCACGAATGGCGTCACGACTGGGAAACTGTCTCCACGAGAAGCCCGGTGAAAATGCAGTAGGGGTGAAGATGCCCCTTACCTGCGGCAAGACGGAAAGACCCTAGAAGCTTTACTGTAGGTTCTCATTGGGGTATTGTTTTGAATGCGTAGCATAGCGGGGAGGTTTTGAAACTTGACTTTCGGGTTAAGTGGAGCCGCCAGTGAAATACCCGTCTTTCAAAATGGTGTTTCTAACTCCGATTTTATGTCGGGGCACAGTGAGTGCTGGGCAGTTTTAGTGGGGCGCTATCCTCCTAAAAGGTAACGGAGGAGTTTATAAGGTTGGCTAGACCCGGATGGAAATCGGGTTGGTCGTGTAAAGGCATAAGCCAGCTTTACTGCAAGACGGACATGTCGCGCAGTTGCGAAAGCAGAACTTAGTGAACCGACCGTTGGTTGTAGAACCGCGGAAGATTAACGGATAAAAGTTACTCTAGGGATAAGCTCTGACCCTGATTTCACGTCAGGGAAAAAGAGTTGTTGTCCGACCCATTCCGTAAGGGTGGGAATGTACGGCTTATAACGGTGAAGGTCGCCTTAGGCGATTAATACCGTGGGAAGTTAAAAGGACATAAAATAATATGATCAAATTATCACAAATACAAAAACAGATCCTTTATGGTACTGTTCTTGGAGATGGATATTTGCAGAAAACCGGCAAAGCGAATGCAAGATTAAGATTAGAGCATGGAAAAGATCAAAAAGAATATCTTTTTTGGAAAGCAAGCCAATTCCAAAAATTATTTCAAGGTAAGCCAAAATATATTGAACGAATTCATCCTATTACAAAAAAAACGTATAAGTATTGGAGATATCAATCTAACAGTACGCCTGTTTTTGGAAAAATTAGAAAAATATTTTATCCTCAAGATAAAAAAACGATTCCAAAGGACTTAAATAAATATTTAAGCTCAAGAACTTTAGCGATTTGGTATATGGATGATGGATATTATAGCAAGAGAGACAATAGCAGTTATCTCTATCTTGGCAGAGTTAGCAGAGATGAAGCAGAAACTGTATCTCGATCAATTTATACAGCGTTTAAATTGTCTAATACAATTTTAGACAAAAAGGAGAAGAGTTATGTAATTTATTTTTCTCCTAAAACAGTTCTCAAATTGAGAAAGATAATAAAAAAGTATATGTTGTCTCAATTTGATTACAAATTTCCTTTTAACCCCGTAACGACTGAGTCCACCTTAGGTGGACAAAATAATGGGTACTAGATATTCTAGAATAAAACCATTATTATACGCCGTCTCCCGATGAAAAATCGGGATGAAGATATAGTCTAATCTATAAAAAGATTGAACAGGCTAATAGAGCCCGAGAGTCCATATCGACGGCTCTGTTTGGCACCTCGATTAAAGAGCTATAGTCGCTTATAGGAGTGATCCTATTCGAATAATTCGGCTTATAACGGTGGAATCTTCTTATTTTTATTGGTATAATATAGATAAGGAGACAATACCGTGGGAAGTTCTCGAAAGTTAAAATTTAATCCATCTAAGTTTTGGCATAAAGATTGGATTGAGCGTAAAAGGAAATTATATCTTAGCTCGGTTCAAAAGTTTGTATTAGTAGGTTCAATATTGGGCGACGGAACATTAAGAATGCCCAAAGAAGGTATTAACGCTAATTTCAAAACTGAACATGGGTTGCGTCAAAAAAAATATGTGCTTTGGAAATACAATATATTCAAAAATTGGGTTTTTACTCCACCTAAGATTAGTTATCGTTATAGAGAAAATACAAGAGAAAAATATGAGAAATCATGGTGGTTTAGGACAGTGAGTCATCCTGAGATTACTGAATTTTGGAAGATTTTTTACCCAAGTGGTAAAAAAATTGTTCCTCCAGATATTGATAAATTTTTTACATCTTTATCTTTGGCAGTATGGGTAATGGATGATGGGAATCTGAATAAAAAAAATTTGAACATAAGCACGTATTCTTTCAATTTAGATGAGATTAAATTATTACAAAAATTGTTGGAGCATAAGTTTGGTGTGAGAAGTAATTTTTATCGGGATAGAGATAAAGGTTATAGGATGTATTTTTCTGTTAATGATACTCAGAAAATATCCTGTATGATCCAATCTTATGTAATTCCTTCAATGAAATATAAACTTTCGATAACCCCGTAACGACTGAGTCCGTAAGGACGAAATAGTGAGTACCAGATATTCTGGAATTAAACCGCTATTATACGCCGAACCCCGCTTTAGACGGGTGGTGATATAGTCTATGCCATTGGAAACAATGGATTAATATGGTCGGCTCATCTTATCCTGGGGCTGAAGAAGGTCCCAAGGGTTTGGCTGTTCGCCAATTAAAAAGGTACGCGAGCTGGGTAAGTGAAAATGAGCCCAGTTAAAACTGACTAATAACGATGAAGTCCATGTTATTATTATGGTATAATAATATATATGGGTAATATCGTGGGAAGACAAAATTACATTTCTGATTTTCAGAAACAAATAATTATTGGTTGTCTTTTGGGTGATGGAAGATTAGAATGCAGATCTAAAAATAATACAGCCAGGTTAAGAATCCATCATGGCTATAAGCAAAAAAGATACTTGTTTTGGAAATACGAAATTTTCAAGAATATAGTCAATAGTGGACCCAAGAGAATAGTATGGAAAGATAAAAAAAGAAACATGAATAATGTATCTTGGTATTTTCATACTTTAACAACTCAAGAATTAGGAGATTTATATTCATTATTCTATAGAAGAGGAAAGAAAATTTTACCTGAAAATCTTTATGATTTATTAACGCCATTATCATTAGCAATATGGACTATGGATGATGGTGATAATGATAAAGATTCTATAAGATATAATACACAATCTTTTTCTTATAAAGAACAGAAAACATTGAAAGAGTTATTGAAAAAGAAATATCAATTAGAATCAAATCTTAATAAAGACAGGAATAATTATAGATTAAGAGTTAAGAAATCAAGTAAAGCGAAATTAATCGAATTAATTGATTCTTTCATAATTTCTTCTATGAAATATAAAATTTTGTCCCCGTAACGACTTGATCATTTTAAATGATCGGGTAATAGGTACTCAATACTTGAGAATTAAACTATTACAATACGTCAGGTCGCTTTATGCGACAAGTTATAGTCTGTACTGTTAGTAATAACAGAATTATATGTCAGACCGGCGTGAGCCAGGTTGGTCCCTATCTGCCGTAGGCGTTGATACTTGAGGGAAGTCATCCATTGTACGAGAGGATCCGGATGAACAAACCTCTGGTCTACCAGTTGTCTTGCCAAAGGCATTGCTGGGTAGCTAAGTTTGGAAGAGATAAGCACTGAAAGCATCTAAGTGCGAAGCTCCTCCCAAGATGAGGTATCTTAGATTCCCCGGAGATTACGGGGTTGATAGGCTCTAGGTGTAAGCGCGGCAACGTGTTTAGCCAAGGAGTACTAATAAATCATTAATTTTACCCTCTTAGCTTTTTGGATATTAAATCTGTATTATTATAGGATTCAAGTTATTAACTTGGTGGTTATGCTGAACGGGTTCCACCTTTTCCCATTCCGAACAGAGAAGTTAAACCGTTCAAGGCCGATGATAGTGGCTTTGCCGCGAAAGTAGGTAGCCGCCAGATTAATGACTTGAATTCTAATAATAAAAACTCTATAATGTTTATAGAGTTTTTATTATGACTAATCGCGTTTTTAAGCAAATTATTATTGCTTCAATTTTCTTCCTTATTTTATTTGGTATTGTTTTTTTGATTTATCATTTTTCTCAACCAGAGCCTTCCTGCTTTGATAATATTCAGAATCAGGAAGAGGAAGAAGTAGATTGCGGAGGACCTTGTATCCCTTGCGAGTTAATGCATATAAAAGATATAGAAGTTTTATTGGCTGATAAAATATTAGTCCAAGATAATTTTTATGATTTAGTTGCTCAAATAAAAAATCCAAATCAGAATTATGGCAGTGGCGATTTTGCTTATAATTTTGAATTATATGATTCTAAAAATAATCTTCTTGGAAAATATTCCGGCTCAACTTTTATTTTGCCTAATCAAACTAAATATTTAATTAATTCTAAAATAAATATTTCTGGAAAAATTGCTCAAGTTAAGTTTTCTTTTGGCAAAATTGATTGGCAGAGAGTAGAGGATTATCAGCCTCCAAAATTAGCTATCCAACAAAAAGAATTCCGTCTTTTAGATGATAGCGAGACGGGCCAAAGCCAAGTAAAAGCTCTTTTAATTAATAAAACTAATTTTGATTTTGATAAAATAGATATTGATGTTCTGTTATTTGACCAGTATTATAAATTGCTTGGCCTTAATACTACAGAAATCAAGACTTTATTAGCTGGCCAAGAGCGTGATTTTGTTGCTACATGGTTTAGAAAAATAACAAAACAAGTGGCTTTTGTTGAAATAGAAGCAGAAACTAATATTTTTGACAATGATAATTATTTACCAGCTATTGAAAAGAAAGAAAAATTTCAGGAATATTAATTTATGTTTAGCCACTTGAGAAAACTTGATTGGTCTTTAATCATTGCTGTCCTGCTTCTTTCTGGGGTAGGGCTTTTAACTATTTATGGCATTGGCTCTGATGACTCTCTGGTTTTTTTAAAAAAACAAGCACTTTTCCTTGGGCTTGGTTTTTTATTTATGATGAGTTTAAGTTTTTTTGATTATAGAATTTTTAAAAACAATTCATTTATTTTGGTTATTATTTATCTTATTTCTTTATTATTCTTAGTATTTGTTTTATTTTCCCAGGAAATTAGAGGAGCTTCCAGCTGGCTTCGTTTAGGACCGTTAAATTTTGAACCCATAGAATTTATTAAGATAATCATTATATTGCTTTTAGCAAAGTATTTTTCTTCTCGCCATATTGAAATGTATCGCATCCGTCATTTAATTATTTCAGGCATATATATCAGTTTACCTATTTTTATTATTCTGCTTCAACCTGACATTGGTTCAGTTTTAGTTTTAATAAGTATCTGGCTGGGCGTTATTATTATCGCTGGCATTAAAACCCGCCATTTAATTATTCTTTCTCTGCTTTTAATCTTTTTATTAATTGGCAGCTGGTTTTGCCTGTTAAAAGATTATCAAAAAGAAAGAATTCTTACTTTTTTAAATCCAGAGGAAGATCCTTATGGCAGGGGATATCATATTAGTCAATCATTAATTGCTGTTGGTTCTGGTGGCTTGTTTGGCCAGGGCTTAGTAGATAATTCTCAAGCAGGACTTAAATTCTTGCCAGACCAGCATACTGATTTTATCTTTGCTACTCTTGCTGAACAAAGAGGACTAATCGGCATTTCTTTTTTGATAGCTCTTTTTGCTTTTCTCTTTTGGAAAATTATTAAAATTGCCTTATCTTCTCTTAATAATTTTTCTCGGCTTTTTGCTATTGGATTAGTCATAATGCTTTTTAGCCAAGTAATTATTAATATTGGTATGAATATGGCAATTCTGCCTATTACGGGCTTAACATTGCCTTTTGTTAGTTATGGCGGCAGTAGCTTGGTTAGTATATTTTTAGGACTAGGAGTTTTACAAAGTATTAAGGCAAGGACCTAAAATAAGTCCATTTTTCTTTTCGTTTGTCTGCCTCGGCTTAATCCTATCTTTCTTAAGAATGATTCTATCTGGTCTAATCTATAAAGACGATAATTATTTGCTGGATGACGATAAGGGATTAAAATACCCTTACTTTCCCAGTTTCTTAGAGTTAGGGGAGTAACATGAAGTAATTTTGCTGCTTTTTTAATAGTAAGGTATTCCATAGTTTTATAATGTTTATATATATTTATATAATTTTAACTTATATGCATAAAACAAGTCAAGGAATTAACTGTGGATAGTATTTTTGCCTTAATATATGTCTAACATTATTTATATAGATGACGAAAAATACCCGAAACTGTTAAAACAGATAGGCAAAGAAGCGCCTAAGCAATTATATTTCAAAACTAATACTTTGAAAACAAATATTTTTGATAATTGCTTGACTGTGGTAGGCAGTAGAAAATTAACTTCTTATGGCAAGCAGGCAATGGAAGAATTGGTTGGAAAAATTGCTTTGGCTGGAATTACTATTGTTTCCGGCTTTATGTATGGAGGCGATGCTGTGGCTCACCAGGCAGCTATTAAGGCGGGAGGCAGAACTATTGCAGTGATGCCTTGCGGGATTGACAGAATCAGTCCTGAATATCAAAAAGAACTTTATCAGGAAATTTTAGATAACAATGGGTTAATAATGTCTGAATATAAAGGAAATATGGCGCCGACTCTCTGGACTTATCCTCAAAGAAACAGGATTGCAGCCGGGCTTTCAAAGGCTCTTTTGGTTGTTGAAGCAGGAAAGAAAAGCGGATGTTTAATTACAGCTAATTACGCCAAAAAATTTAAGAGAAAAGTTTTTGCTGTGCCAGGTCCTATTACTAGCAGCATTACAAAAGGGTCCAATGCTCTTATTAGGGAAGGCGCAGAAATGGTTCTTAGCGCTAAGGATGTTTTAAAGTATTATCGTTCTGATCTTGCGCTTCGGAAAACGAATTTTTTTGAATCGCTTAGCCCTTCTCAGCAAGCTGGGGAGCATGCTCAAACCTCACGATTTAAAAATTTGCCTTCTAAGCTCAGGGCCTTAAATAAAAACCCGAAGAATATAGAAGAGCAAATTATTGACTTATTAAAGAGAGAACCGTTAGGGGCTGATGAATTGTCGCGTCAGCTAGAAATGCCAGTTTCAGAGCTTGGCGTTAAATTGTCTATTTTAGAAATGCATGAGATAATCAAACTAAGAGGAAATAAATATGGCATTAACTAAAATTCCATCAGTATTATATTTCGGGTTAGAAACACTGCCAGTAGATGTAGAAGTTAATGTTGCAAGCCGCGGATTGCCTGGATTTGAAATTGTTGGATTGCCAGGCAAAGCAATAGCTGAAAGCCGTGAAAGAGTCAAAGCGGCCATTGTTAATTCCGGTATGGAGTTTCCGTCCAGAAAAATAACTGTTAATCTGGCTCCGGCTGATATTCCCAAAGAAGGCTCTTTTTATGATTTGCCAGTAGCTATTGGTATTTTATCAGCTACAACAGATTTTCCAATTCCAGAAAAGTCTCTTTTTTTTGGCGAGCTTTCTTTTGATGGAACTTTGCGCCACACCAAAGGAGCTTTTCTTTTAGCTTTATTTGCCAAGGAATTCGGATTTAAAAATATTTTTTTGCCAAAAGATTCGGTAAATGAAGCAACAATTTTCCCTTCAATTAATATTTACCCAGTAGAACGCCTTTCACAATTATTGGCTCATTTATTCAACCGCCAAAAAATTGTTAAAGCCAAGCGCAGAGAAATAGATGATCTTGGATTAGGAAGCAGCGAGTTTGATATGAGAGAAGTTTTGGGGCAGGAACAGGCCAAAAGAGCTATGGAGATAGCTGCTGCTGGAGGACATAATGCTATTATGATTGGCAGTCCGGGCTCTGGCAAAACAATGCTAGCTCGCGCCTTGCCAAGCATTCTGCCGCCATTAAGCGATCAAGAATCTTTGGAAGCAACTAAAATTTATTCAGCAAGTGGCAATATACCACCGGGCGCTTCTATGATTAAAATCCGTTCTTTTAGATCGCCTCATCATTCTACTTCATTGGCTGGTTTGATTGGAGGAGGAACAAATCCTCAACCAGGTGAAATTAGCTTGGCTCATAGAGGAGTGCTTTTTCTGGATGAGTTTAATGAATTTCCTCGTTCAGTTTTAGAATCGCTTCGCCAGCCATTAGAAGACGGCGTGGTGAATATCTCTCGCGCTAAAGCAAGTATAAAATATCCAGCCAGATTTATGCTTATTGCTTCGGCCAATCCATGCCCATGCGGTTATTTAGGCCATCCGAAAAAAGAATGTACCTGCACTCCGCGGGAAATTAAAAAATATGTTAAAAAAATCTCAGGTCCTATTTTAGATAGAATAGATCTTCATATAAAAGTGCCTATTGTAGATGTTGACGAATTGTCACAAAATAAAAGAACTGCTAAATTTTTAGAGAGTTCAGAGTCAATTAGAAAAAGAGTTTGCCAGGCGCGGGAAATCCAGCAAAAAAGATTTCAAAGCAAAGCAATTTGCAGCAATGCTGAGATGAGAAACAAAGATATTAAAAGATATTGCTCTCTGTCTAAAGAAGTAGAAAAAATTCTTAATCAGGCTGCTATTTCTTTTAATCTTTCAGCCCGTTCTTATTTTAAAATGATTAAAATTGCCCGAACAATTGCTGATTTAGAAGGATTTGCAGAAATTAATCCTGCTCATATGGCTGAGGCACTGCAATATAGGCAGTAATAAGTGAATTAAAATAAAGGACAGTTCTTGAATTTATGTTCTTCTTTCAAAAGGACGTAAATTCAAGGACTGTCCTTTTGCTTTTTTGCTTATATACTTATCCACAATAAACGCTTGACAGGCTTTTTGTTCGTTGTATATTTAATAGTAGAACAGCTATATAGTATAGTAGTATATTATATAGCAGTATATTGGGATAGATTGTTCTTTGTTGTTCTTTGTTGTTCTTTGTTGTTCTTTGTTAAAATTCTTTGAATTAAAAGTGTTTAAATAAAAATATTTATTCTTTTTTTTATCGCCCTTTAAAAAAGGATGAATAAAGTAAAAATATTTCAAAGAATTAAAAAATAAACAATACCTTAAGGGACATCTGCTTAAACTGACAAAAGAGCAAAAAAGATGTCCCTTAGATTAAATAAAATTTAATATTATTTCTAAGAAATAAAAAAGGGCGAATCATTTTTCTTAGTTTATTAAAGGGCGAATCCTATTTTAGGATAAAAGCCCTTTTTTTGTTTTCTAATTAAAGTATATGCCCAAAAAATACTCTCTCAAAGAAATACTAAATAAAATAGAACGTAATAAGACCACATTAATTCGATGGGAGAGTATGGGTTTGATTCCTAAGGCCAAAAGAGATGCCCGTGGCTGGCGTTATTATTCTGAACAAGAAGTTAATAATATTACTAAATTAGTTAAGCAAACTGATTATTTTAAGAAAACCGCTTTTACTAAAAACAAGGAAATTAATACAAATATCCAAGAAGGGATAAAACAACAAAAAAGAACAGTTTCTCAAAAAAAATACTCTCTCAAAGAAATACTAAATAAAATAGAACGTAATAAGACCACATTAATTCGATGGGAGAGTATGGGTTTGATTCCTAAGGTCAAAAGAGATGCCCGTGGCTGGCGTTATTATTCTCAAAAAGAAGTTAATGATATTACTAAATTAATTAAGCAAACTGATTATTTTAATAAAACTGCTTTTAAAGCAAAAAGTCCAATAAGTTTAAAATCAGGTCTTTCAAAAAGCGTCTCTAAAAAGTTTGCTTTTAAAAGGCCTGATTTTAATTTTAATTACTATATAAAGCAGGGCATATATCCGATTAACTGGATTAAAGCATGGACAAAGCAGGCCTATTACAACCTTGATTCTAAAATTGACCTGATTTCTCAAAAAACAGAAAGAATTTATACTAAAATTAAGCCATTGTATCAGCCAAAGCTTATTCCTGCCTCGTTTTTAACAATCTTATTAGCTTCTGGCTTGTTTTTATGCTTTAATCCCAGCGCTCAAGCATTTTTAACTGATTTTACAAACAAATCCGTTGAATCTTTGAATAATTTTGGTGAGAGTATAGCTGATACTGCCTTTGAAAAAGGCCAAAAGATCTTTAGCGCTATTAATAACACATCAGGCGCTTTAGCGTCAGGAACTAAACAAGGTTTATTAAACATTATTAATGTTAGTGATTCAGTTTTTAATATTGATAATATTGCCGGAAAAACAATAGATACTTCTGCTCTCTGTTTTAATCAAATTAAAGATATTTCTGTTTTTACACAAAAAAATATTAATGATATCAAAATTAATATAAATAAACTTCCTTTTCAAATAAAATGTTCTTTTTATTCTCTTAGTCAGAAGAACGAACAGGTCAAATTAAATGTAAAATCTAATTTGAGTAAATTATATAAAAACAGCAAACATGCATTATTGTCATTGCCAAAGGCAATAGCTCTGAAACAATCTCAAATATCAGCTCAAATTAATAAAGCTCCTGATATTGTTCTAAATAAGGCCAGGAACTTTACTAATTCAAGCCAAATTGAAGTTGTCAAACTTGGCCAGCAAACAGCAGAAAAAACAATAAGCTTGGCTTATGAAGCTCCTCCTTATTTATTTGACATGCTGTCCAGCATTCCAGGCAAAATACTTAACACAGGAGAAAGAACATTTCTTTATCAAAAAGATATTCTCGTAAAAAAACAAGTTCAAATATCATTACAAATCAGTCAGGCCTCTGATGCTCTTCTGAGCCAAACCAACAATTTACAAAGCAGCTTAATTGATTCTATAAATATCTTTAACAAAAAATTAGCCCAGATACCTGATAAAATCAAAAACAAATTAGGAGACGGATATCTTAAATTAGCTGAGTTGCTTATACCTGGTTATCCATTTGAAATAATGATCAATCCAGTATCAAAAGTTTCCCAGATCCAGGTTAGCCAGATTCAGGAAGTTCCGTCTAAGAAAATTATCCAAATTGAACAGGTGGATAGAAAACAAGTTACTCAAATAACCCAAGTTACAGAAAAAATCCAGTCAGCTGATTTGGAAGAAATCAATAAACAAATAGATTCTCTGTCCAGCAGGATTACTAATTTAGCCAGCCAGATTAGCAGCAAAGTAGATTATACTGTACCATCTTATGCGCCAACTTATATCCCTTCTTCAGGTATCCAAGTTGCTGGCCATGCATTACTTACAACGCTTAATGTTTCTGGTTCAGGAGCAATAGGCGGGTCTTTATCAGTCCATGATAATGCTTCTTTTGGCAATACTAAGGACCAGAATACAACCTTTGATGTATATTCAGATGCTACTTTTCATAATGCAGCATCTTTTAATTCAGGATTAAGCGCTTCTTCCTTATCTGTTAGCGGCGATGGCTCGATTGCCGGAACATTAACCGCAGCTACTACTACTCTTTCCAAGTTAACAGTAACCAATAATCTATCAGTAGGAGGCAATATAACAACTACTGGTTCACATTATATTGGAGGGGATTTAACAGTGATTGGCTCTTTTAACCAATCAGGTGGCGCTACATCTTATGCCACTACCACCATTACAGGCGATTTGACTATTCAAAATGCTGATGGCGCAGCTCATTTATATGTGGAAAACAATACTGGCAATATCGGCATTGGGACAACTACTCCAAAATCACTTCTTACAGTTGACGGAACTTTTGCTGTTGGGACAAATGGAACAGAATTAACAATTGACTCTTCAGGCAATCTGACAACTACTGGTTATGCTTCTTCAACATTAGGATTAAACACACAAGGAACAGGGCATATTGGTGGCAACCTTTCAGTGGATGGGGATGTCACCGGAGACAACCTTAATATCTCTGACTGGGACATAGCATATGGCTGGGGTGATTGGTCAGGACAAGGATACTTAACTAATCTAAACAATGAAACACTTGGCTCTATAGGAGATGTATCTACTTCCACTTTGGCCTATGGGCATCTGCTGACCTGGGACGGCAGCAGCTGGCAGGACAATGCCACTTCCACCTTAAAGATCAATTCAGATGATTTAGTTGAAGGATCATCTAATCTATTCCAGGACTCTGAACTAACTAATTGGATAGATGATGTCACTTTAGGATCTTCAGGAGCTTTGACCTTGCCCAGCAACCAGAACTTTACTATTGGGGCAGTCCAGTGGAATGCCGGGGACAGTATTGATGCTACTCAATTAGCTATTACAGCTACCGATGATTGGACAGGATACTTTGATGGCCAGGACCAGTCCTACTATGCCACTTCTACAGGCCTAGTTTTGAGAATGAAAACAGCTGACTTCATTTCAACAACCACCTGGTCAGGCAATCTGACTGTGGATGGGGATGTCACCGGAGACAACCTTAATGTCTCTGACTGGGACATAGCATATGGCTGGGGAGATTGGTCAGGACAAGGATACTTAACAAATCTCAACTCTGAAACCCTTGGTTCTATAGGTGATGTATCTACTACAACTCTTGCTTATGGTTCAATGCTTGTTTGGGATACATCTGATTGGACAAGCTCATCTACAATGCCTTACTTAGAAACAGAATGGGACAAACTTTACAATGCTACGACAACATTAAGCGGACATCCCTTAGTGACTATAACAGGTGAAGATTATGCTTCCTTATCAGGACAACAAATAACTTTTGCTAATGTTGACGCAGCTAACACAAATTTAACAGACGCTTATGCTTGGACAGGAAACCATACTTTTACAAACGCCTCTACTACTGGTTTTGCTATAACCGACATAGGCACAGCAGCAGGAGCATTCCTTGCTGTAAATGCTAACGGAACAGTCATAGCGACCACGACACCAACTGGAACAGCACCATCAGGAAATAACAATGAAATTCTAACAGATGATGGAGCAAGTGGGATTACAAGTGAAGGTAATCTAACTTTTGATGGTTCGCTTCTTACTATTACTGGAACTGCTTCTTCAACAACAGCCCTAAACACACAAGGAACTTTACATATAGGAGGGAATGGAACTATTGAGGGAACATTAACATTACCAACGCTTGGAACAGCAGCAGGAACATTTATAGCAGTAGACGCCACTGGGTTAGTTATAGCAACAACTACTCCAAGTGGAGGAGCAAGTTTAACTGGCACTACAGGACAAGTAGCTTATTTTAGTGGAACAGATACAGCAGTTGGAACATCAACTATAACCATTTTACCAAGCGGGAATGTAGGGATGGGGACAACTACGCCTGTCGCTAATCTTGGTATTCAGGGGAGCATTGGTGTTAACAGTTCGCAATTATATTTGGCAGCGAACGGCAACGTCGGCATCGGGACGACGGCGTTATCCGACGCCAAATTTAAAGTTGCATTGTCCACGCTTTCTGTTACGGATAGTTATATTGACCAAGGTAAGATTGCCAGCCTAAGCAATGTGACTGTGTCGTCCGGCAATTTACAGCTTACCGAGGCGGTTTGCGGCGACTATACCGTCACTGGCCAAGACAGCTTAACTTATGGCACGGTTCTTGCCGATGACGGCGAATGCTGGCTAGACCGTAATCTTGGAGCGGCGCAAGTCGCTACCGCCTCTGGCAATGGCACCGGCTATGGCGATTCATATCAATGGGGCAGATTATATGACGGACATCAGGCAACCACCAGCGACGTGGTTTTCACGGGAAGCGACACCGATGTTCCTGGCCATGACGACTTTATAGCCACTACTACCGGTGATTACGACTGGCGCAACCAGCGGAATGACAATCTCTGGCAAGGCGTGAGTGGCACAAATAATCCCTGTCCGACAGGTTGGCGTTTGCCTACGCAAACAGAATGGGCTGCTTTAGTTACGGCCGAAAGCATCACAAATGCCGCTACTGCTTTTAGTTCGTCGTTGAAACTTCCTGCAGCCGGCTACCGCTATCGTGCCGGTGGCTCGCTTTTCAATCAG
>Ga0307421_1001269_pt1 | contig 15428 bp, 15 predicted proteins | sample SalMarWE160270MG_FD_202163 | JGI IMG/M metagenome (GOLD analysis project Ga0307421, IMG submission 202163) | Salt marsh sediment microbial communities from the Plum Island Ecosystem LTER, Massachusetts, United States - WE1602-70 | ecosystem: Environmental > Aquatic > Marine > Intertidal zone >...
GTCGTTCGAGGGATGAGGGCGCTCTCGGATTTTGAGTACGAATTTCAATGGGGAATGATGAACAGGAAACTCTCTATGGATGTAGAAATTGTATATATGTTTCCGGATGAGAAATATATATTTCTTTCTTCAAGCGCAGTAAAAGAAATAGCTCTTCTTGACGGTAACATATCGGAATTTGTTCCGGAAGAGATTGGAGAAAGATTAAGAAAACGCCTCAAAAAAAGCCATACCCGGGAGCAGTTGCAATAAGTTCATATAAGTTATTAGTAGAAGTTAATGGCGGAAGAGGCGGAAACGGCTTGGTTTCTTTCAGTCATTTGCCGAAACAGCCGAAAGGCGGCCCGGATGGAGGAGACGGCGGTAAAGGTGGGGATGTATGTTTGCAGGCTTCTGAAGAATATCATTCACTCGAACATCTTCGTAAAGATAATTTTTTAAAAGCAGGAGACGGAGAGCAGGGTGGAAAAAATAAAAGACACGGTAAAAGCGGCAAAGACTTGACAATATTTGTCCCGCCGGGAACTACCGTTTACGAAGAGGCAGATGAAAAGTTTATAGCCGATTTGATTTTGGATGGCGAAAAGGTTAAAATAGCAGAGGGAGGTATCGGAGGCAAGGGAAATATGAATTTCGCGACTTCCACAAATCAGGCTCCCAGAAAAGCGACTCCCGGTAAAGAAGGAACGCAGAAGATTTTTACGTTAATGTTCAGTCCTAAAGCAGATATTGTTGTGGTAGGTCCGCCCAATTCCGGAAAATCCTCTCTGATAGCTTATATAACGGGAGAAGATCTCGGTGTAGCAAGTTATCCTTTTTCTACAAAAAAACCTCATTTATGGACATATATAAATAACTTTTCGAGATACACTTTTCTCGACACTAACCCTCTTGTCCCCGAATCGGCTGAAGATATCAAAATACTTTCGAGAAGAGCACGGGTGCTTTTGTATGTGATAGACAGTACTCAAATTGAGGCATTTGAGAAAACAGAGAATCTGTTAGAGGAAATCGAGGGTTTCCCCGAAAAAAATCCGTCCCGAAAAGTCGCCTATGTTATAACAAAAACGGATTTAGTTGAAACTATTCCGGAAAAGAAAACTAAACATCCTGTTTTCCCCGTATCGGTAAAAAAAGAAAAGGGTCTGGAAGAATTGAAAAAGTTTTTGTTTGAATAAACTGTCGCAAAGGCACTAATGCAGAGAACCAGCATCCGTCCCAATATATTAAAATTTTTTAGGTAAAAACTAATACATAAGGAACTATGTTCTTCGAGACTTTGTGTCTTAGTGTCTATTCCTTATTGCAAAATTAGTTAATCTTACTATAATTCTCATATGGTAAAAGAAAGAAATCTGCTTAAACTATCTAATATAAAAATGAAATCGGCGAGGCTGCGTAAGATTATCGTAGAAAACAAAAAGATCTTGAATGACAAAAAATGTATCGAAATGTTGATAAAAAAGAAGGAAATAAAAAAGGAAGAGATATTAAAAGCTAATGTAAAGGAGAGAATTGAAAAACAGATCCGCGTTCTGCGGCAGGAAAAAGTCGGGATACTTACAGTGTTCGATAAAGATTATCCTGAAAAACTGCTCGAATTGGAAGACGCTCCTCCTGTGCTTTACTGCAGAGGCAAAGTATTGCCCGAAGATTCAAACGCCGTATCTATAGTCGGTACGAGAAGAGCGACAGAGTATGGGAGAAACGCTGCGAGGACTCTTGCCAGGAAACTTTCCGGGCTCGGAATAACCATAGTAAGCGGCATGGCTATGGGTATAGATACGCAGGCTCATATAGGAGCTCTCGAGGGAGGAGGAAGGACGCTGGCTGTAATGGGAACGGGTATAGATTTAATCTATCCCTCTTCAAACAGAAATCTTGCGCCAAAAATAGTCGAACGCGGCGCGTTGTTGACGGAACTGCCTCCGATGTCAAAGGCTCTTCCCTATCACTTCCCGGCAAGAAACAGAATAATAAGCGGTCTTTCTAAAGCCGTTGTTGCGGTAGAAGCCGCGGAGAAAAGCGGGGTTTTCTCGACTGTTCGCTGGGCCCTCGAGTACGGAAAGGATGTATACGCTCTGCCGGGAGATATAAACAGAAAAGTATCGGAGGGGACAAATAAACTTATAAAAAACGGGGCAATACCGTTGACGAGCTACAAAGACCTTCTGGAGAATACTGATATTAAAACAAAAGAAAGAAAAGAAGAAACGACAAGAAACATACCCGATTTAAGCGAACAAGAAAAGATAGTATATAAAGCTCTCGAGACGAATCCGAAAAATACGGACGTTTTAGCGAATGAGACAGGACTGAAACCTCAGGTCATTATGACCGCAATGGCTCTGCTCGAGTTAAAGGGTCTTTCACGAGAAGTTTCGGGGAAAAGATTTATTAGAGAGGAGCCGTGGTTGGAATATTAGATATAGGGAATACAAATTTTCACTGCGGAAGATTTGAAAGCAATTCACTGAAGGAAGAAAAAAGAACGGCTGATACTGCAGAAGTCAAGGATTTTTTTTCTGGTGCGGACCGAATTCTCTGTATTTCGGTTGTGCCTGCTAAGAAAAAGTTGATAAACGACATTCTCGATTATAGTATGATTTCTTTTCCTTCAGGACTTGTTGAAATAGATTACAACTCAAAGCCGGGAGAGGATCGATTGGCTAATGGACTCGGAGTAATGGAGTTAGCCGGATTGCCTGCTACTGTGGTAGATTGCGGAAGTACCATAACAATTGATTTATATGGCGAGCCGTCCGAATCCAAATTCCTGGTGAAATTCGAAGGCGGGGCAATACTACCTGGTTTGTCCCCGTACTTTTTTTCTGTAGCAAACGCGGGAAGACTTCTACCAAATATAGGACCTGGTTTTTTGGATAAACAGGGAAAAAACACAGAAGAATGTATTAAATTTGGTGCATACGGAAGCCTCATAGGTGGAATAAAAGAAATTTTAAGAATGTTGAATTATAAAGATAAACATTTGATATTTACCGGCGGAGACGGGAAGGTTTTCTCTGAATATTTTAATGCTCAATATGATTCAAGCCTTACTTTAAAGGGAGGGGTAATTGCCTATAACGAAATCTCCTGAAGAAACCATGCAATTGGCGGAAAAACTGGTTAAAAGAATAACTTCACCCGTATGTATAGCACTGTTCGGTGAACTCGGAGCCGGGAAAACAGTTTTCGTAAAAGGGTTAGCGAAGGGACTTGGTATCGATGATGTAATAAAAAGCCCCACTTTTGTTTTGATGCGTTCGTATTCCGGAAGGATGAATTTGCATCATATAGATCTTTACAGGATAAAAAAAGCACAGGAGTTTCTTCCTTTCGATGAAACACTTATGGATGAAGGGATTACTGCGATAGAATGGGCTGAAAGAGCGGAAACTTTTTTGCCGGAAAAGAGAATAGATGTGGAAATTAAAATACTCCCCCGGTGTAATAGGGAGATTATTGTAAATGATAATAGGAATTGACTGCAGCAGTAAAGAAGGCGGACTCGCAACTGATGAGGAGACTTTTTATCCTCTTGAATGGGTTGAGGATATTACTGCTAAGATAGAAGAGCTTGGCATAAATAGTAAGGAAATCGAAAAAATATTGATAACTTACGGTCCCGGATCTTTCACAAGTCTAAGGGTTGGTCTTGTGACGGCTCAGGGCTTATCTCTTCCGTTTAATATTCCAATACTTGCTTATTCAACTTTCCGTGCTATGATAGAAGGGATTCCAAACGGAGATTTGATACCTGTTATCCCAGCCAGAAGTAAAGTGGTATATGCCGCTTATTACAGAAAAGGAAACGACAGTTTAGAAGAAATTTTTAAAGACAGGATTTTAAAAATAGAAGATTTTATAGATTTTCTGGTAACAAATTTTAAGAAATCAAAACCGATAATATTCGGTAAAGGAGCAGATACAAACAGAGAATTTTTAGAGAATAAAGGGTTTTCTGTTTCCTCTTTTTCTTCTGTTTCGATTGCGCGTAACTTGTTCTCGCTGTATAAAAATAATGCCGAATGTATTATCAACCCCGTTGTTCCTTTGTATCTTTCTGCCGCAGCCGCTGTAAGGAAAAGAACCGAGGCTGAAATAAAGATAAGGGAAATGAAAGAAGAAGACCTTCAACAGATCACAGAAATAGAAAACGATGTTTTTATTAACCCCTGGCCTTACGAGTTCTTTCTCCCTCATCTTCGTTCGGACGCCTGCGTAAAACTTGTTGCAGAGATTGCCGGTGAGATTGTGGGTTACCTGATCGGTTGTGAAGAAAACAGCAAATTTCATTTGAGAAACATTTCTGTTGCGCGTAAACACTGGAGGAAAGGTCTCGGAACAGAACTTCTATCGCGCTTATTGGAGATATTAAAAGAAAACCCGGGAGTCGATTCGTGTTATCTTGAGCATCGGATGAATAACGAAGCCGCTTTTGAACTTTACAAATCGCTGGGATTTACTTTTAAGGGAATACAAAAAAATTACTACAAAAAACACGGAGACGCGGTGGTTATGGAAATAAAATGCAAATAAGAGAGGAAACAATTTAGTTGAAGCCAAAATGCTGTTTCCCGTATTTTCTTTTATTCTTTGGTTTTCAATTTTGCTTTTTGATGTGAAAATTTTACAATTCTCAGAACGGGTGACCGAAATTAAAATATATTTTGCCTCCGCTTTCAGAGTCGGTTTCGTTCAGCGCCATCGCGTAGTCTAGCCTTATTACTCCTATGGGAGAGCTATATCCTATTCCGAAGCCCAACCCTGTATTGAAATCGCTAAAAGAAAAATCGGACAAATTCATCCATAGAGATCCCAAATCCGCAAAAATTGTCGCGTACCATTTACCGTAAACAGGCATACGTAACTCGAAGTTAAACAACAATTCGTCGAGACCGCTCCTGCGATCCGGTCTGCTATCGGGAAAGCCGATGGAAGCTTCTTCGTATCCTCGGAGAGATCCATAACCTCCCATTTCAAGACGGACATCAGGGCTTATGTCTTCCGGTTCTCCTCTAGGAAAAGTAACGATAGCCCTGGATCTCGAAGCAAATATTAAGCCGGGAGGTAAAGGATAATAAGACGCAAAGTCCAGACTTAAACGATCAAAATGATTGTCTCCTCCTAAAATTCCTCCGGCGTAGTCATATTGAAACAGTAAACGAAAACCATTGCTCGGATTAAGGAGGTTGTTTCTTTTGTCGAATAAAAATCTGCCGGAAATTTTATTGGTAATACTTAATGTGTCCTCCTGTATCGAAGCTCTTCTATATTCATAAGGGAAAGAAATAACTGCAAAAGGTCCGATTTCTCTTTCCAGAATGAATTCCAGAGCAAAATCAGATTCAAATTCTCTTCTTCTTAGAGAAGGAGATGTGATCAAGTTAAAACCAGTTCCCAATAGATACGGTTCTCTATATGTTAACCTGAAGTTTTGTTCCCATTTTTTGAAAGTCAAATTCCCGTTATCCTGAGCAAAATAAGGTTCTCCTTTTAAGGATAAGCTTACAGTTAATCGTTGGAGGTTTCCGAAGAGATCTAAATCTCCCCAGCTAAAATCGAATATGGCTTTACGGGGAGACTCATACCCAAGCCCAACCTGAAAAAACTTTGACTTTTCTTCTTTTAAAAAAAAAGTAATATCTACAGAATCATCGGCAACCTTTTCTTCATGGATCTTTACATCGGAAAACAATTCGGTTCTGTAAATATTGCTTTGAGAAAGATATATCTTTGATGGTCTATATACATCTCCTGTAGATATTCTTAGTTCCCGTCGCACAACTTTCTTCTGAACTTCTTCCAGTCCTTTAATATTAATGTCCCGAACGAAAAATTTATTACCTTCTTTGATCTGTACCTGAAGAAAAACACTATTCTTCTCTCTATTTCCGTTTAAGAAACTTCTTTCTGTGGTTATAGTCGCGTCAGGAAAGCTTTTTTCTGCGTAATTGTTGGATAGCATATATTTCCCCGCGTCGATAGTTGCTTCGTCGTAATAACTGCCCTTTTCTACTGATAAAGTTTTTTTTATAAACTCATCGCTGAAAATTTCAGCGCCAACAACTTCAACGCTGTCAATCATACTCCGCGCGCCTTCGAACAAATGATATTTTATAATAAACCCGTTTTTGTCTTCCAGGAATTCTCCTTCTCTCTTTAGCACTCTCATGTCGAAAAACCCTCTGCTTCGGTAATAACTTACAATTCTCCTTGGAGATTCTTTTAGAAACGGTTCTGTATATTTATCCCCCTCTTTTACAGGGAGTACGTCCCTCAGCGCTTCATCGCTGATGAAATGATTCCCTTCGAAAACGATTTTTAAAACTTTGCTTTCTCCGTTTGAGCGTTGGACATGGCTGGTACAGCCGGCGAGAAAGAAAACAAGTGTCAAAAAGAAAATAAAAACTTTTATAAAGTATAAAATTCCGGACAAGTGCGCCTGGTATTGTTCTATGTGCTTATCTGCTGAACCAGTCAATATGAAACCTCTCCATTTGTTATTCTGTATTCAAAAAAACTAAGACTTAAAACCTACAAAAGCTTATTTTTTTCCGGCTAAAAGTAATTCGTTTAATTCTTCGGGGTTAGGAGAAATACGAGCGGCGTCTTTGTGGGTAATGAATTCGTTTTCAATTAATTCAACTAAAGACTTATTGAAAGTTTTCATCCCTTCTTTCGTTCTTGTCTGCATAATCGAATATAACTGGTGTGTTTTTCCTTCTCGAATCAACTTTCTTACGGCTGCTATCGAAACAAGAGTCTCGGTAACAGCTATAAGTCCGCCCTGTTTTCGGTTTTTTATTAAGTCTTGCGAAATAATACCAAGCAAGTTTGCCGAAAGCTGAAGCCTGACCTGACGTCTCTGGTGAGGGGGGAAAATGTTTATGATTCTGTCGATGGTTTGAATCGTGTTTCTGGTATGCAAGCTTGAAAGAACCAGATGCCCAGTTTCAGCGGCAGTTATAGTTATCTGAATCGATTCTCTGTCCCTCATTTCACCTACAACAATAACATCCGGATCCTGTCTAAGCGCGAATTTTACAGCGTCGGCAAAGGAGTGAGTGTCGTATCCGACCGCTCTCTGATCTATTACGGCTTTCTTGTCTTCGTATAAGAATTCAATAGGATCCTCTACAGTTATTATGTGAGAAGTTTTTCTTTTGTTTATATACTCTACTACAGAAGCCATCGTAGTAGATTTCCCGCATCCTGAAGGACCGGTAATGAGCAGAAGCCCACGTGGTTTCATCGCGAATTCTTCTAAGACTTTCGGAAGTTTAAGAGTGGCTAACTCTGGTATCTCAGAAGGGATTAAGCGGAAAACTATTCCCGATGTTCGCCTTTGTTTAAACACGTTTACTCTGAACCTGGAAAGCCCCGGGACATTCACCGCCAGATCCATTTCCTTTTGCATTTCGAATTGTTCTAATTGTTTGTGAGACATTACATTGCCGGCTACACTTCTGATGTCTTCTTCCGTAAGAATATCTTGATCGTCCAACCTGATCAATTCCCGATCTTTTCTTATAATAGGCGCGGAATCCACCTTTAGAATAAGGTCGGAAACGCCCTCTTTTTTCATTTTATTTAAAAGATCGCCAATATTCACGGACATGTCAGCCTCTAGCTAAAGAAGACTCGAACATTTTCGGATTTGATGCTTTGGAAAGAGCTTCTTCATATTCGACCTGCCCTCTCAGGTAGAGTTCTTTTAAAAAATCGTCCAGCAGTTTCATTCCAAATTGCCCGCCGGATTTGATTATGTTGTAAATTTGTTCGATTTTCCCTTCTCTAATTGCGTTAGAAACGCCATTTGTGCCTATAAGTATTTCAAAAGCGGCAATTCTGCCTTTCCCGTCGGATCTGCTAAGTAAGGTTTGGGAAACTACTGCTCTTATTGTGGAAGCAAATTGAACCCGAATTTGATGCTGGTGTTCGGGCTCGAAAACATCCACTATCCTGTCTACAGTTTGAGGAGCGTCGGGCGTGTGGAGAGTCGCAAAAACAAGCGAACCCATCTCTGCCGCATTAAGAGCTCTTTCTATGGTTTCTCTATCTCTCATCTCTCCCACCATTATAACATCCGGAGTTTGGCGCATAACTCTCTTCAGAGCCTCTTCGAAAGAGTTTGTGTCTACCCCTATAGCTCTCTGCTCTATTACGCTCTTTTTGTCTTCGAAGACATATTCTATGGGGTCTTCAAGGGTAATGATATGTTTTTTTTCTGTGATGTTTATTTCTTCTATCATCGCAGAGAGAGTAGTGGATTTTCCTGAACCTGTCGGACCTGTAACCAGTACAAAACCATGTGATGAGAGCGCTATCTTTTTTAGTACGTCGGGCAAACTCCATTCCGCTATCGTTCTGACTTTTATAGGAATTACTCTTACAGCGATTCCGATTTTTCCTCTTTGTAGGAAAACATTTAACCTGAATCTTGCGGAACCTTTAAGTTCATAAGAAATATCCAACTCCCATTCCTTTCTGAATCTTTCTTTTTGTTCTTCGGTTATTATTTCAAAGACCAGAGTTTGGATTTCTTCGGTAGAGAAAGGCGGATAATCCTTTAGCCTTCTTAAATCGCCCTGGACTCTTACTATAGGAGGTTCGTTTGCTTTGATGTGTAGATCCGAACCTTTAAGGGTTAAAACTTCGTCCAGGTATTTGTCTATCCCTTTTCCCATGTTTTATCCTACACCCGAAAGGATTCGAACCTTCAACCTTCCCGGCCGGAGCGGGACGCTCTGTCCATTGAGCTACGGGTGTTAATCTTCAGGAAAAACTTTTTTTTCAATTTCTCTTTTCAGGACTTTTGAAGGTTTGAATGTTGGCATCCATCTGCCGGGGATCTTAACTTCCTCATTAGTTCTGGGGTTTCTGCCTATTCTGCCTTTGCGAAATTTATTGCCGAAAACTCCGAACCCTCTAAACTCAATTCTGTCATTTGTGTAATATACTCCTTTAATCTCTTCAAGGAAAGCTTCTATAACAGTTCTAACTTCTTTTACTGGAATTCCTGTCCCTTTAGAAATACTTGCTATAATGTCAGCACGTGTTTTCGTCATAAAATAACCTCCTTACTATTTTGCTAATACGTTTAATTACATTTACTTATATAATCTTATACTATTTATATAAACAAATTTAGCGATAATGTCAAGGGGCTTTTAAGCAAGTAGAAAAAGGAAAAGCAGGCGCTCTCTTTTGATTTTATTAAGGTAAAAATGCATTTGCAATCCGACGAAATGAAAAAATACAAAGCAAAGTCCAAAAAGGTATTTGAAAAGTAATATGTGATATTAAAACGTTATATATGATTTTGCTTTTTAATTTTTAATATTTAAATTATAATGAATCTCTTGACTTTCTGTCAAAGACTGTCTATTATTCAACAATGATGAAAGAAAAAGGCTGGGTTCTTCTTTTAAAAACTAATCCTAATGAGGGAGAAATAATCCGCGGTAAACTGGAAAGCGCCGGGATAGAAGCAATGCTGGAACAGGAAGCGATAGGGAAAATATATGGCTTAACGGTCGACGGTCTGGGGGAAGTAAAAATATATGTCCGGGAGGGGGATTTAGAAGAATCAAAAAACATTCTTGAGGAATAGGTTATCCGCGACGTTTTTTATTAATACTTTTGTTCGTAAAAATCGATGATCAATTAAAAAGATTCAGACTTTTTTAAGCTCCGAAACCGCCATCTCAGGAGTTACGGGATTAATGAAAATTCCTGTTCCTTTTTCAAATCCCGCGGGGATAGTGAGTTTGGGTGTTATTTGAATATTCCAGTGTCCTTCTTTTGTCGAAGGCAAATGAAAAAAGCAGTTAAAAGGAATTTTCCCCAGTAGTTTTTTGTATTTGAGAAAAATTTCCTTTAATAAAATTGAAAGCAGTATTAGCTGTTCATCATCTGTTTTTTCAAAAAAAGGCTGGTGCTTTTTGGGGATTACAAGAAGTTGGTAGGGACTCTGGGATGCGTAAGGCGCGAAAACGACAAATTCGGCGTTTTTTGTCAGCACTCTTTTTTCTTCAGAAGCTTTTTTTAGCAGATCACAATAAATACAATTTTTAGCTTTTTTTATTGTTCTCATTTCTTCTTCTACGGAAGGAGGAATTATGGGTAGAGCGAGAATCTGAGAATGCGAATGAGAAAGAGAAGCTCCGGCTGCCCTTCCATGGTTTTTAAATATAAAAACCGATTTTATGTATTTCTCTTTTCTTAAAACTCTGTACCTTTTTCTGTACATTTTTAAGACAAGAACTAATTCTTCCTGACTCATATTATATATATCCTTATCGTGAGAAGGGGTTTCCGCTATCACCTCGTGAAAACCGTACCCTTCGACTTTTTCGGGATTATTGTCGGGTAAGATTGTTTTGATTCCTCTGTCCAGTGCCGGGTATTTATTTGCAAAGACCCTTACTCTCCATCCCGGTTCATCTGCTTTGCCTGTAGCTCTGAAAGAATCTACTTCGGGAGGGGTCATGTATTCGTTTCCCTCGCAGAAAGGGCAGTTTTCCTCTGAGTCTTTTTCTTCTGTTTTGACTTCTTTTAAAAAAGAGTGAGGTCTTTTCCCTCTTGCGGGGACGATCAAAACCCACTTGTTATGCAGAGTATCTTTTCGAAATTCAGACATTTAAAAGTTATTTAAAGATTGTTTATCCTATATATTTTTTTAGTTCTGTTACGACCCTGTTTGCGACCGATTTGTTCTTAGCCAGCGCGAAGATCGTGTCATCTCCGGCAAGAGTTCCCACAATTCCGTCGATTCTCGCGTGATCTATGGCTGTACACACAGCCTGGGCGTTTCCCGTTTTGGTTCTTATGACTATGATATTATTGACATAAGAAATTTTAACCAGACCCAATCTAAAAAGAAGATCCAGACGTTCTTCGCCGCCTTCGACTTTTATGATTCGGTAAGTCCCGTCACCTATAGGAGCCCTTATATAACCGAGTTCTTTAAGGTCTCTCGACAGTGTCGATTGAGATATGTTGATGCCGCATTCTTTCAGTTTTTCTTTTAGTTCGACCTGCGAGTGTATTTTGTTTTCGTTCAGTAAACTTCTTACTATCTCCAGTCTTTTATTTTTAATCTTTGACATTATTAAAAATTGGGCATGGAATGTTTTAGAATTCCTGCCGCTTTTTTTATTTGTTTTTTCACCGATTTTTCCCCCGTACCTCCGGTTAGATTACGTCGAGCCAGGGATGATTTAAAGTTAAGATAACCGTAAATATCTTTTTCGATTAGAGGAGAAAATTCCTTTAGTTTGCTAAGAGGAATGTCTCCAAGAGAAGTATTGTTGTCTTCTGCCCACTTAACAATATTGCCCGTAATTCCGTGAGCTGTACGGAAGGGCGTTCCTTTTTCTGTGAGATAATCCGCTAATTCCGTGGCGAGAAGTTTAGAAGAAAGACATTGAGAAATTTTTTTCTTTTTCAATATTAAAGTTTTAAGAACGCCTGTAAATATTTCGAGAGAATCTTCAGCGATTGCGAAGATTTCAAAGATGTGCTTTTTGTCTTCCTGGAGGTCCCGGTTGTAAGAATGGGGAAGTCCGTGGCACAGAGATAGCAGAGCTGTTAAGTGCCCTATTGCGGAGGCCGCTTTCCCTCTTATAAGTTCCAGGCTGTCGGGGTTCTTTTTCTGCGGCATAATGCTGCTGCCAGTGGCGTATTTTTCGTCTATCTCTACAAACCCAAATTCTTCGGTAGACCAGAGTATCAGGTCAGATGCGTATCGGCTGAGGTGAGAAGTTACCAGAGACAACATAAAGCTTATGGTTATGGGAATATCCCGGTGGGAGGTTATGTCCAGACTGTTCTGGTTGAGTTCGTTGAATCCCAGATCACGTGCAACCGATTTAAGCTCGATCGGGAATCCCGTGCCGGCAAGGGCAGCGGAGCCTAAAGGCATAATTCCGCAGTGGTTTAAACCCAATTGTAGAAATTTTTTATCCCGTTCTAGAAGCCAGAAAAGAGAAAGAAGGTAATGTGACAACAGGATGGGTTGGGCCTGCTGGAGGTGCGTGTACCCGGGGATTATTATATCGAGATTCTCTTCGGCCATATCGATTATAGCTTTTTCCAATTCCGCTACTTGCTTTAGAATTTTTGAAAGTTCTTTTTTCATATGAAGAAATAAGTCTGTTATAACCTGGTCATTGCGGCTTCGTCCTGTGTGAATTTTCTTTCCCGCTTCACCCGCGATTTCTGTTAATCTCCGTTCTATAGCGCTGTGAATATCTTCGTCAGTAGACAGTATGGAAAAGCTCTTTTCCGCGAATTCCTTATTTATTTTTTTTAGAGCATCCAGAATTAACTTTTTTTCTTTATCTTCGATTATCCCTATTTTATTTAGCTCTTTTGCCCAGGCTATGTTCACATCGATATCTTCCTGGTAAAGGATTTTATCTGTGTCAACGGAATGGCTGAATTTTTCCATTTCAGGGGCGGTTTCTTTTGAAAATCGTCCTTTCCAAATTTTCTCTTTTTTTGTTTTATTATTAAAGTTTTCCTTCTTTTTCAAGTTTTTTTAGCCCTCGTATTGTTAATTGCAGTCCGAAAAGATTTATAAAGCCTTCCGCGTCCTCCTGGTTGTACACCTGGTCTTCTCCGAAGGTGGCGAAGTCTTCCCGGTAAGTAGAAAAGATTGACTTTCGCCCCAGAGTAAATACATTTCCCTTATAAAGTTTTAATCGGACAACACCGCTTACTTTTTCCTGTGTTTTATCTATAAAAGCGTCCAGGGATTCCTTTAATTCCGAAAACCACAGACCGTTGTAAACCAGTCGTGAATAAAGATTCGCGACGTCCATCTTATGATGAAGAGTATTCGCGTCGAGTATTATACTTTCTAATTGTTTATGCGCTTCGAAAAGTATCGTTCCTCCCGGAGTTTCATACACTCCGCGCGATTTGATACCCACAAGCCGATTTTCAACTATATCCACCATGCCGATACCATGTTTCTTTCCTAATTTGTTGAGATGGATAAGTAAATCGACAGGAGCTTTTTTTTCTCCGTCGATTGCGACCGGAATTCCTTTTTCAAATGTTATTTCCACAGTCTCGGGTTCATCGGGTGCGTCTTCCGGGGACCGGGTAAACTCGTAAGCGTCTCTGGGGAATTCATTCCAGGGATCTTCAAGCACACCGCCCTCTGTGCTTCTGTGCCAGAGATTTGTGTCGTTGCTGTAAATTTTTTCCTTTGAGCTGGTAGTCGCCAGTTTATGTTTTTTTGCGTATTCTAATTCATCTTCTCTGGATTTTAAATCCCACTCTCTCCAGGGGGCGATTATCTTCAGTTTCGGATTTAACGCTTTGTAGGTTAATTCGAAACGAACCTGGTCGTTCCCTTTTCCCGTGCACCCATGAGCGACAGCGTCAGCACCTTCTTTTTCTGCTATTTCGACCTGTTTTTTTGCGGCTACAGGGCGCGCAAAGGAAGTCCCTAAAAGATATTCTCCTTCATATATAGCACCGGCTTTTAAAACCGGGAAAACATAATCCGTAACGAATTCTTCTTTTAAGTCGACGACGTAAGCTTTATCGGCTCCCGAAGAAAGAGCTTTTTCTTCGAGTCCTTCCAACTCGTCTTCTTGTCCCAGATCTGCTGTAAACGTTATTACTTTGCATTCGTAGTTCTCTTTGAGCCAGTGAAGAATAACCGTTGTATCCAGTCCTCCGGAGTACGCGAGAACTACTTTTTTTGCTTCTTTTTCCATTTTGCTCCTCCTAAATAATAGACGATGTTTTATAATACCTTAAATTTTTTAATTGTCAAGATAGAATTTTCATTTTTTTGTGAAATTTTATTCATTTCTTATCTTTCTCTTTGTTCTTTTTTCTCTGTAAAGATTTAAAACAAAGAGATATATGAAGTAGAGCGATTTTTTTGGATTTATGCATTTTTTTTGCATAAATTTCAATGTGTTGTATGATGTACCTTGTGACCGCCGGAATTTTTACGTCAATACGTTAGAATTTAGTTGTTGCAATAATTACGAGAAATCTTACGCGGGGACTGGTTATTTGCGAATATTTGTGGAATCAGGGGGATTGCCGTACGAGAAAGACGTGGTCAATTCCCCCTGCGAGGAAATTGCCACTCGGCTCTCGGGTTCGCTCTTCTTGAAATGGTATTATTTCAAGAATCCGTGCCCGCTCACCCTCCGAGACGCTTTCCTTAACGCAAGACTGCTGATTTTTACCTGTGAAATTTTATTAAAAAAATGGGCGGGTGTCAGAACGAGATCGTCCCTTGACATTACAGTATTTAAACATAAGTATTTTTTGGAATTAATTTATGAAAGTATTTAAGGACGTACCCAAAAATGTAAAAGCTCTGGGTTTTGTCAGTCTCCTAAACGACGCGGCGAGCGAAATGATTTATCCTCTTCTTCCGATTTTTCTTACTTCTGTTTTGGGTGTCGGTGCCGGAGTTTTAGGGGTTATCGAGGGAGCGGCGGAATCGACTGCCAGCCTTCTTAAATTGTTTTCCGGATGGATTTCGGATAAACTGAAGAAAAGAAAAGCGCTTATTCTTTTTGGCTATTCCCTTGCGGCGTTAGGTAGGCCTGTAATAGCGGTAAGCAGATATTGGTGGCAGGTCGCTATAATAAGGTTTGTAGATCGTTTTGGAAAAGGGGTAAGAACTTCTCCCCGGGACGCTTTGATTTCGCTGTCCACAGCCGAAGAAGTAAAAGGAAAAGCCTTTGGTTTTCACAGGGCGATGGATCACGCCGGAGCGATAATCGGTCCAATTTGCGCTGTAATTCTTTTAAGGTTCGGTATGAGCCTTAAAAATTTGTTCGCCTGGGCTTTACTGCCCGGTATTATAACTATTCTTGTAGTTTTTTTCTTTGTCAAAGAGAAGAAGTCAGAGGCAAAAGAAAAAAATATAGAGTTTAAGTTCTCCTTGCTTTCAAATAATTTCAAGGTTTATCTTTTAATACTTGTTCTTTTTACACTCGGAAATTCATCGGACGCGTTTCTTATTTTAAGGGCAAAAGACGCCGGGATTTCTACTTCTCTTATCCCGGTTTTATGGATCGTTCTTCATTTTGTAAAAATGACCACGTCGATTCCGGGGGGAGAATGGTCCGATAAGGCAGGCAGAAGGAAAGTTATTGTAAGCGGTTGGATTGTGTACGCGCTTATCTATCTGGGTTTTGGTTTTTCCTCACAGGTATTTCATATCTGGGGATTGTTTGCTCTTTACGGGGTATATTTTGGTCTTACTGAAGGAGTGGAAAAAGCTTTTGTCAGCGATCTTGTCGGGGATACTTTTCAAGGTACCGCGTTTGGTTTTTATCATCTGGCTGTAGGGATTACGGCTTTTCCATCGAGTGTATTTTTTGGTTTGATCTGGCAGAGATTCGGTTCTTTTGCTGCTTTTTCCTATGGCGCAG
>Ga0307421_1001273_pt1 | contig 15407 bp, 10 predicted proteins | sample SalMarWE160270MG_FD_202163 | JGI IMG/M metagenome (GOLD analysis project Ga0307421, IMG submission 202163) | Salt marsh sediment microbial communities from the Plum Island Ecosystem LTER, Massachusetts, United States - WE1602-70 | ecosystem: Environmental > Aquatic > Marine > Intertidal zone >...
TAAAGGAGTCTGCAAAGAGAACCTGTATAGGTTTGTTTCATTGTTCCAATTCAACTACAATCATAGGATGTTAGATCCTATGGGAATATTTGTTGAGTTATTATCAACAGTCATCGGGGGATGAGCGAAGCTTCTTTATCCCTCCATGGAAACCAGAGATATGTCCGGCTCTGTGGGGGATGTTGTGACTTTTTCTGTCCTTGTCAATAAGACCCCCAGGGATATTGAGACGTTTGGTTTTTCGGTTGTTTTCGATTCCGATGTTCTTGGGTATACAGGGGATTACGAGAAAGGGCAGCTAGCAGAGGGGTTCCAGTTCTTTGATGTGAACGAGGAAGTTAAGGGAAGGGTTAATGTTGGCGGGTTCACGGTATGGGGAGAGATAAAGGAGGGCAGCAGCGGCGAACTGCTCAAGCTGGATTTCAGGGTTCTTGAGTGCAGGGATTCTGTTGTTGAGATAAAAGATTTGGTTGACTCTATGTCAGATTGGTACGAGGTTATGGAAAGCTTTAGGTGTGAGTCTTAATTTTAACTTTCTGTGTTCGTTTTAGTAGTTGCATGTTGCTTACTTGTGCCCCGTAGGGTATCGGCTTGCAGAAGTCGGCAGCTACCGGAAGGCGTAACGGAGCGTTAGCGGAGGTTTCCAAAGGGAACTCCCTGCGAAGCAGTGGATAGCCTCCTTTCTGGCTTAAGCCTCTTTCTTAAAAAGAGGCTTACATGAACCCCTCGGCGTCCTTGATTTTCTGCTTGACCCTCTTCTGGTACTCTGCTGCAGCCTGCTCGAGGGGGATGCCCTTGTCCGAGGGCCTGGATTTCCGGCTTCGAATCTGGACAAAGAGCGGGGAGTTCACAGCCTCGCCCACGAGGAGGCCGGTTCCCACGGGGAGGCTGGATATCTGCTTCAGTACAGAGCTCGTTATGCCCTCAGAGGACTTGCCGATGTGGTCGAGGTCGTAGGGATTTGTCACCCTGAGGATGATGTGGGTGTTGCACTGACTCAGGACCGTGGTGGCGAGCTGAATCGGCCTCTGGGAAATAAGGCAGAGGGAAGCGTGGAACTTTCTTCCCTCCCTAGCCATGGTGGTGAGGATGCCCCTGGATATGGCAGCCTCCCTGCTGGCCTGCTCGGGCACGAACTGGTGGGCCTCCTCCACCACAAGGAGGTAGGGGGGAATCAGTCCGTTCCTTCTGGTATTGAAGAGCTTCCTGGCGAGGTAGGCTGCCACTATCTGCTTCTTCCTGAGGTTCGTGGTCTCTGAGAGGTCTATTACAGAGAGCCCGCCCTGCCTGACCATCTCGTCCATGGGGGGATAGTCAGAGACCCCGAAGAGGCCGGTCATCCTCAATTCCTCAAGGACAGAGAGTAGGACGTCCCTGGTGGCTGCCTTGATGTCATCATTCTCCTCCACCATGTCTATGAGGTCAGAAACCCCGTAGGCCTTGTTCTTGATGCCCCTCATGAGCTTCATGAGCTCCCTCAACTGGACATGGGAGAGGTTGGGCATGAACTCGCCGAGCTGGTATGGCGAGAGGTTTGAGAGGCCTATCTGTATCTCGTTTACAGGGAAGACCCTTGTCTGGGAGGAGTATGCAGGGTCCCTGGAGAAGGAGGCGTATTCCCCGTGGGTGTCCAGGATTATTGTCGCGAGCTGGCCCTGTTCGGGCTTCCTGGAGAGGAGTTCCTCTATAAGGACACTGGCCAGGAAGGATTTCCCTGCGCCTGATATGGCAAGGATGGCCAGGTGCTTCTGGAGTAGCCGGGTGAGGTTTATCCTGGCCTCGATATCGTGGTGGGGTATGTCCCCGAGGTGGAGGCCTGAATCGTCAAGGCCGAAGAAGCTGGTCAGGATGTCGTGTTCAGGCTCCACGACCCTGGTCCCCGGAGAGGGAGGGAACAGGGAGTCCCCGAAGCCTGGGCCCTTGTAGACGCCTACTGCACTGACATCGGCTACAAGGTATTCCCAGTCAGAGACAGGGAATATGTCGTCCATGGGCTTCCCTGAGGACTGGTATTCCTTGACTGACTCGGGCCGCATGAAATAGCGGTTGGTCTTGTATACATCGGCCACCCTGCCGATGAGGCTTCCCTCCTCGGTCTTGAGCTGGACGAACTGGCCGCGCCTTACTATCGTGTCCTTGTTTATCACAAAGGAGAACCTCCTTGTGGAAGGGCCCTCGATGCTGGAGACGACGGTTCCCAAGTGCCTGCTGTCCCCTTCAGGGGCAGACTGGGTCGGGTGCCTGCTGTCCCCGGGTGGCTGCCCGTCCCTTTGGGATGGGGGTGTGCTTTCAGGGGCAGAATGGGCCGTGTGCCTGCTGTCCCCGGGTGCCTGCCCGTCCCTTTGGGATGGGAGTGTATTGTTGGGGGCAGGTTTTTCTGGCTCCTGTTTGTCTTGCATGGAAGATTATTGGGAGGAAATTATAAGAATAGGTGGTGGGTTTTTAAGGGAAAACGCAAACCATAAGACATGAGTAAAGGGATTGAATTCGTTACAGGGGAGCGGGCCCTGAAGATTGGAAGGGTCCTGGTGGTCTCGGATTTGCACATAGGAATTGAATACAGGTACAGGAAGGAGGGTATAGCCCTGCCCAGCCAGTCCGAGAGGCTCATTCAGAGGCTGGAGTCTCTTGTCAGGAAGGCCAGGGCCAAGCGGCTGATTATACTGGGGGATGTCAAGCACAAGGTGCCGGGCACGAGCTTCCAGGAGGAGAGGGAGATTCCGGCCTTCTTCAGGAGGATGCTGGAGCTGGTGGAGGTGGAGGTCACGCCGGGGAACCATGATGCGGGGATAGAGGGACTGCTTCCGGGGGAGGTGACCATGCATCCCAGCACGGGTTTCATGCTGGAGAAGGTCTGGCTCTGTCATGGCCATGCCTGGCCGGACAGGGCATTCCTGGATGCAGAGCATGTTGTGATAGGCCACCAGCATGGGGGAATTGAGTTCAGGGACAAGCTCGGATACAGGTGGACCGAGCCTGTATGGATAAGGGCCGGGCTTGAAAGGAAGAGGCTGGCAGAAAGATACAAGGAGTTGAAGGAAAGCACTCGGTTGCGGAACAACCAGTCCGTTAAAGGTCACAAGGAACGGGGGGGCCTGCCGGAGGTTGTCCTGATGCCTGTATTCAATAAGTTTGCGGGCTTAATAGCAGCCAACAAGATGGAAGAGATAGAGAGGCTCTATAGCGAGGGCCCGAGCCCGCTATTCAGGGCGGCCAGGAGGGATAAGGCAAGGGTTTATATGCTGGACGGGACATACCTGGGGGAACTGGGGAGATTGTAGATGCTTATTTTTTCCGTTAACGCTTGTTACCGAAGGGAATGTCGCTGTCCCAGTTATGTTGGGGCGACAGACATCACCAACAGTTAACCAGTATATTGGTTAATTGGTGATGCTGACCGCCTGTTGCAAAGCAACAGTGTGTTGGGACGAATAAGGATTCGTCACTGATATCTGCCATATAGGTAACTGGCGATATAGGTAACCGTAAAAGGGTTAGGGTTGTGGAAGAGCGGGACAGTGTGCTGGGAACTGGCTCGTGAGGAATGAACTATAGTAAACCAAATAAATAATCTCTAGTTGGGTTTGGTTTGCTAGTTGTGCTCTCAACAATTATAGTACCTGACATAACTTTTCAGAATAATGTCAGGTGCAACTAGCAAAGGACAATTTCCAATTTGTTATGTCCTTTACTATAATAGTCAGGTTTATTATTTGGAGCACTATGGTTTCTCAGTTGATTCAGAATCCTCTTTTTAATCAGCTTGATTTCCCTGGGGTTCGTGATGTTGAGGTATTCGAATTCCCTTTTTGAAGAATTTATAATCTCTGCCAGCCTTTTCTTGTATTGAGAGATATTATATTTCTTTAGGAGACCCAGATAGGCTTTCATATCAATCTTTCCGTTGATGATAAGATTCAGTATGTCTGCCCTGTCCTTCTGACCCTTCACAGAGTCCCTTCTTGAGAGCTCTGCCTGCTGCTTAAGAATCAGAAGAGTCTCTGGGGTTGGAATAACAAAACCCTCTGTGCTTATGGTGTTCTTCTGGATATCCTCTGGCGGGATTGAGAACTTGGAATAATAGGGCACATAGATATCGACAGAAATCCCATCTATTGCTGTTTCGTACTTTTTAAGGAAGTGCGTCTTTTTGATTCTGTATTTAATTCGTAGTTTTTCCAGGGCTTCGAAACCTGTGATTATGTCAATGTCCTTGCTTTTTATGGACTTTGTTAACAGGTAGCAGGCCCATCCCCCCACCAGTATGAAATCCATTTCGCCTTTCAGGTTTATCAGAACACTCCAGCTCTTCTCCGTGGCTATGTCATTCCAGAATTCCATGCTGTCGCCTTATCAGTTTGTCTATCTTTTTGTCCAGGGCTTTTACAAAATCATCTGCATACCAGGTGTTCAGGTTCCACAGGTCAACAAATATCTGTGCAACCGGGGCCTGCCTGAAGGTCTCAAGATGCAGATCCGGCTTTAGGACAATGAGATTGGGTTTTCCGTGGCTTTGCGGGAACCTCTCCTCTATCCCCTTCCTTTCCCCGTATACCAGCACCTCTGAGTAATCCGAGGGTGTTGAGTTGAATCTGAATTTGTATCCTGAATATGCAGTAAAAATGACAGGAGGCATCCCTTTCTCTGTTTCGTGGACAGTTCCCCTGACATGTGTTTTGTATATAATATCCCTTTCAAGGTTTCTTGCGCTTGCCCAGTAGAGCAGAATCTTTTTGGGATTTATCACAGCGAAGCCCATGGGTTTCTTTTCTATGCAGTTCATCTGCTCAAGGGGCCTCAGGGCCTTGTGGACGTTGCCTATTGATGTTTTGCATCTCCCGGCGAGAGCAATCTGTTTAAAGAAATGCTCCCCACTCTCCAGGGTCCTGAAGAGGATTTCCCTGTATACGCGCTCGTATTTCTTCATGTTTCAATATATGATTCTACTTATTTATAAATGTTTCATCTTTTGTTGAAAGTAAGGGGAACCTTTCTAATAAAAAGTGAAACCTCAAGCGAGGCTTCTTCTTGCTTAGGCTTATTTCCAGAACCTCTTGGTCTTGGCGTAGTTCCTCTCGGCCCTGAGGACCTCCCTTAGGAGGTCGTCCTCGCTCTTAAGGAGCTTGGATAGTATCCGGCCCGCTGTCGAGGGGCCCACCCCCCGTCCGGCCAGGGCAATGGCGGCGTCGCGGCCAGAGGAGGCCACGAGGCTTGCTGTGGTGAGCATGTGGTCCAGGTGCTTGGCATCGTCTCCCCTGGGGTTCTTGCCGGTATTGCGGGACTTGATGAGGTTCTGGGCCTCGATTATGTACCTGCCGGGGACCACCGCTATCATGATTGAACTGCAGAGGGGGCAGTGCGGCCTTTCGGGGATGTCCCGGGCAGAGTCGATTGTGGCCCAGCCGCCGCAGTGGGTGCATACAAGGCCGAGCCGGGTATCCAGGAGGCGCTTCCTGAATATGGAAAATATCTCCCTCTCGGGCCTCAGCGGGGCCATGATCTCGTATCGGCGGCGGATTCCCTCCTCCCCCCAGGGAGAGAGACCCCGGAGGATTCTGAGCCTGACTCTTTTCGAGGAGATATCTTTCAGGGCCTGGGTTGCGCCCTCCAGGTCGAGCTTCTCCTGGAGGACCTCGTTCATGGCCTCCCTGAATGGGGGCGTTCCCTGGTAGACCTCAGATATCCTGCGGATGTAGCCCTTGCCGAAGCTGGCATCCCTGGAGATGATGCCGAAGCGCTTGCACACGTGTATGAACCTCCAGGTAAAGAGCTCGCTCCCCGGAAGGGATTCATGGATTATCTTGGGGATGTCCCGGGGCCTGAGTGTCCTGAGGGCCTGGAGTACCTCACGCCAGTCCGAGAGAGCCTGGAGGCGGAGCATTATCCTGTAGGGGTCTGTCTGGAGGCCCACTGATCCCATCCTGGGGGTAAGTATGTGGGAGAGGGCCCGTCCCAGAGTGTCGTTTATCAGGGAGCCCCAGGGGCTGTGGATGATTACCCAGGAGCCGTCCTCGTCAGAGGTGTGCTCGACAAGGATTTCCCTCCGTGTGGGGACGAATCCGAAGCGCTTCTGGGCCTGGACAGATTTGTAGAGCTTGAGGGCGACGTCCCTGGTTATGGGATAGTTCCTGGCCAGTCCCTTGATGGCCTCGGGGCGGGTCAGCTTCTCAGATAGGGAGAGAACCTCCTCGCGGAGGGAGGCCACGCCCTGGGCGACCTCGTAGGGGACGGGTATGAGCTCGCCCTCCCAGGCAGGAATGGCTGCCTCGATTCCGGGCATGGGCTCCACAAGGACACGGCCCTCACCGACATCCAGGATTCTCCAGGCCTGGCCCTTTACTATGAAGGCTGTGTTGGGGCTCCCGTGGAGGGCTATGAACTCGGCGTCCAGGGTGCCCACGGGCTTGTCTGATAGGGCGTCGATGATTATGTAGTTCTTGACATCAGGGATTGTGGAGAGGTTGAAGTAGTAGTGCTCAAAGGCCCTGCGCCTCCTCTTGAGCAGGGGTTCGCCGCTCTCGGAATATTTTGTGTCCACCCAGATGAAACGGAGCTTCTGGAGGAGGATGCAGGTCTCGAGGAACTCCCTGTAGGTGAGGTCCCCGAAGGGATTCGCGCGCTTGATTATCCGGAAGGCATGTCTGGCAGGTATCCTGTATTCCTCAAGGGCGAGGCCGAGTATCTGGAGGGCGAGAACGTCCCAGGACTTGCCGTAGGTCTGGGTGGGCTCCACCCACCCCCTGAGGGCAAGGTCGGTTATCGCAGTGGATTCGAAGCAGTCCCCTGAATCGCCCGCTATTATAATCCCGTCAGAGACCCTGGAGAGGGTGTGCCCCGAGCGGCCGGCCCTCTGCATGAACTTGCCTGACTGCCTGGGGGACTGGTACTGAAGGACCAGGTCTATGGAGCCGATGTCTATACCCAGTTCGAGGCTCGAGGTGCACACCAGGGACTTGATTTTCTCGTCCTTGAAGCCCCTTTCCGCGGCTATCCTCACGTCCCTGGAGAGGGAAGAGTGATGGGTCTCCAGGGCGAGGTTCCTGTCCAGGGCCTTGAGGCGGCTTGAAAGAATCTCGGCGAACTCCCTGGTGTTGGTGAAGGTGAGGACCGAGCGGCGGGTGTGGATGAGCTCCTGGATTCTCTTCAGGCGGGCCACCACGTCAGGGCCGGCCTTCATCCTGTTTACGAGTTCTGAGTCTCCCCTGGAGGGCCTCGGGGACTCGACCCTGAGGCTGGTCTTCCTGGTTTTCAGTGTGTTGATAATCTTGCACATAGGTCGCTCTGGAGTGCTTGCTGCATTGCCTGTTCGCAGGGAGGCAGATTTTGCAGGCTTCAGGTTGAAGAAGGAGGCAACCTTGTCCGGGGTGCCCACAGTAGCGGAGAGGGCAACCATCTGGGGTTGGATTCCTGCGGTCTTATCTGATTCTGAGGAGACTGATTGGGATGTGGGGGTCCCGCCCGGGGAGATAAGTTCCTTGAGGCGTTCAAGGCCCACGGAGAGCTGGAGGCCCCTCTTGTTGGAGACCAGCTCATGGACCTCATCCAGGATGATGTAGCGGATGTTTTTGAGGTGCTCCCTCATGAGCCTTCCGGTCAGGATGGCCTGGAGGGTCTCTGGGGTGGAAATCAGCATGTCAGGCGGGTTCTCAACCTGGAGCCTCCTCTCGCGCTGGGTGGTGTCCCCGTGGCGGACAGAGGCATCGAGGTCGAGGTGCCCGGACCACCACATTATCCGGTTCATGAGGTTCCTGTTCAGGCTCCTGAGGGGCGTTATGTAGAGTATGGATATGGGTTTGGGTCCGTCCCTGAGCCAGAGGCTGAATATGGGGAGCAGGCAGGCCTCGGTCTTGCCAGAGCCTGTCTCAGAGAGGCTGAGAACGTTGTGGCCGGCCAGGATTTCGGGTATCACTGCCTCCTGGATTGGGGTCGGGGAGGGGAACCTCTGGGAGACCAGTTTTTTCAGGTCGGGGTGGAGGGTGTTGAACACATCTTTGGGCATGTTGGCTCCTCGTGTTGATTAACAACCCCACCCTATAGGCAAAGTTGGTTCTAAAGGGTGGGGTTGTTAATCCACCGATGTTCTGATGTATCCTGGCGGAATATAGGGACTGTATGGAGATATAACACCGTTATATTCTTGCAAAGCCCCCTGTGCGCAGAATATATTATTAACAAACACCTTATAAACCTTGCTCCGGGAGTGTATGCCCGAGTGTCCGCAGGTGACTTCGCTGTCTGAATGTGCTCCGGGGATTATGCTCAAAACTTTATTTAATAACCAAACAAAGAATAATCATGGGCATCAAGTATCTGGCCTTTCCCCTGCTGATTGCAGCGGTTCTTCTTGCAGGAACATCCTATGCAGTTGTGGATATCGGGGTGGAGGGTACAGGGAGGTCCTATGGCCCGGGGGCCCAGTATCTGGACGCCAACATCACAGTCAAGTATAGCGAGCTTATCCCCAAGACTGCCGAGCTTTACGTCCGTTTCAACGGTGAGAGCAGCCCCAGGGGAAGGGTCAGCCTCTACAACTACCTCCATGATGAGAGCTATTACACATTCCAGAACCAGACATTCAGCTACAATATCACGGCCAGTGGGAGTGTCAGCTGGTATGAATACCCTGAACAGGATTTCTGGTACAGGGTCAGCGTGACAGGGCTGTGCGGCGGCGACTGGTGCGACAATGTCAGCGGCGTGGATATATGCAACTGCCCCTGCGGGACATCCTATCCATGCCCCTGGTCAATATCCCGCACGAGCTTCAGGAAGTACTCTGTGAATGGTAACCCTGAAGTGACGGGGCTCAAGTTTATCGAGAACACAAGCGAAAGCATCGGCATACCGGAGAATGCTGTTCCTGGTTCAGTGGTCTGGGGTGTAACGGAAGGATCCAACCCTACCGGGGTCGAGGTCACGATGAGGGCCGCCTGCGGCCTGATGGGATACGACAACAGTGTACCGTCCGCGAGAGACGGGTGGATAACCAAAGGGATAACGCCACTCGGCGGGCTTCCGTGTGCTGACATTCCAGGGGTGTTAGAAGGCACTGATTGCAGAGTCAATGAACCGCAAGTTGACCGTTTTGATGATGCAAGTATGACAAGGGATTACAGGAAATACGGTGGCCCAAGCGCTACTACTATTTACACCAGTGGTGGTATATACAAGGACTACGTGTACCAGAGCCGTAGAACCCAGGTGGAATGGAACGGAACCTCAGGGGAGATAATACTCAAGGATTTTGATTCAAAGGCATATTATGTTGCTTTCTACCTGCCACCCAACGGGCCCATGGTATGCGCCTATACAAGCTACAAGGTCCGGAATTCAAGCGCCTGGGGTGATTCTTATGAGGTAACAGGGGCCTCGGCAGGGTATCTTGAGCCGTACACCAGGGTCTATCTTAAGAGCGAACTGAACCAGAGCATGGGGCCCTATAAACTGGGGGCCCCGGATTGCCCACCTTATGTAGATGAGAATGAATGCAACAAGGAACAGGTAACATACAGCGCGGTCGAGTACGATGACCCGAGCGACTCTGTTGAGGTGGCCCATAATTATGACGCTGTAGGGGAGACGCTCACTGTCACAGGCACGGCTGACAGGAAGATGCTCTCAGGGGAGGAGTCCTTCACGGTCGAGTTCTCCTCTCAACCAGGGGCATTCAATATCGACATATCAGACCTCACCCAGGAGGAGGGCAACCACACCATGACCATAGTGATAAGCGATGGGGGGAAGGTCTATGGGGAAGAGTCCTTCCTGATTTTTACGTGCGCTGACGGGGACGGGGACGGCTACTGCACAGAGGACGGGGACTGCGACGACACAGACCCTGAGATAAACCCTGGCATGGAGGAGGCCTGCAACGGCCTGGACGATGACTGCAACGGGATTATAGATGATGGCATAGCAGGCATGGGCGAGAACATGGGGAACCCCTGCTGGGACTGGCCCGGAAGCGCATGCAAGGGTGTCTATGTGTGCAACTCCAGTGGGACAGGTCTTGCCTGCAAGCCGGACAACGGCATCTATCCGGGGAACATGGAGGAGATATGCGACAACCAACGGGATGATGACTGCGACAAATATATAGATGAAGAGAACCAGACCATAGACGGTGTTCTGCAGACATGCATTGAAAAAACCATGATATGCTATGCGGGTGAGACCAGGCCGTGCGGACAGTGCAGGGACGGAAGGATATCGTGCATAGATGGAAAGTGGGGAGGCCCGTGTGTGGGGGCAAGCGAGCCCAAGGCAGAGGTGTGCAACGGGATTGATGACGACTGCGATGGGACAGTTGACAACATCTATGGAAAGGGATCGGTGAGTGAGACAAGATGCCAGTGCTATGGTGGTGGGCATCCCAAGCTGGAGCAGTGCAACGGGATTGATGACGACTGCGACGGGGAGGTTGATGAGGGCGCGACAAACTGCTGTGATGAGGGCGAAACAAGGACATGCAAGACCAATGTTGGGAGATGTGAATTCGGAATCCAGACCTGCCATGACGGCCAGTGGAGTGACTGCACGGGTGCTGTGCTCCCAGAACTAGAGGAATGCTGCAATGAGGAGGATGACGACTGCGACGGGGAGGTTGATGAGGACTGCGAGGGGGCCATCTGCGACAGCGGGGGTCTCGATGATGTAAGCATGTTCTACTGGACCATGATAGGTGCCGGCGTCGTCATGCTGGTAGGCGTGCTCATATATACGGAGTTCATAAAGAAAAGGCCGGCCTGATTCTCTTTCGGGGGCTAGTCCCCGTTCTCTTCCAGGAACCTCTCAAGACCCTCTTTGCCAGCCCTTCCGGCAGGGCCCTCTTTTATTGTCATTCCGTCCCTGGCCACTACTGTCTTGATCCCGGTCTCCCTCTCTATCCAGGCGGCATCCCTTTCTGCAACACCCCTGAGCATCTTCATGCCCAGGTGCTTCATGATGGCCCTTTTTGGCTTTGCCCTGGCTACAAGCTTCCTTGCGCCCTCTGAGTTCATGTGGCCGGGCCAGCTGTCTGTCCGCGGCCTCAGGACATTCATGATAAGGTAATCGCAGCCCCTGAAGTGCTTCTCCATGCCGGGGAAGTACTCGCCATCCCCTGTATAGCCTATCCTGAGGCCCTCCCCTTCAAAGACAAAACCAAGGCCCTTTTTATCCCCATGCCTTGTCGGGGTCGCTTTCACCCTGACCTTGCCGAGCATGACGGAATCCCCGGGCTTCATGACCTCAAGCCTTTGAACAGCCTTTTTGTGATAGTAATCGAGAACAGGCGGGTATTTCTTGTCGCCCCTTATGACCTTGCTGCTTGAGGCAAAGACCCCCTTCTTTTCTGTTACCCCCTTTGTCATGCACTCGATAACGGGAACCGCGTCATTGAAGTGGTCCTGATGCCTGTGTGATACCAGGACCGCGGTCAGCTTGCAGAGGTCAACGCCGTACTCCTTGGCCCTCACCAGGGCACCGGGTCCTGGGTCAATATGAATAACCTCGTTCTCGAGCTCCAGGACGAATCCCCCGGAGGCCCTGAGCTGCCTGAGCACGACCCATCTCCCACCTCCGGTACCCAGGAAGGTAATCTTCATGGCAATCACTCAGGCCTTCCTTATCCTGGGCCCCTCGGGGGTGTCTTCCACGACAAAGCCCTTCTTCCTTATCCTGTCCCTGAGCCTGTCAGCCTCCCTGAAGCGCTTCTCCCTTCTCAGCTGCTCCCTCTCACTGGCCAGGAGTGTTATCTCATCTGGTATGTCTGTCTTGAGCGGGAGCTTCTCAAGGCCGAGGCCAAGGACCCTGTCCACATCAATCATGAAGCCATAGACCCTGCTGGCATCCTCCCTGCTCAGCCTGCCCGCGTCCCTCTCCCTGTTCACCCTGGTCATCAGGGAGAATATGGCCGAGAGGGCATCGGATATCCCCAGGTCATCGTCCATGGCCTTCTCAAAGGCCTCCCTCGCAGATTTGATAATACCATCTATCTTCTTGTTGTTCCTGACTGATTTCCCGGGTTTGTGCGAGGCCATGCCCTGGACAAAACCCTTGATTTTCTTTACTGTAACCTCTGCTGCCTTCAGGCTCTTCTCTGTCATATTTAGTTTGGTTCTGTAGTGAGCGGATAGTAGCAGGTACCTTATTGCTTGTGGAGAATATCCCTTCTCAAGAAGCTCATCAAGTCTATAGCAGTTCCCTAGTCTCTTGGACATTTTTTTTCCTTCTATTATGAGATGTCTTGTATGCATCCAGTACCTGACAAATGGCTTTTGGTTCGCCCCCTCTGACTGGGCTATCTCGCAGTCGTGGTGGGGAAATATGTTGTCCTCCCCGCCGGTGTGGATGTCTATAGTTTCTCCCAGCAGGCTCATGCTCATTGCAGAACACTCTATGTGCCATCCTGGGAATCCACTTCCCCAGGGAGAGTCCCACTGCATTATATGTTTTGGGTTTCTCACCCACAATGCGAAATCTAATTGGTTCTTCTTCTCAGGATTGTGCTCAACCCTTCCCCCCGCACCGGCCTTGAGCTGCTCGATGGTGTTGCCGGATAGCTTCCCGTACTTCGGGAAGCTGGGCACATGGAAATATACAGAACCATTGACCTCATAAGCGTGTCTGTTCTTTATCAGTTTCTTTATCATCTCTATCATCTGCTTAACATAACCTGTGGCATGCGGCCTTGCCATGGGTTCTCTCATGTTCAGCTTCCTCCAGTCATCCAAGAAGGCCTTTTTGTAGAATTCAACGATTTCCCGGGGGCTCTTTTTCTCCTCCCTGGCCCTTTTCTCAATCTTGTCCTCTCCTGTTGCATCTGCCACATCATCCATGGTCATGTGGCCGACATCAGTTATATTCATGACCTGCTTGACTCTGAATCCCTTCCATTCGAGATATCGCCTGAGAATGTCAGAGAACGTGTAGGACCTGAAGTTGCCTATATGGGCATATCCATAAAGGGTCGGCCCGCAACTATAGAGCCTGACATCTCCCTTCCTGAGGGGCCTGAAAACCTGCTTCCTCCTTGTCAGGGTATTGTAGAACCTCAATGCCATGCCCTCACCCCCGAATAATTATAATAAGCGGGCTGTGTTAATATAAACATGGGCCTTTTTGGGGGAAGGGATAAGAAGAAAAAGAAGCGGGAAGGGAGGCGCGTTCTGCCCATCGAGATGAGAAAGAGGGTCCAGCTGCCCTCTGGAAGGAGGCCCAGGATAAGGCTTGCGTCAAGGGAGTACAGGTTGTTCAGAAAGAGTGAGAAGCGCAGGCTGACATGGTACGAGCGCCTGGTCCGCACCGCATCCAGGATCCTGTCTGTCAGGGCTGAAAAGAGCATGAGGCAGGAGCTTGAGAAATCCATAGCCTTCACCGGCATGCGAATCACCCCTGACGGAGTCATGTCCCTGTTTGTCCTGACTGTAATAGCATTTGTGGTGGCAGGCGCTGCCTTCTCACTTAACGGTGTCATAAGCTCGCTGGCAGCCGGTGAGGAGATGAACATCATCGTGATGGGGGCAGGCCTTATGATTGCTGCCATGGGCCTCCTTGTGGGCTACTACTTCCTCAAGTATCCCATCAACCTGGTCAAGTCCCTGAGGGTCAGGGCATCCTCCCAAGTCGTCCTGGCTGTGCTCTACATGGTGATATCCATGAGGGTCTCCCCGAACCTGGAGAGGGCCCTTGCCTTTGCGGCATCCAATGTGTCAGGCGAGCTTGCCTGGGACATGAGGAGGCTGCTCTGGGACATCGAGATGAGGAAGTATTACTCCGCAAACGATGCCCTCACTGACTACATAGCAAAATGGAAGCCCGAGAACGAGGAGTTTGCCGAGGCCCTGAGGCTTGTAAGGGACTCCGAGAGCCATCCCCCGGAGAGGTCCAGGGTGGTGCTCGACCAGGCCCTGGACGTGATACTCGAGGGAACCAAGACCAGGATGAAGCACTATGCCCAGGACCTCAGGATGCCTGTGATGGTCATACACATGATGGGCATCGTCCTTCCCATACTGGGGACTATAATGGCGCCGCTGGCAGCGGTCTTCATGTCAGATATGGTGGGCCCCATCCATTTCATAGTCGGATATAACATCGTCCTTCCCATAACAATCCTCTGGTTCATCAACTATGCCCTGAGCAGGCGGCCTATGACCTTCTCCCAGGTGGACATCTCTGTCATTCCGGGCATCCCAAGGAAGGGGACATTCAAGGTGGGGAGGAGGAGCATACCCGTTCTTCCGCTGGCAGTGGTTGTCTTCGTGGCCGTAGCAGCGCTCCCGCTCATGTTCTTCTTCCAGAACTACGGACTTCTGTTGATAGGAACAGAAAGCTGTATCGACCCCAGCCCGGCTGGTTTCAACACGGTCTGCAAGCATGATACCTGGACTCTGCTGTACTCCCTTATGTTAATACTTGCGGTGGCCCTGAGCTTTACCGTCTATTTTGTACTCACCAATATGCAGAGATACAGGATTCAGTCCAGGATACAGAAGACCGAGGGCGAGTTCGAGATGGCTATGTTCCAGCTCGGCAACAGGATATCGGGCGGGACCCCGACCGAACTTGCGGTGGAGAAGTGTGTTGATGACATGAAGGACCTTGAGATTGCAGGCCTGTTCAGGCTCACCCTCAGGAACATAAGGAACCTGGGCATGACCTTTGAGGGGGCGCTCTTTGACAGGAGGTGGGGCTCCCTGCTCTATTATCCCTCAAGGCTCATAAGGAACATCATGCTCGTGGTGACAGACACCGCCAGGACGGGTGTGAGGTACGCTGCCGAGAGCATGCTGAGGATAGCCCGCTACCTCAAGAACATCAGGGAGACCCAGGAGTACATCAGGGACATGCTCTCTGAGACCGTATCGAGCATGAAGTTCCAGGCCTACTTCCTCACACCCATGATAACCGGCCTCATAGTCTCTATGACCTCGGTGATTGTCCTCGTGCTCGGCACACTGGACGGCATGCTTGCTGACATGAACATGGGAGATATGGGTGTCGGGGGCCTCAGCATGTCCATGAGCATGGAGTCAAATGTCTCCCCTGAGCTGTTCCAGCTCATAGTGGGTGTCTACCTCATAGAGGTCATCATAATCCTGGGGATATTCCTCACCAAGATAGGGGAGGGAGAGAACAAGATAGCCCAGTGGTACAGCGTGGGCCAGATGCTAATCGTGGCGGTTGTGATATACTTCATAGTGGCCCTGATGTCAAGCGCGGTGTTCTCAGAACTCATCTACGGCGCTCTCTCGGGTATGATAGGAACGTAACAATAAGCCTTTACAGGAGTTAACAATTCCAAAACACACTGTCGCTTCGTGACAGGCGATCTTGTGCCACAGCACGAGATATGTGGCACATCTGCTCTGACGCAAAGCGTCAGGCAGTGCCTGCCGAAGGCAGAGCACTCTTGTGGCAAAGCC
>Ga0307421_1001274_pt1 | contig 15406 bp, 9 predicted proteins | sample SalMarWE160270MG_FD_202163 | JGI IMG/M metagenome (GOLD analysis project Ga0307421, IMG submission 202163) | Salt marsh sediment microbial communities from the Plum Island Ecosystem LTER, Massachusetts, United States - WE1602-70 | ecosystem: Environmental > Aquatic > Marine > Intertidal zone >...
TCAGTTCTATCATGAAAAAGGCGGCCGCAGCCGCACTTATTACCTTCTGACAAAGGATGGGAAAAAGGCACTTCAAGAGGTTAAAGCCTATCAGAAATCACTCTGGAATGGCATTCCGGAAGTAGCCTTTGATGTGAAAAAATCCAAATGAAAAAGAAAAAAGAAACACCTCCTGCCTTAGCAGCCTGGTTACTGTCAAAAATAAATTCCCGTGAAGAGCGCCTCTCCATCCTGAGCGACTTTGCCGAGATCTATGAAGAATTGGCCGCTGAGGAAGGAACCTCCAAAGCCAGAAGATGGTACTGGATTCAAGTTCTGAGATCCATTCCTATGTTTATCATAAATCATTTTTTTTGGAGTGCGGAGATGCTTAAAAATTATTTTAAAATTGCTTTACGGAATATTAAAAGGCATAAAGGATTCACATTTATAAATATTGTTGGCCTTTCTATTTCGATCGCTTGTATCATCCTAATATTGCTCTATGTGTACCATGAAATATCGTTTGATGGCTATCATGAGGATGTTGACCGTATTTACAGAGTCGCCATGGATCTGGGAGAGGATGAAACGGCAAGGGTTTCAGGGCCTCTGGCACATACGTTAAAGAGCGATTATCCGGAAGTTAAATACGCTGCCGGAATTTTCCGAATGGCAAGACCGGTTGTTCAACATAAGGATAAGAAGTTTTATGAAACGCGGATTGTCCTGGCAAATTCGGATATATTTAAAATTTTCAATATTCCTTTTTTAAAAGGAAATCCCGATACGGCTCTAGCTGGTCCAGGAAAGATCGTCCTTACCCAACAAATGTCAGAAAAATATTTTGGGTCCTCGGATCCTTTAGGCGAGCCGATACAAATCTCAGGAGATAATTACGAAGTCACAGGCATTGTAGCCAATCCGCGTTCAAACACACACCTTAAGTGTGACTTTATTGGATCTTTGGAAAGTTTTAAAGAGCCGGATACCGTTACGGAATGGACCTGGTGCGGACTTTATACGTATGTCAAGCTATCCCCCAACTCTGATCCTCTCGCCTTTGAAGAGAAGATTCGGAAGATTGCCGACAGATACATAAAGGATTATTTAAATGAAAGAGGATGGACATACAATTATTTTTTGCAGCCCCTTCGGAAAATCCATCTCTTTTCACATTTAGGTGCAGAATATGAAAAACCCGGAAACCCGACTTATATTTACCTGCTTTCAGTTTTGGGTGTTTTTATTTTGTTGATTGCGTGTTTGAACTATGTGAATCTCTCAACTGCCCGAGCCGTAAAAAGAGCAAAAGAAGTCGCTGTCCGGAAAGTAATCGGGGCCCAACGCCTTCAACTCATTCGGCAATTTCTCAGTGAATCCATATTGTTCTCTCTCTTATCGACTGTTATAGCTCTTTTCATAGTCCGTATGGCTCTGCCAATCTTGAATGGAATAACCCAGATTAACTTCACCATGAAAAGTCTCTTGCAAACTCATCTGCTCATAATCGTGTTCGGTCTCGCTTTTTTTATCGGAATTCTCGCCGGTCTTTATCCGGCATTGTTTTTATCCTTGCTCAAACCGGAGTCGATATCTAAAAACCAGGCAGGTTCCAGCCACCAAAATGTACTGTTTCGACGGATTCTTGTCACCAGCCAATTTTGTATTTCCATTTTCCTTATTATTGGGACTCTTGCAATTCATACACAATTGTCTTTCATGAAGAATCACCCCCTTGGATTTGATAAGTCGCAAAAGCTTATTGTTCCTGCTGAGTTGGGAGATAATTATGAGACAATCAAAAATGAATTTTTAGGTCACCCCTCTATCATTGGGGCCACCGCTTCATGGAGCTCTCCCGGCCAAAGCCCCTGGTTCGTAAGTACCCGGCTTCCCGATCAAGCAGATAATAAAGAGCAAGGAATGCATTATCAGTTTGTTGATTATGATTATATCTCTGAGTACAAGATGAAAATGGTGGCAGGAAGGGAATTTGAAAAAACGATCAGCAGTGATGAAGGAGGCGCTGTCATTCTGAATGAAACCGCAGCTGGAGCTTTTGGATGGACACCTGTGGATGCAATAGGCAAACGTATCCAGGGACTGGGAAGAGAGGCTCGGCATATCCGGGAGGTTATTGGAGTTATTGAAGATTTTCATTTCCAGGGCCTGCAGAAATCCATTGAACCCATGGTGATGATGGTTTATCCCAGCGTTTTTAGAACAATCACTTTCAACCTTAAAACAGATGAATTGAGAGAGACTTTATCCTTCATAGAACAGAAGTGGAATGAATTACACTTAGGAGAAGTGTTTAGTTACTATTTTCTCGATGAGGACTTTAATCGATATTACCTCTCAGAAGAAAGGGTTGGGAAACTAATTTCTGTTTTTGCCAGTCTTGCTATTTTCCTGTCCTGCTTAGGTCTGTTTGGATTGGCTTCATTTACTGCTGACCAGCGTACAAAAGAGATTGGAATACGCAGAGTCCTCGGCGCTTCTTTGTCTGGCGTCATGGTTCTTTTAACAAAGGAATTTGTAAGACTGGTAGCGGTGGCTAATATTATTGCCTGGCCCCTTGCCTATTTTGCAATGAACAAATGGCTGCAGAACTTTGCCTATCGCGTGCCTTTGAGTATTTGGATTTTTCTCCTCTCCGGCCTCGCAGCCCTAGTAATAGCTCTGCTCACAGTCAGCTATCAAACCGTCAAAGCCGCCACAGCCAATCCCGTGGATTCGCTCCGGTATGAGTGAAAAAATCCAAATGAAAAAGAAAAAAGAAACACCTCCTGCTGTAGCAGCGTGGATATTGTCAAAAATAAATTCCCGTGAAGAGCGACTCTCCGTCCTGAGCGACTTTTCCGAGATCTATGAAGAATTGGCCGCTGAGGAAGGAACCTCCAAAGCCAGAAGATGGTACTGGACTCAAGTCCTGAGATCCATTCCTATGTTTGTATTAAATCATTTGTATTGGAGTGCAGAGATGCTTAAAAACTATTTGAAGGTCGCTTTGAGGAACATTAAAAGAAATAAAATATTTTCATTTATCAATATCTCGGGTCTTGCCATTGGAATGGCATGCTGTCTTTTGTTGATGCTGTTCATACGTTTCGAACTCAGCTTTGACAAGTACCATAAAAACGCCAAAAACATCTACAGAGCGGCTATTACACACAGCCAGTCCTTGATGGGGACTCAAATGTTGAACGTCACCCCGGGAATTTTGGCCCCTTTTCTGAGAGAAGAATGCCCGGAAGTGGTGAACGCAACGAAAATCAGAAGCGGGGGCAGTAAGATACAGTATGGGGACAAACAATTTGATGATGACCGTTTTTTCTTTGCGGACTCCGAATTTCTTGAAGTTTTCACCTTCCCCCTTATCAAAGGAGATATAAAAACAGCTTTAAAGGAACCTTACTCAATCCTCCTCACACAACATACTGCCAAAAAATACTTCGGAGAAGAAAATCCCTTAGGAAAGGTCCTGTTTGTGGACAATAAACATGAATATACTGTTAAAGGAGTGCTCCAAAACGTTCCCCGGAATTCTCATTTCACCTTTGATATCCTTGCTTCAATGGTTACTCTGGAAAGCCTTAAAGGGCAAAAGTATCTCTCCGGATGGAACAACTACAAAACCTATCTTATACTGCAAAAAGGCGCAGATACTGATGAACTTCTTAAAAAGATGCAGCAGATTATCGACAGGACAGAAATGAAAGACAAATTCATACTGCAGCCTCTTACGGACATCCACCTTTATGGAAATTATGTTTTTGAACTGGAACCAAATGGAGACATCCGTTACATCTATCTTTTATCCGCCACTACGTTTTTGCTCATGCTTATTGCCTGCTTCAATTTCATCAACCTTTCAACCTCAAGATCGGTCCATCGGGCAAAGGAAGTAGGAATGCGTAAGGTCATCGGAGCAACCAGAGTGCAGCTGATCAAACAGCTCTTGGGAGAATCTCTCGTAATCTCGATCATTGCATTCCTTATATCACTGACAGTGGTCAAACTTCTCCTCCCCTGGTTCAGTGTGTATATGGACCGGGAATTGAAATTCATGTTTTTTGCAGACATCCAGCTGCTTTTGGGACTGATCGCTCTCGTGTTCATTGTCGGCCTGATCGCAGGCAGCTACCCCGCTCTTTTCCTGTCCAGGTTTCGACCGGTTACCGTGTTTACAGGAATCCTCAGGCCCGGTTCAAAGGGAACAACTCTTTTCCGGAATTCCCTGGTTGTGGTGCAGCTTGTCATAACCATTACCCTTATCACATGCACATATGTTATTTTGGGTCAGCTCCGCTACATCCATAAGAAAGACCTTGGATTTGAAAAAACGCATGTCATAACCGCTTTTATAAGAGACCCAAATCTTCAGAATAATGTCGAACCTTTCCTGACTGAACTCAGAAGTCATCCTCAGATCGTTGATATCACCTTATCGAACCAACTGCCTTACCTGATCATGAATGCGAATCCGCACACACAGTGGGAAGGCATGGAAGCAGGCACAGAACAACAGGTGTTCGAACTACACGTTGATAATAACTTTATCGATTTTTACGACCTAAAAGTCATACAGGGAAGAAAATTTTCCAGGGAATTCAGAAAAGATACAGGAGAAGCTTGTATACTCAACCAGACAGCTGCACACATGACTGGCTGGGATGATCCGCTCAACAGGAGATACAATGAGGGCACGGTCATAGGAGTGATCAAAGATTTCCACTTCGCCCCATTGAATGTGAAAGTCGCCCCCCTATGCCTCAGGTTGAACCGCGATCCCGGCGAATGGCTGTCCATTAAAATCCCTTCCCAGGACATTCCTGGAGCACTCGCTGTTATTAAGCGCATATGGGAAAAATACTCTAAGGTCTATCCTTTTGTCTACTCCTTCCTGGATGAGCGGATAGACAGGTTGTACAGGGCTCAACAGAAATTAGGACAAAGCCTCACCTATTTTTCAGCCATTTTGATATTTGTCGCCTGTCTTGGATTGGTCGGATTAGCCTCCTTTACTGCTGAACAAAAGACAAGGGAAATCGGAATAAGGAAGGCTCTGGGAGCTTCTGCAGGAAGCATACTCAGCCTCTTAGGGAAAAAATATGTGCGATGGTTGATTCTGGCCAGCTTCATCGCATGGCCTCTGGCTTATTACATGATGCAAAAATGGCTTCAGAATAACTTCGTCTACCGGACAAAAATCGGAATCTACACTTTTATCTTTTCCGCTGCTGCAGCCTTTGCTATCACTCTTATTTCCGTCGGATTTCAAACCATTAAAGCCGCCACAGCCAATCCGGTGGATTCACTCAGGTATGAGTGAATAACTGATTTTATTTGCATTCCGGATAAAATTTTACTTGACAAACAAATATATTTTCTCTATTATCCAGAGATAATGAGAAAAGCCAGCCATCCTCCGAAACTCGCGGAATGGATACTGCGCCGCATCTATCCGGATAAAGGAGAGTTCACTTCTGTAGGTGATTTTCGTGAGGAATATGAAGAGGTTTATCGATCCGAAGGTTCTTTCAGAGCCCATCTCTGGTACTGGGAACAGATCATCAAGTCCATCCCAAGCTTTATACGAAATAAAATTCATTGGAGCCTGATCATGATCCATAATTATCTGAAAGTGGCGTTTAGGAATATCAAAAGACACAAAGGTTATTCCTTCATTAATATCGCTGGGCTGGTCATGGGCATGACCGTCTGCCTCTTCCTCATTCAATTGATTCGATATGAATTGAGCTATGATGGATTTCACCAAGATGCAGACCGAATCTATCGGGTTGTGGACCGAAGCAGCAGCCGAACACAGGCCAGCCTCTCCAAAGCACTGGTGGAAATGTTCCCGGAAGTGGAGCAGGCTGGCAGGGTGATGTTTTTCGAGGGATTCCTGCGCATTGAGGATGAATTGATCCAGGATCAGCGCATTTATTTTGCGGATCCGGAGATCATGGAAATCTTTTCATTTCTCCCGGAATATGGATATGATCGTGAAGCGCTGTCGGAACCCTTTGCCGTTTTGATTACCCGCCGTGCGGCCTCCCAATACTTCGGAACTGATGATCCTGTGGGAAAGACTTTCTCTTTTGCCAATAGCTTTGATTTTCATGTAAAAGGCGTTTTAAAGGACATACCAGAGAACGCGCATTTCCGTTTTGACTTTATATCCTCGATGTCCACATTGAAATCAATCACCGGACAGGATTTTCTGACTGGCTGGGAATCCCGGGAGTTTTTCACCTATCTCCGGTTGGCAGAGAATGCGGATCCAGGCGCACTGGCGGATAAATTTGACATCTTGAAGAAAAAATACGGGCTGGAGCGTCCCGAGTTTCGTCTGCAGTCTCTGAGGAAAATACATATAGGAGGCAACCTTCAAGCGGATATGGCTATAAATACGGACATCAAATATGTGACCATCCTGGGCGTGATCTCTGTATTTATCCTCCTGATGGCCTGTCTGAATTATATCAACCTTTCTACTGCTCAGGCATCCAAGCGGCTGAAGGAGATTGGATTACGGAAAGTACTCGGTTCGACCCGCGGAAATATCATCAGACAATTCCTGGGCGAAGCCCTGTTGACTGCCATAGTGGCCATGGGATTGAGTATCTCGATCTTTTTTCTTTTACTACCCGTTATGAATCAATTCTGGAATCGCTCCCTTTCATTTAATATTTTTCAGGATCCGGCTGCCGCATTCCTTCTCTTTTGCGTTCCTTTAGTGGTCGGTTGTGTTGCAGGCATCTTTCCTGCATTTTATTTCTCGACTCTGTCTCCGGTCATGCTGGCCAGGGGAAAGATGAAAAGGCAGGGTAAGGTACGCCTCCGCAGTGGATTGATCGTCTTTCAATTCGTGATTACCGTATTTCTGCTCATCGGCTCATTTATCATAGGCGACCAGCTTCAATACTTGAAGAAGAAGAGCTCAAACGCTTATGGCGAACCCATCGTGATGATCACACTGAATGATCAACGCATCCGCCGAAATCATGATCCTTTCAAGGATGCACTGCTGCAGCATCCGGCCATTGTCAAAGCCACTGCTTCTTTTAACCTGCCCTTTATGATTACCACCGGCAGTTGGTGCTCCTGGCCAGGCCAGGTCGAGGAGGACCGTTTTATCATTCGGCACTCATGTGTGGAGCACAATTTTATCGACTTTTATCAAATAGGGCTTATTGAAGGACGAAACTTCTCCAAGGAATTCTCTACGGATGAGACAAGTGCTGTCCTGATCAACGAGACGGCGGCACGTCTGATGGGAGGAGAGAATGTTATCGGTCGAACCATCGCAACCAGCTCGTTGTTTCAGAATGCCACAGTGGTTGGGATACTGGAAGACTTTCATTTCAAGCCCCTTCACCAGCGCATCGAACCCCTGGCCTTGACTTTATTAAAGGACGGGGGGCGTTTTGCGGGCGTTCATTATCTGGCGGTCAAGATCAACCCGAATCAAATCCCGGAAATTCTGGATTATATAGGAGAGACGTGGAAAGATTTCGCACCTGAATTTCCACTTGTATATAATTTTATGGACGACCGCATTGAAGCTTTGTATCGGCAAGAGACCAAGGTGGGTGAAGGGATTCGCATGCTTACCGTTATTGAAATTTTTCTGGCCTGTTTGGGTTTATTCGGGCTGTCACTCTTTACGGCAGAGCAAAAGACCAAAGAAATTGGCGTCCGGAAAGTTCTGGGTGCTTCTTCACCCGGTCTCGTTTTTATGCTCTCTCGTGAGTTGATTCGATGGATCGCGTTTGCTTCACTGATTGCCTTCCCGCTGGCATGGTATGTGATGCATCGTTGGCTTCAGAATTTCGAATATCGTACGGAGATCGGGTGGAGTTCTTTTGCTGTATCCACTTTAATGGTGCTGCTGGTCTCTATGTTGACTATGGGATATCACTTAGTCCGTGCATCACGAGCCAATCCGGCGGATTCCCTCCGGTATGAGTAAAATGACATATCCAAATATTGTACAAGAAGAAAAATCCTCTCTTTCTTCACACCTTCTAAAGCCATTAAGGTTTCTGGTTGACCGGTCCTGTTTTTTGTGTGTATGATGTGTGACGCAGCTGCGCACAGAGCGGAGATGAGGTGAAATTCTCCCTAATAAGAAAAATCTCTCGAAGGGTTCTACTGCTGAGAGAAAGATTTATAACCAACTTTCAGGAGGTATCTGATGATCAGCGAACAAGAACTGGCAAAACTCTCTTTTAAAGGAGCTCCCCGGATAAAGGTGATCCCCCCGGGACCAAAATCCCAGGAGATCCTCTCCTATCAGAAGGAACATGAAAGCTCAGCAGTCAGTTATTCAAAGGGCATGCCCATGGCTCTGCGGCGGGGGCGCGGAGCGACCCTTGAGGATGTAGACGGAAATATCTATATAGATATGTTCGGCGGAGCCGGAGTCATGGCGGTCGGACACGGGCATCCGGTGGTTCTGAAAGCAGCCCACGAGCAGATCGACCGGATAACTCACACACTGGATATTCCCACTCCTACAAGGAAAAACATGGTCGAGGTCTTACAAAAACTCCTGCCCAAAGAGCTGAATCGCATTTTCTTCGGAGGCCCTACCGGTTCAGATGCGGTTGAACAGGCCATAAAGCTGGCCCGCTACAACACAGGGCGGAACAGCATCATTGCCTTTGAAGGGGCTTACCACGGCATGACCGGGATTTCTCTGGCATTGACTTGTGACAGCCACCACCGTGAAGGCATTGGCCAGCTTGTTCCGGATGTGCAGTTCATTCCTTATCCGTACACGTATCGGAATCCCTTTGGATGCCCTGATGAGGAAGTCAACCTTCAGGCAGCGGAAAACCTGGACCGCGTGCTTTCCGATAGTCACTCGGGCTTTTTAAAGCCGGCCGCTGTCATTCTTGAGTCAGTACAGGGTGAGGGGGGAACCATAATCCCCACGACCCTTTTCATGAAGCGGGTTCGGGAGATCTGCGATAAGTATGATGTCCTGATGATCTGTGATGAGATCCAGGCTGGTCTCGGGAGAACCGGAAAGATGTTTGCCTTTGAACACTTTGATATTATTCCTGACATTGTTACCATGAGCAAGGCCCTCGGCGGTATTGGATTTCCAATAGCAGCGATAGCCTATAAAGACAAATTGAATACATGGCCGGCCGGGAAGAGCATCGGAACCTTCAGGGGGAATATGATAGCATTCGCCGCTGGCGCTGCCTCTCTGACCTGGATGGTAGAGAGCCAAATTCCGGAACGAGCTCTGGAATTAGGGAAAAAATCAATGGTGCCGCTGAAAAAGCTGGAATCTGAGAGCGCCATAGTGGGCGAAGCACGCGGAATCGGACTGATGATGGCACTTGAGATGGTCACAAACAAAAGGAACAAAGAGCCCTCGTCAGAGTACGCACAGATGGTCCGTAAGTACGGGCATCAGCGCGGAGTGATGATCGAGGTGGGCGGTCACCACGGCAACGTGGCCAGGATGCTGCCGCCGCTGGTGATAACCGAAGAATATCTTATGAAGGGAATCAATATCCTTAGTGGGGTGATAAAGGATATCGAAGCGGGAAAGCTCTCCTAGAAAGGAAAATTATGCCCAAACAGATGCCCGAAGTACACAAAAAAGGTGAACAGACAAGACAGCACTGTATTCTTTGAGAAAGGATGATAAAACATAACGTCTTATTCTATGATGAGCATCATGGAAAAGAATAGAGAAGACTTGACAGAATCCTCAATTCAATGTATATTCATTGTATATACATAGAGACATGATATGGTGACTAAAATACAGAAATGGGGTAACAGCTTAGGACTGAGGATTCCTAAATCCTTTGCCGAGGAAATAGGTGTCAAAGAGGGTTTTGCTGTCAACATAACCCTGGAAGACGGTCAGCTTCTGATCCGCCCTTTACAAAAAGAAAAATATCAACTGTCCGAACTCCTCTCTCAGGTGCGGAAAGAGAACACGCACGAAGAGATATCGACCGGAGATGCTGTGGGCAGAGAGATCTGGTGAAGGTTCAGCGTTATATCCCTGAACGCGGAGATGTTGTCTGGCTTGAGTTCAATCCTCAGGCTGGCTACGAACAAGCCGGACATCGTCCTGCCTTGGTTTTATCACCCAAGGCCTATAATAAAAAAGTCAAATTAGCCCTGTTTTGCCCTATCACCTCTCATGTCAAGGGCTATCCCTTTGAGGTTATACTCCCTAAAAAATATAGAATATCAGGCGCTATATTGTCTGACCAGATAAAAAGCCTTGACTGGCAGGTGAGAAAAGCACAAAAAATAAACTCTGTACCAAAGGATGTCCTCAAAGAGGTTTTGGCAAAAATCCATGTTCTGCTTGGGTTTGAAACCATTAGATAAACACTGCTAATCAAAAAATCTCCGATCCCCCACTCACCTTTTGCAACAATTATGCTTGCCTCCTTTGAAGTCCATAAGAACCTGCGGAAAATAATGTTCTTATTCTACCAAGCCATAAATATCCCAATAGATTGTTATTTTTTATTTGTCGCGCAGGGATTCGTCAGTGTTGCCCTGAATATAGAGACCGATAATTTTGGCGATGCGTCCTTTTTCATCTGAGACAAACTGCAGGCGGAACGAAGCGTATCCTTCCAGAGCAAAGGTGTCTTTGGTAAGTGGTCTAAGCCGGTATTCAGGCCGGTCCTCACGTTTGTAATAAAGGCTGCCGTCGCGCAGGATGATACGGCGAGGCCCGTAGTCACCAGCAAATTTTTCCATCTCGGCCGCTGAAAGGACGACCGGGCTTTTCTCAACCTTAAGCGCCTCCCTTGCCCACTGGAGGGCCCTGGTCGTCAACCGATGACCTTTCAATATCTTTAGGGCCGATTCAAAGCTGCCTATGGCATCTTGATTTTGACCCAGATCCATGTGGATTAATCCCAGGCCAATATAAGCACCAGCGGATTGGGGGAACGTTTCAAGACAGTACTCAAATACAGAGACAGCATCTTCTTTTTTCCCGCTTTCTCCCAAATACTCGGCCAGTGCCGTTAAATAATCCTCCTCAGCCAGTTCAGGGAATGTTTCTATAGCCTCACGCAGTTTTTTCATGCCTGCTTCTTTTCCTTCCTCAGTAAAGGCTGCTTCGACGGCCAGCCGGTTTAGTCTTTTCGGCTCATCATATTTTTCATATTCCAGCCAGTCGAGGGCATATTGATGGTCAGAAACGATGAGGCCGCTTACTGCCTCGGCAATAGCCAATCCATTGTTGCTGTTGGTAAAATAAACAAATCCCTCGCGGCAGTCTGTGTAGGTTGCAGTGTAAGCCCTCAAATCCCCGTTATCTCCCCAATGCCAGAAGCTGTCTCCTGTTTTTCCCGGCTGGATACCCCATCCCAATCCCCAATAAACATTTTCAAACAGCTCGGCGGTATTCCTGTTTTTTGTCACCTGAACATGAGGGGAAATCATCTGATTTATGGTTTCTTGGGAAAGTCCTTCAGCATTGAGGACGGCGCATATGAAGACCGCGTAATCCGAGGCGGTTGTCAGAAGGGACGCCCCGCCGTTGGGTTCGGTTCTTTTCCGGAGGGCATGAACCGAACCATGGCTGTCATGACCACAAGCACCGTTGGCGGCATAGATTTCGTTCCAGACATAGCTGGTATGATCCATTCCGAGAGGGTCGAATATCTCCTTTTGGGCGAATTCCTGCAGGGTCATGCCGGAAATTTGCTCTATGGTGCGGCCGAGATAGAGGAATCCTTCGCCGGAGTAGGCGTACTGAATCCCCGGGTCACGCATGAGCCTTGTCCCCCAGTTGGGAAGTCCGGTGGTATGGGTCAGGACCAGGCGAGCCGTTATATTTTTATATCGTTCGTCGCCCGAAAGTTTCTTGTATTCTTTATCCGGAAAATATTCATGGAGAGGCTTGTCCAGATCGAGCTTTCCCCTTTCGACAAGACGCATGGCTGCGTAGGCGGTAATGGTTTTGGTCAGAGAAGCCGCTTCGAACATGGTGTTATCGTTGATAGGCTCGTTGGTCTGCCGGCTTTTTACCCCGAATGCTTTGTTCCAGGCTATTTTACCATCACGAACGACGGCTATGGTCAGGCCGGGAATGTTGGCCGCTTCCATCAGACGGGGAATCTCCTTCTCTAAGGGGGAGGCGAGTATTTCTTCCTCGGATTGTTGGGCACAGGAGGAGAAAAACACGAAACTAAGTAAAAAAAGGCAAAAGCAAAAAAGGATAGGCGTGATGGTTTTATGATGTATCATGCAATGGCTCCTTTTCAATGGGCTTGAAGCGATGTATAGAATAGATGTGTTCATCAATTTTATAGACGTAATAAACACAAAAATGGTTTGTTTTTTAAAGTAAGATTATGCCCTGGCATGAGTCTGAAGTAAACAAAAAAGGTAAACTGGCAGGACGGTATTGTTCTAAAGCATCCAGGCATAACCAATCTTCAGAAAAAATGTTCTGTCAGACCGGGTGAGCTGAATGCCTTGGTCCCCAAAATAATTGTCGCTGTAGCCTAAGAAAAGCACAGTTCTCGGATTGAACTTATAAGAGAAGAGAAATTGGCTGAAAAAATTCTTCTGCTCTGAATCTATATCAAAGGTATAATTGCCGGGATTAAAGTCATAATTCACATACTGGATGATAGATCTAAAAAACACCCTAACTGTAAACTGATAGACTGCGTTTAACTGGCTGACATTGGCTGTATACAGCCGGGCGTCTTGAACCCTCATCCGCTCATAAGTGTGCTGCAGAGTCAGGTGAAGGTGCTTACCCAGATTGGATAACGCCCCAAAATCAAGTCTCCATGTGTTACCAAGACGAATGTTCGCATAATCGATTTGGCTGCCCACAAACACAGAGCCACCGAGTTGGATAAAACTGGCAGGCCAAAAACCTCCTCCTGCTGTAAAAGTAGTGAGATCAAATTCATGTCCCTTATAGGCCTTTACTGCTGTCACACCTTTTATATAAAAATTGGATTGAAGAGCACCGGTATATGAAAACCAAGCAGAGGCCTTTTTACTTAGAAGGTTTCCCTTTTGGTCCTCAAAATAGTTCACTTCACTGCCCAATCTCAACAGCGCCCACCAGGTATCCGGGGGGGCATTCCACGTATAATTCACTCCACCCTCCACATTTCGATAACCGACCTGAGGGAAATATCCAAGGTCAGCCCGAAAATTTGAACCGGCTTCTTCATAATCAGCCCACCATCCCCAGGTCCTTGAATTGTGGTCATACTCAAATGAAATCAGACCATCTTTGAACTCGCATGAGGATTGATGGTTCTCTTTGGCCACATCATCCGGATATTTTGTGCTGGACCTCAGAGCCAACAATTGAATTTGATCCGTTTGGGTGAAGCGGAAATCCAGATCAAATCCATAAACCCTATTGAAATAACCGCTTCCTTCCCTATCAGTGAAGATGATGCCTGCTGTGTACCGGCTTCCAAAATCCCGCTTGTAACGGAAAACAGAGGATAGATTCTTGGTCCAAAGCGAGGTAGAAGTAGAGCCCTGGCTCCCTGGAAAGATAAGGTTGGTGATGTCATCACGCATCACAAACGCTCCAATGGTGTTGGGGCCTTCTTTCCCGGTCAGTTTCACCCCCCATGAGGGATCTCTTACGGTCCGAGTATAAATGATCTCCTTTAAAGTGGAAAAAAATCAAGGCCTTCTGTAAAAAAAGGGCGTTTCTCCGGATAAAAAAGGGCAAAGGGCCGGTTGATGTCCAGCTGCCTGGCATCTGCCTCGACCTGGCTGAAATCCGGATTGGCGGTCAGATTCAAGGTCAGGTTTGAAGTGATGCCCCAGCGGGTGTTGACTCCAAATTCTGTATTCTGGTATTCCTTTTTGAAACCACCCTGAGGAAAATCCTCTCTTTCATCTTTACGAATAGCAGTCAGAGTAGGATTGACCTCAAGATTCCTGCCCGGACTAACTCCCTCAAAGCCTTTGATCTTAACGGCCTGGCACAGATAACAGTTATCGCTCCGGTCCCTGGGGAACAACCCTATGTGGTACGTGTGGTCCCTGGGATAACTCCGCACCGCATCAAATCCCCAGACCTGAAATCCTTTTTTCCTCTGAAAGCTCAGCGTCGAAAAAGGCAAAACCATCTCCACACAATAACCCCAATCCATGAGTTCACTTGCACAGTCCCAGATCCCATCCCAACCCGCATCATCCCCGCTCTGGGTTTCAATCAGATCCAACTGCACGCCCTGTGCGGTCACAATAAAGACAAAACTCCGGCGTTGATCATTGAACGTATCAAATATGAGGCCTACCCAATCATCTCCTCCGTGACTATCCCGGTCACTGAGATGAGCACGAATGGCTGACGGGTCCGGGTCATAACAGCGGAAAGCCGCATACAGGTTTTTGGAATCATAGCTCAGAAACACCTGTGTTTGAACAGGAGGCGGAACATTCTCTCCCGGTCTCACTTCATACAATAATTCGAGCATCAGCGCATCCTGCCACACCTTTTCGTCCAGGATGCCGTCAAGTGTGACCTCTGTATCTGTTTTAGACACTATAAACGGGCGGGGTACCTGAACCCTGATTGGTATTGACCTTCTGGCAAAATATTGCCATTGGATGCAATGAAAACAGCAAACAAAATATCAGTAGAGTGCCAAAACTTTTTTTCATGCTAAATTTCTTCTTTCTTTTCGGACAGTTCAAAAGTATGGCCAGGCTTCCATTCGCCATCCCGGAATGTGAACCACTTGTCAATGAGTTTGCCCTCTTCGGTCAATTCAAACGTATTTCTAAATTCCAGTTTATTATCCGGAAAAGTGATCAGACCATAAATAAGTATTTTCCCATCATCCTCAACAACATGACCGTGGAAAAAGTTGCCGTTGCTGGTTATAGAAAACACACCGATTTCCTGTTTGTCTGAATCCCAGTAAAAATAGGCTTCTGTAATGTTTTGAAGTATTTTAGTCTCTGTGGTCTGCTTTATGGCTTTTCCGTTCCATATGACCTTCCACAGTACTTCGCGTTTGGCTCCTTCACCAAAACGGGGCATGTCTCCTTCCCATTTTTTATTGACAATGGGTTCGAACAGCTTTAAGTGTTCATCTAATTCTTGACCATAAACAGGAGATAGAAAAGCTCCCATAAGTAAAACAATACTCATCATTAAACAAAATATCTTCATGACCACTCCTCTTTGTTTTTTCTTAAAGGAATCGATACTACTGTTGGAAAGACTAAAGAATCACTGTTTATTTTTTCAATTCATATTTGAAAACAAGCTCTTTTCCTGTCCCAATGGAGATATAATTATCTGCGTAAGCTTCCTTAAACATATTGATAGCCTGGTCGCCGGTGCAGTGAGTGGCGCCGCATTTCTCTACCCCCAGCCTTTGAAAATGATCAATAATAGTGTTGATCTCTT
>Ga0307421_1001277_pt1 | contig 15376 bp, 9 predicted proteins | sample SalMarWE160270MG_FD_202163 | JGI IMG/M metagenome (GOLD analysis project Ga0307421, IMG submission 202163) | Salt marsh sediment microbial communities from the Plum Island Ecosystem LTER, Massachusetts, United States - WE1602-70 | ecosystem: Environmental > Aquatic > Marine > Intertidal zone >...
AGCACCGACGCCGATGGTTACTTTGTCATCGGCACTGTCGCCGGTGCCGATTTATATGTTGCACCAGGCAGTCAGGGTTGGCTCCAGAATGGGGCAGACGCCGTTGCACTTTATGTAGGCGATGCTGTTGATTTTCCAAATGATACGCCCGTAACCACTGCAAGCCTGATCGATGCCATCGTGTATGACACCAACGATGAAGACGATGCAGCACTGTTGACACTCCTTAATTCGGGACAACCACAAGTGAACGAGGGTGGGAATGGAGACAAGGATAACCATTCCAACCAACGCTGTCCTAATGGTGATGGAGGTGCGCGCAACACTGATACTTACGATCAATGGGCACCTACACCGGGAGCAGAGAACATTTGTGAGATTGTGCTCGAATTTGGTCAATGTGGAGATCCGACCACCGCGATCCATGCCATACAGGGAAATGGAGCAAGCAGTCCGGAAGTCGGAAATATTCATGTCATAGAAGGCATCGTTGTCGGGGATTTCCAAACAAGCGCACATCTGAGGGGTTTCTTCCTTCAAGAAGAGAACGGGGATACCGATGAAGACCCGGCGACATCTGAGGGTATCTTTGTTTACGATGGTTCGGTACCCGCAGTTGACGTACAGGCAGGTGAAGTTGTACGCGTGATGGGAAGTGTAACCGAATACTATGATCTCACGGAACTGACCAGTATCACAAACGCAGAAGTATGTGGCACTGGAATTGTCACTGCCGCTGAAGTTTCCCTCCCTGTGTCGACACTGGATGTGTGGGAGTGGTACGAGGGAATGTTGATCCACGTGCCGCAGACTCTCTATGTCACCGGGAACTACTACCAGGGCCGCTACGGCGAGGTCGATCTTTCGGTGTTCGACCGTCTTGATAACCCGACCAATGTCGTCTTGCCCGGCGCAGACGCTCTGGCGCTGCAGGACTTGAACGACCGCAGCCGCTTGCAGTTGGAAGACGGCAGCACGAGTGAGAACCCGGTTCCGGCGCCATACATGGGCGAGGAGAATACACTGCGCGCCGGCGATACGCTGCCAGGTTTGACGGGGGTGCTGCATTACGGTTTTGGAGCCTACGAGTTACATCCCACTGGAGCGGTAGAATTTGCCAGGGCAAATGATCGCCCTCATGATCCTCCAGATGTGGGCGGCGAACTGAAGGTCGCCAGCTTCAACGTGCTCAACTACTTCAGCACAGTCGATGACGGCGATTGGATTTGCGGACCTTCAGGGGATATGGAATGCCGCGGCGCCGATTCAGCGGAGGAGTTCACACGCCAGCGGACGAAAATCATCAATGCAATCCTGGCTCTTGACGCGGATGTTGTGGGCTTGATGGAGATCGAGAACCATGCCGACGACAACGCAGTGCAGGATCTCGTAAATGGGCTCAACGACATCGCTGGCCCTGGGACCTTTGCCTATGTGGCTACGGGCCCGATCGGCACGGACGCCATCAAGGTGGCGCTGATCTACAAACCCGCTTCCGTCACGCCCGAAGGGACGTTCGCCGTCCTCGACTCGAGCGTCGACCCAACGTTCAACGACACACACAATCGACCCGTACTGCTGCAGACCTTCATGGAGAACGCTTCCGGCGAGTTGTTCTCGGTTGCGGTGAACCATCTCAAATCGAAGGGATCAGCATGTGATGACATCGGCGACCCCGATTTGGGTGACGGTCAGGGTAATTGTAATTTAACCCGCACTTCCGCGGCAATCGCGCTGGCGAACTGGCTGGGGACGGATCCAACAGGCAGCGGTGACCCCGACTTCCTCATCATCGGTGACTTGAATGCCTATGCCATGGAGGATCCGGTAGCAGCACTGCGGGACGCAGGATACATAGATCTCATCCAGGCCTTCTCGGGTGCGGGGGCGTACTCTTACGTATATATAGGGCAGTCAGGCTACCTGGACCATGGATTAACCACCGATACACTGGCGGCTCAAGTTACGGGTACTGCCATCTGGCATATCAACACTGACGAACCGGCCGCCCTTGATTACAACGACTACAACCAGCCCGACTTGTACACCGAGCAGTTCTTCCGGGCTTCCGACCACGACCCGGTGGTCATAGGCTTGAGTCTTATCCCGCAGTGCGCGGGGATGAACGCTACCATCTACGTGAGCCGTGATGGTTTAATCGTCGGTGGGCCGTTCGATGGCCGATCATACAAGCACATGATCCGCGGTACTGCCGCGGATGACGTGATGGTAGGTACGAGTGGTAGCGACTACCTGTTCGGCTTCCAGGGCGATGATGTCATGTGTGGCTTGGGTGGCAATGATGTTCTGAATGGGCGGGAAGGAGACGATGTGCTTTACGCGGGCTCTGGCAACGATGTGCTCATCGGTTGGAAGGGCAACGATATCTTGTACGGTGGCGACGGCCACGACGTGCTGGTCGCATTCTTCGGTGATGACTTGCTGTATGCCGGGGATGGCCGCGATGTCCTCAATGGCGGGCACGGCTATGATGAATGCGATGGCGGAGATGGCCGGGATCATGCTGTGCATTGTGAGGTGAAGACGAACATACCATAGCAATCAACCAGCCCGCTGTATGACAACCAGCGGAGGGAGAGGTGGGCGCCGGGGTTATCCGGCGCCCAATATTAGGGACAATTTAACCTTAAAATTTCCCGCGGGGCATTGATTTTGACCTACTGGAGTGCTAGTATCATCGTACTACTCCTTGGAGGGAGGGCGTAAGATATGGGTGGAGCTGCGAAAGGATACAATCCTTACGTAAACCATTCGTCTTTGCATGCCTTGCAAATCTGAGTCCTCGACATTTGTCGAGGACGTTTTGTTTAAATCCAACGCGGCACAGGAAAGGAGGTCACCAGGGGAGAACTGCGGCATATACCAAACACTCGATAGTAAGACAAACCTTTGAAGGAGAGGAGTAATCGAAATGAGGAGGAAGTATTTTAGTCTGTTCGGTTTGATCGTCATCCTGTCGATGCTGATCGCCTTGCCAGGCTTCGCTCAGGGCGAGATGAAATCCGGCAAGAACCCCTATGTCGTCATCATGGGGCAGGACCCGATTGTCGCTTATGAAGGGGGCATCAAGGGTCTTCCGGCGACGAAGCCTGATGAAGGCGAAAAGATCAACCCCAACAGCGCTCATGTCAAGAAGTACGAGAAGTTCCTCGATAAGGAGCATGGAAAAGCTGCAGAGGGAGCGGGCGTTTCCGATGCAAATGTCGGCTATGACTACGTCTACAGCCTGAACGGCTTCTCCGCGTTCCTGACCGAAGCCCAGGTTGAGGAGATGTACAAGCAGCCAGGTGTGGTCATGGTGCTCGAGGATGTGATGCGCTATGCCGACACCGACAGCACCCCGGATTTCCTGGGGCTGACGGATCCGGCTGGACCCTGGACCAAGGGCTACGACGGTGAGGATGTCGTCATCGGAGTGATCGATAGCGGTATCTGGCCCGAGCACCCCAGCTTCGCTGATGACGGTTCCTACGGACTATCACCTGTTGGACCTTTGCCCTGCGAATTTGGCAATACGGCTCACAATCCTGATGATGCACAATTCACATGCAACAACAAGCTTCTCGGCGCACGTCAGATGTTGGCAACATATCGCTTATACACAGGCGTAGAATCCTACGAGTATGATTCGGCCAGAGATGACAATGGACACGGAACCCACACCGCATCCACAGCAGGTGGAAACGGTGGTGTGGAAGCGAACATGTACGGTATCTCGAGGGGAACAATCTCTGGTATAGCTCCTCGTGCGCGCATCATCGCCTATAAGGGTCTCGGATATCTAGGAGGATACACATCCGACTTAGCGGCAGCCATCGATCAAGCGGTTGCCGATGGTGTTGATGTGATCAACTACTCGGTCGGCGGCGGCGCTGCAGGACCGGGCGCGGATGAGATCGCCTTCCTCTTCGCTGCGGATGCGGGCGTCCATGTCGCCACCTCAGCCGGCAACGCTGGACCGGGCGCTGGGAGCCTTGGTAATCCGGGTACGATGCCTTGGATGACAACGGTGGGTGCGAGCACGCAGAGCCGCTTCTTCGAGGGGACTGTAGTGCTCGGGAATGGATCAGAATATTCTGGAGCTTCGATTACGGGCGGCACTGAACAGCTTGATCTTGTAGACGGGGCAGATTATGGAAACGAGCTCTGTCTTCCCGGCACACAGTTTACGGGTGATATTTCAGGCAAAATTGTCCTATGCCGTCGCGGTGTTTCCGCCCGCGCGGATAAGAGTCGAGCCGTATGGATGGCGGGTGGGGCCGGCATGGTCATGTACAATACTGACGATGTTGGCAACCTGGCAACAGATTCACACTTCGTACCTTCGGTACACATCGACTTGACACCTGGACTAGCGATTAAGGCGTATGTAGCCACTGATCCTGCCCCAACAGCCAAGATCAACGGTGGTGTTGTTTCAGAATGGCCGTATGCGCCCTCGATGACGATTTTCTCGTCGCGGGGACCCAATCCGGTCGTGCCCGATATCATTAAGCCGGATATCACTGCACCTGGCACCCAGATTCTGGCAGGCAATTCACCGACCCCGTATGATGCCTACTCGCTTCCTGGCGAGCTGTTCCAGGCTATTCAAGGAACATCCATGTCCAGCCCAATCGTGGCTGGTGCGTTCGCGCTAGTCAAGCAGGCACATCCCGATTGGAGCCCAGCGATGGCGAAATCTGCCATCATGACCACCGCTTACCAGGATGTGGTCGATAACGACCGCGTCAGCCCGGCGGATCCCTTCGATTACGGTGCAGGACATTTGGATTTCTCACGGCCTGCAAATAGCCCTCAGTCACCCTTTGAGCCTGGTTTGGTGTATGACGCCGGTTTATACGAATACGCTGCGTTTACATGCGGTATGGACTGGGGCGTTTTCACGGCAGGGAGCTGTGTCTATCTGGAGTCGATCGGCGTTCCTACCGAGCCCTATAATCTCAACTACCCGTCTATCGGTATCGCAGATCTACCAGGGAGTCTAACGATAGAACGAACAGTGACAGCTGTGACAGGGCGGAATGGCAATATCGCTTTTCACGCGAAAGTAGATTCTCCGGAGGGCTATGAAGTTAGCGTAAGCCCTTCGAAGCTCAATCTCCGAGATGGCGAGAGTGCGACCTTCACAGTTAGCATTACAAATACTGGAGCACCAAGCGGTGAATGGGCTTTCGGATCGTTAACTTGGAAGGGTGGAGGGTACGATGTCTACAGCCCGATCGCAGTTAAAGCTGCACTCTTCAGCGCACCCGCTGAGATCTCAGGTAGCGGCGAAAGTGACTCGGCGAGCTTCGAAGTAAGCTTCGGCTATGCTGGTGCCTACACTGCTGCTGCGCATGGTCTTGAACCGGCAGTGGTGACCACAGCCAATGTACTTCAAGATCCTGATCAGACTTTCGATCCCAATGATGGCTACAGCAATTTGCACCAGTTCACGCTCGCTGGCGCGGCACATTTCCGTATCGCTATACCGCCTGATGCAACGGAGGATGATGCGGACCTGGACATCTTTGTCTTCGGTCCTGGAGGTGCGTACTACGAGAGCACCGCGGGGGGCACAAACGAACTGATCGATATCAAGAACCCAGCTGATGGGACGTGGGACGTCTATGTGCATGGTTGGGCAGCGCCGGATGGTGATTCTGATTATGACATGTACACCTGGGCTATATCAGCGACACCGGGTGGCAATATGATCATCGATTCGGCCCCGACATCTGCAACGCTCGGAGCAGTCGAGACGATCGATGTCAGCTGGACCGGAGCAACCGCTGGCGAATGGCACCTGGGTGCGGTCTCGCATACCGGTGACGTCGGCTTGATGGGTTTTACTTTCGTGAACGTCGACAACCGCTAGTCGACGTGATCGATTGGTGAAGTCTACAATAGTTATCGCCCACGGGTCTTCCGTGGGCGATAATCTAAAATTCAGTCAAAACAAGTTGATGGATTTACAGGTCTGAGGGCGGGCTGGGTGTGATGAAATCGCCCAGGTCAAGTTGTGGACTATCTTCTTTCTGAATGATGGTCTGTTCACATAAAAAAGGATCTCTCCCACCGCCAGTATGGTAATCGTAGGTCCTACTTTCAAATTCTAAGACGACAAGACTCCCATCCTTCGGCACCTGCAGGTAGGCCATGCCTGGCTGTGGACAGCCGAGCGAGCTGTCGGACCAGACGACCTCCTCGTAGGAGACGAGCGTGATGGCCGAGGTCTCAACCGCTAATCGCTGGGCGAGATCGGCTTTGGCCAGATCGACGATCGTCTCAGCGCCGCCGGGAAGTGCACTTTCATCGGTCACGATTCCCTCCTGGTGAACGGTCGTGGTCTCGGGCGCCTCGATCTCCGGCGCTTCGGTATCCGGCATCGTCGCCGAAGGCTCCGCAGGACCGGCGCTGTCAGAATCTGGGTCAGGCAGCAGAGTCGGTTCAACCGTGCCCGCACAGGCGTTGAGCATAAGCATGAATAGGGCAAGTAGTAAGTGTGTAATTTTCATCATGATTCTAAGACGTTGGTGCGTGCGATAAAGTTCCGCGCACACCTGTCATTATAAGAGATTCATAGGACGAACCGTGGTTCACTTTAGAATGATTGCCCAGCCAATTTTATTGATACCCTCCATGGGTCCGACGGCCTGGCGATGGCGAGCCCGGGCATGAAGCCTCTATCGAGCCGCTGGAGCCGGACCACGCTGGGTGCGCTGGCGTTCATGCTGATCGCCGTGGTGCTCGTTTTTCTGCCAGCCTTCGCCCAGGATGGCGATCCACCACCCGAACGGCGCGTTGTGCACACGGTGGCCGACGAGGGCTTCCTGTGGTGGCTGAAGCAATGGTCGAATGGCGAGCAGATCTGCGAGATACTTATCGGTCACCCCGGTCTGCCTACCTGGGAGGAGGTATCGAAGGTATGTGGGGTAGCGATCTTTGACGAGTGGAATGCCACCTCGCCCTGTACCGAAGCCGTGGATGGGGAGGATACTTCTGACTGCGATGGCCTCTACCTTCTCTACGCAGGCTACCTCGAGGGCGAACGTGTCGTCGTGCAGGAACTGCCCAACCCTTCGATTTCCATCTCCCTCGACGGCTGTGAGGACAACAACCTCTCGCATCTGTGCATTGGCGATCCTGAGTTAATACTGACTGGTTTCGAACCTCTGGAGGGCGAGCAAATCACCGTTGTGCATGTGGAAGTGATGGGGGATGATCCCTTCGAATGTGAGGGTCCCATCTGCCTTATCGAACTGGCGCCTTATGAGAATCAGCAGATGGAGATAATCTTCTCGGCCGATTCCAGCTACGGAGACCAAACGGAGGAGTACACTGCGCTGGTGAGACCGGTGACGATCGCCTGGCCCGAGCGTCCCGGCAAAGAAGTGTGGCAAATCGAGGTGCTCAGCACACAATGGGCGGGTGAGCCTGTAGCAGCCTGTGCGTTCATCTGGGAGTCTTTCCCTCCAGTGGATTCCAAGATAGCCTGGTTGAGGACGCCAGCGGATCCATCCGGACTGGCAACCAATCAACCCTTTGAGCTGCTGGCGGGCCGCTTACTGCGCTGGGGCTTGGTCGAAGCACCGCAATGTCCCTGGGAGGGGCTGATGCTTGATGGCACGGCCAGTGTATGTGGAGTGGAGCAAGCCCAAGACGCGGTGGACGTCTGGCAGGATCGCTTTGATACCCGCATCCTACTCGTAGCAGAGGAAACGGGGATTCCCGCCAAGCTGATCAAGGCCCTCTTCGCCCAGGAGAGTCAGTTCTGGCCTTTAGGATTCCCGGGCGTTAAAGAATACGGTCTTGGTGGTCTGCATTCTGAAGGCGGCGATGCGCTCCTCCTTTGGAATGTCTCCTTTTACCAGCAGTTCTGCCCGCTGGTGCTATCAGAAGAAGCTTGCGCTCATCGCTACCATGAGTTGGACGAGGACAATCAAGAGCTCCTGCGCGGGGCCTTAGCCATTCAGGCTGATGTGAACTGCCCAGAGTGTCCAAACGGGATCGACCTGAATAAAGCTGAACAAAGCGTAGATCTTTTCGCCGAACTTCTCCTGGCGAACTGCGCCCAAACGAGCGAGCTTGTCCGCCAGGTCTCACGCAAAGCGCCGGGCAGCGTGTTCACCTACCCTGACTTATGGCGCCTCACCCTTGCGAATTACAACGCTGGACCAGGCTGTCTGCAGGAGGCGCTCGGGGATGTTAAGCAGGCGCGCGACCCGTTCAGTTGGTCCACGGTTTCACAAGCGCTGGCCGACCTGGAGGCTTGCAGCGGCTCCATTGAATACGTCGAGCGCATAACGAATATTTACCCCTGACGATTGTCTTTTAGGCTCACCCATTGATAAGCAAAGGTTTGATTCTGTGGTATCTGATCGCTCTCGACACATTCCCTGAGAGTTTTTAGTAAACTTTGAGCGGCGTTTTGTCGGACGATTGTGGGGGATTCGTCCGGCGCAGCCGTTCAAGACCCTACAGGAACGCCCGCCGGGTTTGTGAATTATCCCCTGGTTCTGCTAATCTGTCAGTGTCACGTCGTCGAGACGCGCGGGGCGTCGAATGTTGTGAGGCGTTACGTGGGTAGATGTGCGGCTCGGAGTCAGAGGAGGATGAGCATGTTCAAATTGAATCATCGCCGCGTCACACTCCTGATCACACTCGCTGCCGTTGGGCTTGCCCTCGGCGGCTGCAACATGCCGGCGCATAGTGTCCAGCCGGATGTCGAGACGCCCGCGCCTCTACCCGTGGATACGGCAACGGTTGAGCCGAGCCTCGAACCCGCCGCGGAGCCGCAGACGCCTGTGATCTGGGACGATGATGGCAGTCCGGATGGCGTGATCGCGCTTCTCTACCTGCTCAAGGACCCCGGATTCAAAGTGGAGGCGATCACGGTCTCATGCGGCGAAGCCCACCCGGAGTTGTTCGCCCGGAACCTGACGCGCATGCTGGCGCGGCTGGGGAGAACGGGGATACCGGTCGCCGCTGGGCGGGCGACGCCGCTGGAGGGGGACAACGCCTTCCCGGAGGCGTGGCGCGCGGCGACGGACGACTTCTGGGGCGTCGCGCTGCCGACTGCGGAACAGGAAGACGAGTCGATCTCCGCCGCCCAGCTTATTATCGACACGGTCAGAGCCTCCTCTGAACCCATCACAATCCTGCTCACCGGAAACCACACCAACCTTGCAGAGGCGCTCAGGCAGGATCCTTTGATCGCTGAGAACATCGCGGTTGTGGAGATCATAGGCGGGGCGCTGGATGTTCCGGGGAATATCGCCAGTGACTATCCGGACATCCCAAACGAAGTGGCGGAGTGGAACATCTGGGTGGATCCGGTCGCGGCGGCTGATGTTTTTGCTTCCTCGATCCCGTTGCGGCTGATGCCGCTGGACGCGACCAATTATGTGGTCTGGACGGAGGCGGATGCAGCCGCGTGGGAAAAGTCGCCCGAGGGAGAGATGGCTGCCGAGATCCTGCGCTGGATGCTGCGTTCGTGGTTCCCTGAAGGGGTGTACGCTTGGGACGTCGTCGCGGCCGCGGACATGACAGGGGCTGAGATCTGTCAGCACAGCGATCTTGCGATCCGCATAGCCACGCAGCCCGGCGATGAACAGGGGCAGATGATCGTGGAGCAGGGAGAACCTCCGAACGCGAGCATCTGCCTGACTCCGGATGTGCATGCTGTGAAGGATGTGGTGCGGCAAGCGTTTCAGACGCAGTGAAAATCCGGCGCGCCCGAGGCCGCCGGGGATGGGCGGCCTCTTTCATGGTTGATGTCCCCTCCCATAGTATTCGGGTGATGTTCCAACAGATAGCTTCTGATAGCTCTCAGCGCATTACTTGAGAGTTTTTGAGTAGACTTTGAGAGGCGTTTTGGTGGACGATCGTGGGGAATTCGTCCGGCGGGATCATTCCTAAATGGTTATGCTAAACCCTGCTAAAATGTGACCCGATCTGGGCGAGACAGGCACAGGAGGCCTCGATGACCGAGACGGATATTCAACCCAACAAAGAACCAAAGGAAACGCTGGATTTCAGCCGCAAGGTGAAGCGGGCGCTCGAAGTGACATCCATTGCGCTCTTGCTGGGGCTGGGCGTGGAGATTCTCTTCTACAGTCATCCCTTTGGGATTAACTTCCCCATCTGGGCTGCGCTCAGCGCGGCGGCGCTGTTCATCACCGCCCGTCTGGAAGGGGTCCAACCCAGCCGCTGGGAATGGCTGCTCGTCATTCCGATTCTCTTTCTGAGTGGGATGGCGGTGATGCGCCTGGAGCCGCTTACGGTTTTCCTCAGCGTGGTCGGGACGTGTATGTTGTTCGCGCTGTGGGTGAGGGTCTTCCGTGCCGGACGGTTGATCGACTTCGGCTGGCTGGACTTCGCCGTGGCAGTTATCATTCCACCGCTCGAAGCGCTATTCCGCCCCTGGGCGACGATGACGGAAGCCTGGAGGCGGGCCGTTGGTGAAAAGGGAGGGCGCAGCCGCGGGCTGTCCATCCTGCGCGGCGTGCTGCTCGCGCTTCCCGTGCTTGCGGTCTTCACAGCCTTATTGGCGGCGGCGGACTTTGTCTTCGGTGATCTGGTTGAAGAGGCGCTGCGCTGGCTGAACATCGAGAAGCTGCTCGAATGGGTTGGACGCGGCGTGGTCGTTGTCCTGAGCGCGATCTTCATGCTCGGAGCGTTGGTGATAGCGCTGCTCGATCCCGGTAAACGCGCGCTGAACGGCGAGGATAAACCGCTGCTGAAACCCTTTGTCGGCTTCCTTGAGTCGACGATCGTGCTCGGCGCGGTCGATCTGCTTTTTGCCCTCTTCGTGGTCGTGCAGTTCCGCTACCTGTTTGGCGGGGAGGCGAATATTACCGCCGCCGGCTACACATATGCCGACTATGCCCGCAACGGCTTCGGTGAACTGGTGTGGGTGGCGTTCCTGGGCATGGGTTTAATAATGGCGCTGGGATATTTTGGCAAGCGGGGAGAGAGCCGCCAGCGATCCTGGTTCAACGGCTTAAGCACGGGCTTGGTGGTGATGTTGGGCGTGATCCTCGTATCGGCATGGCAGCGGCTGCTGCTCTACGAGGGGGCATACGGTTTCACCGAGCTGCGCACCTACACGCATGTGTTCATCCCCTGGCTGGCGCTGCACCTGGTGGTCTTCTTAGTCCTGCTTTTCCGCGGGAACCTGCGCCGCTTCGCGCCGTTCGCCGCGCTGGGCACGCTGGGATTCGTCATCACGTTAAATTTGCTAAACGTCGATGCCTTCATCGTGAGTCAGAATGTGAAGCGCTTCGAGCAGACGGGTGAGATCGATCAGGTTTACCTCAATTATTTAACGGATGACGCCGTCCCCGGGCTGGTCGAGTTCGCCCGGGTTGCGCCGGAGGGCATACGTGAGGAGTTGCTGGTGAGCCTGGCTTGCCGCCGGGCGATGCAGGGAGATCGTCAGGAGAATCTGGATTGGCCTTCCTGGCATGCATCTCACGCGCGGGCGCTGACCCTGCTGGATGGGCTTGAGGGGTTGGATGCGTATACAGTCGAGTTTGAGGATTGGAGTTGGATTGTCAGTGGTCCGGGTGTGGAGAAGGAGTACTGTCATTATAGGTATTGGGATTGAGGTTTGGTAGGGTTGCGTTGGGGTACGGCATCGCCGTGCCCTTTTCTGGTTAATTAACCATGTTATGTATAGAACGTGCTGACAAGAATTTCTTCCCACGTTGGTGGTGGATTGTTGGTTTTGTGTGGAGTGCGGAAGCTCTGCTTCCGGCCTCTTGCTTTGCCTGCGCGATGAGGTTTGCGCATGAATGAGTAGATAGGCTTTTGCAGAAGTGATGAATTCGTTCTAAATTTTTATCCCCCCTCTTAATCCCCCCTTGGAAAGGGGGGATGCTGGGGGCGGCATGCCCCCAGACCCCCAGGCAAACGCGCTCCGCTCATCGCGATGAAAAATAGGTTGTTGGAAGACTGCCTACTCAGCCGGCGAAGGAGATCCTCGGTCCTCCCCCTATTGCTCGAGCTTAGCTTTCAGCAATCTTCCCAATCAAGCTGCGGTAGGTAAGCGTCCAGGAGCCGGTGATGAAGGTGCGCATGATGCCGCTGGCGACGAGCAGTGCAGGCAGGTAGAACAGGATCCCGATCAGAGTCACCGATAGACCCGCAACAGTGCTTGTCTCCGTACCCACGACCAAACCGGTGATGAAGGGCAGGACCATCAGGATGAAGGGGATGGCCAGGACAAGCCCGATGACGAAACCGCCGACGCCCAGGATCAGTCCCATCACGATCACCTTACCCAAATTGGAGCGGAATACATCCCAAGCGCGTTGGAAGGCGGCGAAGATGTCGAACTCTTCGACGATCAGGGCAATCTGCGCGAGCAGGGTGTAGATCGAAAGGGCGATGCCCAGCGGGATCAATAAGCAAAGGAACGGGATCAGGCAGATCAACCCGACCCCATCCGAGAGGATTGTGAGCAGACCGCCACCGAATACCAATGGGACGATCACCACCAGGGAAGCTACTCCAAGGATAAGCTGGATTACGAGCAACTTCCAAAAGTAGCTGATGCCTTGCTGGAAGGCGCTGGCCAGCGTGACCGTCTCGCCGGTTTCGGCCATATGGAAGCCGGCGATCAAGCCGCCGTTGCCGATGACGGCCAGCACCCAGAAAATCAGCGCCATCAGAATGAGACCGCAGATGACGGCGATGCCGATGGCGATCAAGGTCTCCTCGGGGATGCCCTGCAGCCAATGTTCGATCTGGGGGAACTCGCTCCCGCCGGTTTGGTATTCAAGGATGCGGCTGATGTTGCTTGAACCCCGGCTGCCCCCGCCGCTGGAGCAGTTGGCCAGGATGCCCAGCACCCAGAGACCCTTATGCTTCCAGGTGATCTCCCAGGCGCGTTTGAAAATGGCGGATATATCCATGAAGGTTTCCTTTTCTAAGTAAGGTTAGTGTATGGAGATACTGTACAACAAAAGGAGGGGGTTACCGGAGGGTTACTTTCTTATTTAGCTGACAAGTAGCCTACGTGGGTTGTAGAAAATCTAATCGTCCAAAAGGGTTTACAGTGATTGTTGAATCCCCAAAAGTGCTAGTCTTAAATATTACTGTCACAGCATTGGATATTGTAGATTAAAGTATTTATTATAAGAATGACCGTTCTAAAAAGTAAGTTGTGACCGGGTTTGATTGGATTTGGATAGGTTAAGGTGTGTTTGACGAAGGGTGTTATCGGTATCTGTTGGGTGTGGATCCCTGTTAAAAATGAAAATAGGCTGTCCGAAAAGATCAGCCCCTACAGGATCTGATGTATTAATTGTGGATTGTGATTTGGCTACGCTTTATCAGCGATGACCCAGGCGGAGGTGTTCTCGCGTTCGACGGCGGCATCCGCGCCCATCCCCGCCAGCCTCTCGGCAATGCGTTCGGCGCGCACGAAGTGGCTGCGCATAAACGCTATTTTCTCAGCGATGGCGATGAGCTTGACCGCGAAGCGATCGATATCCGGCTCCTCGATCACCAGCCGCCCCCCCGGCGCAAGCACACGCCAGAACTCGGCCAGGCTCGATCCCTGGTCTGTGAGATGGTGGTAGGCGTCGACGACGATGATGCGCTCGAAACTCCCATCTGGAAAGGGCAATATCTCGGTGTGACTCCCGACCGCGTCGAAGCCCCCTTTTGCATGAGCCTGTTTAAGCATCTTGAGCGAACTATCGGCGATCACGATCTGATCGATCTGATCGCGCAGCCGTTCGGCGATACGACCCGTTCCACCGCCGGCGTCAAGCAGCCGGCCAGGCGCGGGCAGCCCGGTGACTTCGTTCAAGCGGAAATCCGCCGGAGGGCGGATCAAGCGGTCATATAAGGGGGCAAGCAGGTCGAAGTGGTCCAAGGTTGTGTGTCTCCTTAATGGCATTGAGTGTACCGCAAAATGGTGTGGGTGAGGGATCGCTTTTTCTTTTCTTCCCCCCTATTGTCCCCCCACTGGGGGGACTGTGGGGGACTCCACTCCCCCACACCCCCCGGATCAAACATCAAGCTCTCAGCTCAAAGCAGCCATGCAAATCTTAGGAGGATGAAGCATCTTTATCTCGGACTCTTTTTTATATTGAAACGCAATCCGGAGTAGATTGGGCAGAGCATTCTGGATGCCTGCGCATTCGCCGCACGTCAGCCGTCCGTCAGCCAGAAAGTGACTCATTCAAGACTGTTTTTGTTAGGATAGGGGCAGGTACTTGAGAAGAACTATCCTGAAGCGGATGGAGGTAAAGACGGATAAATGGCTGAGCAAAAGAAAATACCCTGGTTTTTATGGCCTTTCGTCGCGCTATGGCGGCTGGTGACCTGGATTCTCGAATTGACGGGACGTTTCGTCGCCATCCTGCTCGGGCTCGTATTCATGGTCGTCGGTGCCATTGTGACATTGACGGTTATTGGAGCGATCGTCGGCGTGCCGATGTTCCTGTTCGGCGTGTTGCTTGTTTTTCGGGGGCTATTCTAGCGGGAGAGCTCTGACCTGTGCAGTTTGCAGGGGAGACGCGTAGAAATCGTCAATTTTCAATGCAACTTCTCGCACGCGTTTACGTAGATATATACAGAGAATAAATTTACGGAGGAAGTAGAAATGACTGAGGAAGTAAAACGATTGTATCGATCGCGTGAAGAACGAATGGTAGCTGGAGTCTGCGGCGGTCTGGCGGAATACACAAATCTTGACCCCACGATCGTTCGGTTATTGTTTGTTGGGGTCTCTATCCTGGGCGCTGCGCCGGGTATGGTTTTGGCCTATCTGGCGATGATGATCGTTGTGCCGGAGGAACCAATTATCGAAGTGCCGTCGGGATCCGAGTAGACATTGTCCGCAAGCATGACACCCAAGGTGTCATGCGCGGCGGCGGATGCCGGCATCCAAGGCACTTCGTTTTGAGGGGCGGGTCACTAACCTGCCCCTCATGTTATTAAATTCACTCCAAATACTGCAGTATGTTAGCGTGGTAATCCCATAGTTACAAAAAGCCAGGAGCCTCGAGATGAGCGCTCCTGGCTGTGGTTACATAGATCTCTCAAAATTCAGGCTTTGGTCGCCTCGATGTAGGCTTGTCCATAGAGGTGACCCTGGACGGCGTAGGCGTAAACGGCTGTGAAAATTAACCCGACGAAACAAAGGATGATCCCAAATCCCGCAAGGAATCCGGCGACGATTGTGCCCAGTAAGGCGAGAAAGTAGGCGTTCGGTGCGGCGCGGACGTGGGCGATGATGTTCTTAGGGTTGATCGCTGCGCCAAGGTCATCGCTTGCAGCCAATTCGCCCACTGCTGCTGGGAAGAAGAAAGCCAGGGCCAACCCATAAATCAGGGCGAAACAGCTAAAGCACATC
>Ga0307421_1001280_pt1 | contig 15362 bp, 14 predicted proteins | sample SalMarWE160270MG_FD_202163 | JGI IMG/M metagenome (GOLD analysis project Ga0307421, IMG submission 202163) | Salt marsh sediment microbial communities from the Plum Island Ecosystem LTER, Massachusetts, United States - WE1602-70 | ecosystem: Environmental > Aquatic > Marine > Intertidal zone >...
AGTTTTCCTTTCTCTGCCGGGAATGTCTGCGGTTAAGAGCGCTTAAGAACATGGCCAGCCCTTCCCCGGGTTAAGGATTCCCTGGGGATCGAGAGCCTTGCGCGCCCCTTCTAGAAGTCGCAGCCCGATCGTTCCCTTCTCGTCCTTCATATAGTTGAGATGGTCAATGCCGACGCCGTGCTGGTGACTGATGGTCCCGCCATTGGCAATGATCTTGACGGATGCGGCATGCTTGGCAATGCGCCAGATTTGCAGGGTCTGCTCAATATCCACACCGATGGGGAAGATGTAGGTGATGTAAAAGCTTGCGCCATCGGTGTAGATATGCGAAAGGTGAGAGAAAATGAGAATGCGCGATCCTTCAGATTGGAATGCCATCTCAATCGATTGGATTACGTCGGTGCGCGCAGCGTCAACCCACCTCCAGGGAAGAGCAGTTTCCAGCGTATCCAGAGCATATCCCAGATCCCAGAGCGTGTTACGCAGGTATGGCGTATAAAATCGCGATTTCTCCCACTGGCGGCCGATCATCGCTCCGACGGGAAGGCCCCCGTATCGCCGCAGGAGAGCGCTGACCTCCTGCCGGGCGCTGGAAACGAAGTCGTGAGTGCCGGTGATGCCGTAAATCAATAACGTGCGGCCAACGCCATGTCCAAGGAGACGAAGGCCGTAATCAGCGAACGCGACGAGCTTCTCCCGCCCAGCAAGAGCCAGCGTGGTTTCCGTCTCGAGCGGATCGCTCAAGCGAGCCATGGAGATCGGCGCACTTGCCTGGGCCAGGGAGCGCATTGCCGCCACCCCACTCTCCCAATCACGGAAGAACGCGCCGAAGAACATCTCCTCCTCAGGGAGAGGCCTTACCCGGACCTCGGCTTGAGTGATCACGCCGAGACGGCCTTCCGATCCAAGCATGAGCTGGCGCAGGTCAGGACCAGCCGCGCTTGCAGGCAGTGAACGTAGTTGGATCCTGCCCATAGGAGTCTCCATGGTTCCGCCGGCGACTAGATCCTCGATTCGGCCGTAGCGGTAAGACTGTTGACCGCTGGAACGCGAGGCAATCCAGCCCCCAAGCGTCGATAATTCCCAGGATTGTGGAAAATGGCCCAGTGTATAGCCGTGTGGTTTAAGCTGCGCCTCGATTTCAGGACCAGTTACACCTGCAGAGAACATAGCTAGGCGACTTTCATCATCCAAGTTAAACAACTGGTTCATACCTCTCATATCAACGGTGAGAGATGGGCGATCTCCCGGCATGGGGTTAATGTGCCCTACGACACTAGTGCCACCCCCATAGGGAATCAGAGCGCAGTCAATTTCCTGAGCGAAACCAAGGAGTTCTCTGACATCATCGCCTGTCTCAGGTGTGGCGACTCCGTCCGGGAAGGTTTCGATTTTTCCAGATCGCAATGCGATCCAATCGGGCAGGCTCTGTCCGCGGGCGTGCAGCAGACGGGCTTCATCGTCAGTGGAGAATAGAGGATGGTCTGGAAGTCGGGAGGGAGGCACGGCATCGAGCACTGTCTGAAAATCTGCATCTGGGGTGTGCACGCCGGCGCCGAGGAGTTCCTCAAGATAGGTGCGAGCCGCGAACGGAAGAGGGTACGTTCTTTTCTCTTCTCCCCAACCATTCCAACGTTGCAAGGTTTTCATCTCATCATTCACGCAATTGTAGTGTGTTGAATATACCTCTATAGCGCAAGGTGTACGCAATCAGACAGTATCGTAAATGTATTATGCACCAGTCTGAGGAAGTTATCTACCGATCATCTATCTTGTTCGCACTCAAGGCGAAGGCGAAGATTGATACAGCGATGGATAATACAGCGCAGAGGCGAAAAATCAAGGCCAGCGGGAATGAGACCAGGAGCAAGAAAGCAAGAGGAGGTCCAAGTGCGCTGCCCAGGTCGCCAAAAGTGAAGATAACGCTGAGCGTGCGCCCCGACACGTTTGGCGGGGTGCTGTCGCCCACATATGCGGTTATCAGCACTTGAACGCCACTGGCTGTCAGGGCAGAAAGTAGCACTCCGAAGAGTGCCAGCGGCAAGAAAGGGGATCCCATAAACCACAGCCCGCCGCCACCGATTACAAGAGCGGCTCCGATGATGATCCACCGCTGGCCATGGATCCGGTCGGAGAGGAATCCGGCGACGGGAGCACCTAACATGCTGAATGCGGTGCGCAAAGCGACGAGTGTCCCGGTGAGCGTCGCGATGGGGAAGAAGAGATCAAGTAAGTGTGTGCCTTCTCCCGCGAACCCGGAGAGCCACAGGATGGATGTCGCCGCGATTACGCCGGCGTAGATGAAGCGCACTGTGAAGATGGGAAGGGCGGATACAAGGACGACGCTCCAACGAAAATCACTATTCTCACCCCGCTCGTCGCGCCGCTTTTCGGTATGCCTCGAAGCGGTCTCCGGGAGGAGAAATAACCACATGGATGCCGCAACCGCGGTGAAGCCCGCACTGAGGAATAACCCGCCGCGGTAACTAAAAATGTCGGTGAAGATCCCGCCCAGGAAGGCCGATAGACCGATACCAAGGAAGAACCACATTTGATAGCGCCCGCTCAGGCGCCCGCGGTTTTCGCTGTCGGCCAGGTCAAGCACGATCGCCTGCCCGCCGATCCACAGACCAGACCATGCTGCACCCCACAGTATCCGCCCCGCGAGCATCACCCAGAATCCACGTCCGATTGCGTACGTTAGCGTGGAGAGGGCGCCGATGGCGAGCGATCCGATCATCAAGGGTCTGCGCGGAAAACGGTCGATCAAGCGGCCCGCAGGTATGTTGAAGAAGATGCGCGCCAGCCGGTTTACCCCCAGCAAGATTCCTACCTGCGCAACGGGAACAGCCGCTTGAAGAGCGAACTTTGGGTCGGGGAGCACAGTATAGAGCGTGCTGTCGCCCAACAAGGAGACGGCCGTGCCGATGCCGAGGATAGTCAGCACCCGGCGCGTTGAGGATTTCATTCTCGCTGTCATGCCCTGGGGACCAGGAAATGGCGCAAGAGGGATAAGTGTCGTGGTTTTATCATGACGGAAATCTAGAGAGTCATATCCTCGAAAGTGGTTTTTACTGTAGGTGAATGCTATAGAAGGGCTGTTGCACTGTCAAGTGAGGGCGTTGTTATCCAGAGCTTCGTTTGCCCGTGCGTTTGCCCGGTCGCTGCTCAAAGCGGTTATTTTTGTGGGCAATCCCTTTGGATTTGAATGTAAAACGAAACAGAATACGGGGTCGGTAAGAACAGACCGATCCGGTCCATCTAAGGGATGAACCGAACCGCAGGTTGACTCTGCCCGCGAAACACGTGCGTATCCTGGAGGCTGTATGGATGCATCCAATGTGACGGTTGGCCTGGCGCTACTAGCCGGACTGGCATCGTTTCTCTCTCCCTGTGTCTTAGCGCTTGTGCCGGCATACGTCGGCTATCTTGGCAGCCGTACAATTCGACAGGATGGCACGGTGGTTGAAAATCGCGGCCTGACGTTCGCACACGGCGCGGCTTTTGTGCTCGGGTTCAGTTTTGTCTTCGTCCTGCTGGGTGTGGCCGCCGCCGCTCTCGGCGGAGTGCTCTTCGGAATCCGCCTGTGGATTGCACGAATCGGTGGAGTCGTTGTGATTCTCTTCGGCTTGCATACGCTCGGGCTGATCAATATCCCCTTCTTGAATTATGACACGCGGCATCAGTACGCGCCGAGACAAGGCTCGGGCTTCCTCTCGTCGGCGTTGATGGGTGTCTTTTTCTCGGCAGGCTGGGCGCCCTGCGTGGGCCCGGTATTGGGAGCTGTCCTGACACTGGCGCTGAATGGCGGCGATGTCACACAGGGCGTGATCTTGCTCAGCGCCTATTCCATTGGTTTAGCCATTCCCTTCCTGCTGGCTGCGATCGGCGTCGGTCGGGTTGCGGATTTGATGAAGCGCCATAGTCGGGCGATTCAGATTATGTCGTATGTGACGGGTGTGGTGCTGGTAATCGTGGGTGTGATGCTGCTGACCGGGACGCTGGAACGATTGGCCCGCTTTGGCTTCTTCGTGAATTTTGGGATATGAGGTGAATAATGGCGGATAGGACAGAACCTTCGTCGAATCGCAAATGGGTCATCGGTGTAGCAGTGCTCTTGGGTGTAAGCCTTGCGGTTGTCGGCGGGCGCTCTCTTGTCGGTCGCAATGAGGACGAACAGGGTTCTGATGTGGGTATACAGGTTGCGCCAGTGGCGGGAGCATTGGCTCCGGATTTCACGCTGGTGAACCTAGAGGGCGAAAACGTCAGTCTAAGCGACTTTCATGGCCAACCCGTGCTGATCAATCTGTGGGCAACCTGGTGCGGACCTTGCCGCATCGAGATGCCAACCATCCAATCTCGTTTTGAGAAGTATCAAGATGAAGGTTTTATTGTGCTTGCGGTGAACTTTGATGAACAACAAGCGGACGTGCAAGCTTTCCTGGACGAATTTGGGCTGGCCTTCCAAATACTTCTCGATCCGGGGGTGGAGGTACAGAAGCTGTACCGCACTCGTAGCTATCCCACCTCCTTTTTTGTGGATCGAAAAGGGGTTATCCAGGCGCAGCACATCGGGGTGATGACCGAGGGGAACCTAGACGGAAACTTGACACAAATCGGGCTGGGAAATTAATGGGCGGCTGCGCATGAACGACGGACGGTACCTTGTCCTATTTAAGACCGAGGCGTCGAAGGTTTCTTATGAAGTACGACAGACGTAGGTTATGAGTAAATATCTGGATTGGTGATAAGGAGTCGACTGAAAATGATAAAAAAAGGGAAGTTGAAACCCATGCTCTTTCTTGGATTTCTCTCAATGGTCGTCGCTGCGTGTGCGCCTCTGGCTGCACAGAACCCGGCGGGGAGTCCAACGGCGGATGATCCTGCCGATGATGCACCCGAAGCTGTGGCATCGCCCACGCACGCAGACGAAACGCAGGATAGAGGCGATCCATTCGAGGGTGTTAATATTTCCTTCAGCCAGACGTTTTGGCTCGAACGGACGAATTTCTACAAGCACAGCGTTGACCTGAGTGAAATTTTCACTGGCAACCCCATCCCCGACGCGATTCCAGCGATCGACAACCCTGTTTTCGAAAACGTCGAAGATGCGGATGTGTGGCTGGGTGAGGATTGGCCGGTGATGCTTTTTGAGTTCGACGGCGATGTGCGGGCTTACCCGCTGGCGATCTTGATCTGGCATGAGATCGTCAACGATGTGGTCGCTGGTGAACCGGTGGCTGTAACCTTTTGTCCTTTGTGCAATGCGACGATCGCCTTCCGGCGCACACTTGACGACGGGCAGGTACTGGACTTTGGGACGAGCGGAAATCTGCGGCAATTCCGATTTAGTCATGTACGATCGGCAGACGTTCTCCTGGTGGCAGCAGTTCACCGGTGAGGCCATCGTTGGTGACATGACGGGCACGGCGCTCGATTTCCTTCCGTCACAAATCATCGCCTGGTCTGATTTCAAGGCCGCCCATCCAGACGGCAAAGTTCTCTCGCGTGACACAGGTGCTGTTCGTGACTACGGAGTGAATCCTTACGCCGGGTACGACAGCGTCAACAGCAGCCCGTTTTTCCACGTGGAGGGTGATGATGTACGCCTCCTGCCGATGGAGCGAGTGGTTGCGGTTGAGTTCGCCGACGTCACAATCGCCTATCCGTTCACTCTACTTGAGGATGTACGGGTTGTGAACGACGAAATCGAAGGACGGCCGATCGTCATTCTCTGGCAAGCGGGTACGGTTTCTGCCTTTGGCAACAATGGACCAGATACTGGATCGACGGGTGTATTCAGCCGCGAGGTGGATGGGCAAATCCTGACCTTCGTCGCAAAGATAGACGGTTTTGAAGATCAGGAGACGGGCTCGCGCTGGAACCTGCTCGGCCATGCCGTCGCTGGACCACTGGCGGGCGCCCAGATCGAACGAATCGTCTCGGGTGAGCACTTCTGGTTTTCCTGGGCGGCATTCAAACCGGAAACTGAGGTGTGGTCAGCGCCATAAATTCTATGGTTTTCAACCAGGTAACATAGGTAGCAGCACGGCCGTTAAATAAAACCTGCGGGAGGTGGATGTTGATACCTCCCACAGGTTGCTTTTCACTACGGAGGGGAATTACTTCGTCTTTTTGTACGTAGCGCGCAATTCAGAACGAACACAGTTCCAATCACTAGTGCACTCACCGGTGTTGAATTTTGCCCAAACGGCATCAATGCCTACCCCGTATTGAGCAGCCAGGCGCTCGGCGGTTCGTGTGTCCTTATCACTTACACCCTCTACCTGGGCTTGATCCATATCCTTCAATTTCTTCCTTACGCAGCCCCAATTACCTTCGCACTCAGCTAAAAGGGCATCCATATCTCCCGTGAACTCATATTGTTTGGATAATCGGTCTGCGGTCTTTTCGTCTAATCCTTCCTTGCGAGCGGCGGTGCGCGCCTCTTCGCGAGCTTTGCGCTCCTCTTCACGAGCGAGTTTCTCTTCATCGCGCTGTTCGGCGCGGAATTCTTGGGCACCCATATCGAGGATTTCCGCCGCCGAGATTCCATCACCAGCCAACTTGTAGGCCTGGCCGATATCGCCCCAGCTGTGATCCGAGCCCTTAGCAGCGATCACTTCTTCCCAGTCGGCACCAACTCGTTCTGACATCTTTGCGGCATGACTTAACTCGGAGAGAGACGTCCCATCGGCGAGATATTGATCCAGTATGGCTGTGTCGACGCCCATCTCGGCTGCAAGCTTGTAGAATTGACCAAGTTCGCCAGGGTTGGCACCCTCGCTCAAACGTATCAGTGCATCGCTGAAATCTGCTTCATACCGAACGGCAGCACGAGCTGCGGTGCGGATTTCGCTCACGGTATTGTCGTCGTTCACGACGAGGTCAAAGAGATCGCGAATGCCATATTCATCCAACGTGTCAGCGAAGCGATTAAGCTGGGTCAGAGCGCCCCAACTAGAGTCACCCAGACCCCAATCGCGGATCTCCTCCCAGGTAAGATCGGGGATCGTCTGGGTCAGTTGATAGGCGTGCCATAAACGGCCGAAACCGGTATGGTTGCCTGTCAATGAACCTTCGAAGATGTTGAAAATATCCTCGCAAGTGTAGGTCTGCTCGGCTCGAGCATCGAAGAAAATGATACTTACAGCTTCGGCGATCTTTTGCGCAGTGGGATGGCATGCGTCTTGGGGGTTAGCCTCAGGATCTACCACAACGACGGTGAGGGTGTCCGTGTGGGAGAGACCGCAGGTGCCGCTGTCGGTGACGGATACAGCGGCTTCGTAATTACCTCCCGCTGTGAACTTGTGTGTGGCGCTCAAACCCGTATCCGGTAAGTCGACCCCATCGAGGCTCCAGGAATAAAAATAGGGCTCTACCCCACCATCGACCACAGCGTCGAATTTGATAGACGCCTCTCCCCCGTCGATGGTCAAGAGCGGCGGGGAAGGGGTGCTTTCCAGGGTTACAATGGGCCCATCGATGGTAACTGTGCCTTCCGCTTCTCCAAGGACATTGCCGCTGCCGGCGACAATGAGCGTCCACGCATACTCGCCTGCGGAGGGATAGAAGTGAGGCACTTCAAGCAACCCGTCGGGCTGTTCGATGGCCTCGAAAACCTCTGTGTCGCCGAATTCGAGCCTGACCGTGTAGGGTCCAAAGCCGGCCGGGAGGTCGATGTCAATGTCAACTTTGTCGCAATATACGGTCGTCGTCACGCCGACGGATAGCCCTTCATCCGCGAAGGCGGCAAGAGGCGCACCCAGCAGGAGCATAAGACCGATTACCGCTTGAAGGATCTTTTTACCGGTCATTTTTGCACTCTCCTTCGCGATCAGAGCGGACCGCTTTTAATAAGAGTATAAATGGCCACTGGCGAATCGCCAGAGGCTGTTCCTGTTATGGATAACGGAAAATCGGGCTTGATGTTACAGGGGCGTGGTGGTACTCAGGTACACGTGAAAACCTGTGTTTCTGGCAGGTTCAACGCTTCTCGGGAGATGTGGGGGCTTTAGCGTTGGCAGGTGGCGATGAAACTGCACATCATTTCTTTTACCGGTAATGCGCGCATTGGGATCATCGTTAGGCAAGATAGTGGAAAGGCGCACTAGAAAACCAACGTAATCCGGATCGGAGAATTTAGAAAGCATCACCCGGCAAGCAGCGTCCCCACTAATCCAACCAGGATGGGGACTGACATGCCGAGTCCGAGCCGGATCACGGTGAAGCGCCAGCCCATAAAAGGGAGTTCGAAGGATATGGTAAGCAAGGCTATGGCCGCCCAGGAGGTGATCATCGCCAGCGTTGGCCCCAGTCCGGCGCCGGATTGGAAGATGACGGCGATGAGAGGAAAGACCACGTACGGTCCGCCGGGGAGGAACACGCCGGCGGCTGTCCCGATCAGAACGCCTAGCAGTCCTGTTCCGGGCCCGATCCAGTTTTGGACCAGGGATTGAGGTTCGAGGGCGTTTACGTAGCCTACGATGATGAAGGCGACAATCAGCAGCGGTAATGTGCGCTTCAATGTTTCCCATCCGACCTGCGTTCCCTTTACATCGCTGCCGTCGTGGCGGCGCCAGGCGACAATTAAAAGGCCAAGTGCGATCAAGATTAGGATGACGGTGGATTCGATCAATGGACGGCCTCGCGGATGTGCTCGACGGTGTTACCGAATAGTGTTTCGGCGAGGTAGCCGAGCAGCGGTGGGAAAATTAGCGTCAGGGCGTAGCGCACGAGTGTCAGGTGGGGACCAAGCAATGCGAATTCGTAGGGAAGCCGTGATATCGACCAGAGATTTTTAGCGGTGACGAAGGCTACCAGCACACCCAAACCCGCGCCGGATTGCAGGAGACTGCCAGCGATCGGGTAATACACGTACGGGCCGCCGGGGATCAATGCTCCCCCGATGCAGCCAATCAGGATGCCGCGCCAGCCCGCACCGGCCGCAAGCCAGCGCTCCACCAGTTCCTTTGAGATGAGAACGTTCGTTAAACCCGCGGTCAAAAAAGCAGCGAGCAGCATCGGCGTGACCGACACGAGAGTTTGAAAGCCCTGGCGCAGCCCCTCTAGCGCGAGGCCCTGACCACCCTTCAACCAGGCAATGCCCGCTAAGGCAAATGCCACACCAGTGAGGATAATCATCGTCCAGTCGAGTGTAAGTTTTTTCATCGGCAGAAGTAAACGGGATTGTCCATGGAGATGACAATAATGGCAAACAGGATGGATGCTGCCCCAAGGGCAGTCATCTTAGAAGGTGTTTCCTTGCACAAGGAGGATAATCAGGCGTATAGAGTCTGAACCGCATCAATCAGCGAATCGGCATCAGCAAGGTCGTTGTAGCCCTGGAAGGAAAAACGCATAAAAGACCGATTGTGCCATTGATGGACGAGGACCTCGATGTTGTACTCCTCACGCAATCGGCGTTGGATATCGTGATTGGGTTCAGGAAGCTCAACCGCAGCCATCTGCAACACCCATCCCTGATATCGAGTCAACCTGGCAGTTCCGAAAATTTCAATTAGACGATCCCTCGTTTCCGCAGCAAGTTCAATGCAGCGATGGCGCACATCATCCCACTGGTGGATGCGTTGAAATTCGATCGCAGCAGGAACAGATAGGAAGGCCGCTATATCGCGCGTGCCCTGCCATTCATGGTAGTCGATGAAACGTGATTTTCCAGGTCGTTCAGCATCCCAACCCCAGCTAACCACCAGAGGCTCGAGGGTGTCCTTCACTTCCGGGCGAGCGTACAGGAAGGATGCCCCCTTCGGTGCACAGAGCCACTTATGGCAGGCGCCGGTGTAAAGGTCGGCGCCGAGCTCTGCCAGATTGAGGGGAATCTGACCTGGGGCGTGGGCGCCGTCGATGATGGTTAAGAGTCCGGCCTCGCGCGCCCGTGCACAAATCTCCTTTACGGGAAATTTTATAGCCGTTGGACTGGTGATGTGGCTGATGAAGATCACGCGGGTGTGATCGTTCACGCCGGACCAGAAATAGTCAATAAAGGCGTCATCTTCTGGAATTGGCAGCGGGACTGCGCGCCTAACGTAGCGTGCGCCTCGCCGATTGCAGAAAAAGCGCCAGATCCGGTCCACAGCGCCGTATTCGTGGTCAGTGGTTAGTATCTCGTCGCCTATACCAAGCTTCAGGCTGCGAGCAATCATGTTGATCGCCGTTGTGGGGTTAGGGAAGTACACCAGGTCATTCGCCCCGCAGCCGACGTATTCAGCCAGAGCTGCACGTGCCTCGGCCATTAATCTGGGCGCCCTTCGGTCGAGGAAATCCACCGGATGGCGCTCGAGTTGGAGCTGCCATTCTTGATAAGCCTGGAAGACAGGTCTTGGGCAAGCACCAAAGGAACCGTGATTTAAGTAGATTACAGCGGGGTCGAGGAGGAAGAGTTGACGTAAACCCATGTAAGAATACCTTTCTTTGAATACCAACACTGTACTACTTTCGATCCTCTTTAGCACACCCAATCCCCAGGGTGCTATTGATTTGCAGTCACGCGAATCGATGATCTCTTGCCCAGCGACCTACCACGATTCAAGATCAGAAGAGAGCGTATTAAAAACTAAAGAAGGGGCGCAGGTCGCCGACATATTCCTTGCGAGAATCCAAAGTGTGGCGCCTATATTTGCGCCCCACAATGCTCATCTTAAGTATATTGAAATCAGCCGCTCACGGCAGGAAATTGTGTGGGTTTACTCGACCCCAGACATCGCTGCGCATTTCGAAATGCAGGTGGGGGCCGGAGGAGTTCCCGGTGATCCCCATCGTGCCGATTGCGCCGCCCTTGAAGACAGCTTGACCGCAGCCGACATTGATCGTATCGAGGTGGGCATAGAGTGTCTGCCAGCCGTTGCCGTGGTCAATTACAACCACGTAGCCATAGCCATAATTATTCCAGCCCGAATACACTACAACACCATTATCGGAGGCGAAAATACCATGTCCGATGGCGCCTCCAATGTCAATCGCTTCGTGGACGCCAGGAATGTAGTTATAACCCGAGATCCATCGGGAGGAAGTCGGCCAGTCGAATACGCCCGTCCCAATCGGACCGCTGGACACAGAGCCGCAGAATCCCGGCCCTAAGATGCTGGCTGCAGCCGGGTTGGAGCGAGTGATGGTGACCATCTGCCAGGTTGGCGCATCGCGGCGCCCGCCGGTAATGAGGATGAGCGAGCCATCCTCGATGTCCGGATTGGCGAAGTCCACGTCAAAGGGGATGTTGTTCCCGGGCCACTCGATGATCGCCTCCGGTTCTGCGTGAAAAGAACCCGCTACCTTAGAGATATTATCGCCCTCCGACCAGGAGTAGAGGACGCCATCGATGGGAGGGATATTCAGTTCCTGCCCCGGCTTAAGCGTATGCGGATCTTGCTCGAGTGTGTACCAGTTCCCCCATAGGATCGTCTCTGCTTTAAGGCCGTATTTTTCAGCGATGCCGAAGAGGGTATCGCCATCCTGAACCAGATATGTAAGGATATCGAAGCGTGGCCGGTCGGGGATAATCGTATGCAGATCGGCTTTACGGTAAATGTAGCTGGCATCTCCAGGGGCGTCGAAGGAGGGCAGTATTTCGGGTTCTAGGGCTGCCGTCTCGGCGGACTCGGTCTCATCGCCAAGAGCGGTACCAGAGGGAGGAGTTTCCGGGCCTGAATCCGTGGCACAGCTCGTGGCAAGTATAAGGAAAATACTCACCAGGACGATGTTGATACGGCTGGCGATGGAGGTTAGGCGACCTGGGTTAGAATAAAGTTCCTTTAACCGCATTTTCTGAGAGTCTCCGGCGCGCGATCATATCAGCGCGGAAGATCACGGTCAAGACGGTGAGCAAACATCCAATTTCATCATATGAGAACTGATGGGAAAGAGAGCTCCAAATTTCCGCGCGAACGAGCTCTTTGACCAGCGATCCATCTTGTGCTCAAGAGACATCCAGACATGCTCTCTAACGTGGCATTGTTCTTGCATGATCCTCGTATGAATCGATGGCGATGGACTGTATCAAGCGTCGAGAATCAAAACGAGAGCGCTATGCCAGGATTCCTATTGGGATAATCTCGCCAGTGACGCAAGATGTAACGGCGGGTTTAATAAGGCACCTGGTTGTTAAGGTAAGTATCAAAATGAAGCATAGAACGATATACCGTGTTGGTTTCATCACCCTATTTATTGGGTTGCTGTTGGGCGCTTGTATGTCTCCTGATGTATCGCCCGAGGTGAGTACCCCCGAGACGAGCGTTACGCCAACCGCGACGCTGGCGATTGAGACGCTGGAGACACCACAGAGCGCAGAAGGAGCCCGACGGGAAGCTCCTATACCCGCCGCACCGCGGCCTCTTGTCTTCCCGACGACAGTTCCAGAACCTGAAGTAGCATGGCGTCCCCCGCCGTACCCTGTCCCCTGGGCCGTACAACCGCAGGATCATTTTTTCTTCGGTCGTCCCATCCCTTCGGGGGAGGTCAATTGGCCGAACGCGCAATACCGATACGGAAGCACATTATTCGGTGCAGAGAGCATGCATACAGGGGTCGACATGGGTGCAGCGCGGGGCACACATGTGTTGGCAGCCGGTCCCGGCGAGGTGGTCTGGGCCGGGTATGGCCTGTATCGCGGGATTGAGGATCCTACGGACCCGTACGGTCTTGCAATAGCGGTCCGCCACGACTTCGGTTATGAGGGGCAACAACTCTACACTGTATATGCCCATCTAGGATCGATTTCGGTCTGGAGCGGGGAACGCGTGATGACAGGAGATTTGCTGGGCACGGTAGGTGAAACAGGACATGCTACAGGGCCTCATCTTCATTTTGAAGTTCGACTGGGAGAGAATCGCTACTTCAGCACTCGCAATCCCGAGTTGTGGATGGTCCCTCCAGAGGGGTGGGGAGTCCTAGCAGGTCGTGTAGAGAACTCCTTTGGAGGGGATCTTCGCGAGCAGTTGGTCCAGATCCGATCTCTTGAAACAGACCAGCGCTGGGATGTATGGACCTATGCCGAAGGCACAGTACACCCGGACGATTATTACAACGAGAATTTTGTGATCAGCGACCTCCCTGCAGGTCCGTATGAAGTCAGAATTGATTTTGTGGGGCGGCCTTTCACAGCTCAATTCCTGCTCCTCCCCGGCAGGGTAAATTTCCTGACTTTCCACGGTAGAACCGGCTTCGTGATCGAGCCGACTCCCACCCCGGTAGACCTGACCCATCCTCCGAGCCCCTAGGCGGCTGAAGGAGCACTCAGCCTCTCCCAAGATATTTTCGAGCGGGAAGCGGAGATGGATGAATCCACATCCGCTTAACGTAATTCAGTGAGAGGCTTAAAGTACTCCCCCTTGGATGATTGAGCGGTTATTTTTTACAGTGATAGACGTCGCTGTTGGCATATGACACCCGTCATATTGTCAGGGCGGCCTTTTGAGTTAATATAAGGGCATCCTAATTATTCGATTCCCGCCTTTAGGGAGGCGCAGTTATTGGTCCAGGGGAAGTGGCATGAAAGAGTTGCACAAATTTGCCGAGAGCGAAGAGATGTATTTGAAGACAATCGCCGAGATTTCTCGTCATGGGAATCTCGTTCCGGTTACAAATATCGCTGAGCAGCTCGGTATCTCGACGGTTTCTGCGAGCGAGATGGTGCACAGGCTTCAGGACCGCGGTTTGCTAGAGCACACACCATACAAGGGTGTGCGGCTAACGGCTGAAGGGCGGAAGCGGGCGGAAGGCATCCTGCGGCGACACCGATTATGGGAATGTTTTCTGACGGAGCGCCTTGGACTTCCCTGGAAACAAGTCCATGATTTTGCCTGCCAGTTAGAGCATGTTAGCGAGGATGCATTGACGGATGCGCTAGATGAGCACCTTGGTTTCCCTTCTTTTTGCCCGCATGGCAACCCCATACCGCCAGCGCAGGGTGTTCTTGAAATTAGGGAGACGACACCGCTTTCTGATCTCGACGTCGGGCAGGAGGGAGTCGTCCTGTGTATCCGTGAGGAGGATGGTGAGATACTGGACTATCTTGATGCTCGTGCAGTCCGACCTGGCAGCCTCGTTCGTGTCGAGGAGATCGCTCCGTATAATGGGCCGCGCTCAGTCTTGATGGATGGAGAGAAGCAGGTTCTGGGTCGAGAGGTGGCAGAGCATATCCTTATTGAGTTGGTGCACGACAACGAAACGGAGTGAGTATTGAGCACAGGAACAGAACGCAAATATAAAGATAGACCTCTCAGCGAAGTACCGTCGGGTGGACGTGTGCGCATGGTTGGATTTGCGCGCCATTGTCGCCGGTCTCGTCGATTGGCAGAATTGGGAATAAACCCGGGCACTGAGATCACAGTTGTTCAGTCGGATCCTGGGCAACCGCTGTTACTGCGGGTGCGCGGATCACAGTTGGCAGTTGATCGCAGGGTGGCTCATCAATTATTTGTCACCCCGCTGGAACCGATGCCCGAGTTTTTACATTGGCGGAGAGGTTGGCGCAGCTGGGGGCGTGGAGGCAGGCCTAGAGGTCGCGGATGGAGAAGCGGACGATCTCGAAGGGGGAGAAGCACTTCACTCAATGACGTTGATCCGATGCAATCCGGTAGAGATGAAGATGAGACATAATACGGATCTGAAAATTGCTTTGGCGGGAAACCCGAATGCCGGGAAAACCACAGTATTTAATCGACTCACCGGTTCGCGGCAGCATACCGGGAACTGGCCTGGTAAAACGATCGAACGTAAAAGCGGTTGGTACAAACACGCTAACATGTGGATAGAGGTTGTGGACCTTCCGGGGACCTATAGCCTTGCGGCGTATTCCGAAGAGGAGATTGTGGCGCGCGACTTTTTACTCGAAGGACAAGCAGACGTCGTTGTTGTCGTAGTAGATGCCTCAAACCTGGAGCGGAACTTATATCTTGTAGTACAGATCCTTGAGCTGCAGCTTCCAGTGATCGTAGCTTTAAACATGACGGATATGGCGGAAACGATTGGTTTCGAGATTGATAGTGACGAATTGTCAGCCGGGTTGGGTGGTGTCCCGGTGACTAGGATGGTAGCCGCTAGAGGCAAGGGCATTGAAGAATTAAAAGAGGAGATATTGCTTTATTCGAAACAACCATCAAAAAACGAACAGCGGGCCATAATGTATGACCAACCCTGATTCTAAACCCGTTTTTCAGATCGATTATGGACCTGAGATCGAGCCTGAAATTGAGAACCTGAGAGCGCTCATCGAAGAGCGCTTCATGCTCCCGGAACAAATTAAACCGCGCTGGCTTGCCGTAAAGGTGCTCGAAGGGGAGACAGACCTTATCGAGCATTTTCTCGGCGTCGAAGATGCCCGTGTTGTACTGGCACAGGTTCTT